>MWWA01000365.1_pt1 | contig 12057 bp, 10 predicted proteins | sample 1047341 | NCBI WGS metagenome assembly MWWA01 (sample SAMN06349978, study PRJNA376086) | soil metagenome | isolation source: MS5-1 sample Antarctic (ecotone) soil | place: Antarctica | collected 2015-01-13
TACTAACTGTAAGGAAACTGTCACTTAAAGGTGCTAGTGAGGGAAAATCTCATAAACTTAGCTGGGAGATTGATGCTGATGAAACAGTAAAAAGACAAGTATTAGAGGTTTCAGAAAATGGAAAATATTACACAACAGTTACAGAACCACACAATACTAGCAGGGATTATAGTTATTTACCATCTTCTAATTCAACATTGCAATACCGGTTAAAAGTATTGTTTGAAAATGGAAAACAATTGTATTCAAATAATATAATAATAAAATCAAATTCAGCTAATGGTAAGCCACAATTAGCAAGTAATTTAATTCATTCATCTGCAATAATTGTTAATACTCCTTCACATTTTAATTATATGATCTATGACTTTAGTGGAAGGCTAATAAGCAGGGGAATTGTGAACCAGGGATCAACAATAATAAATACCGGAATTGTTAATAGCGGTACATATATTATTCACTTCTCCAATAGTGAGAACACATTTGTGGAAAAATTTGTAAAACAATAATATTACCATAATCCGTGCCCTCTTGGTAACTCAAAGGTTTTCCTTATCTTAGGAAAACCTTTTTTTATGCGTTGGAGAAAATTCAATGGAGAAACCTTAAACTTACCAATTTACACCGCAGTTGAAAACGTTATTAAACGTGAAACTGCTGATGGTTTTAAATTAAAAGTTTGCATTGGTACAGACTCTCAGGTAAAGGGTGCAGAAACTGAGTTTGCAACAGTTATTGTTTTTTTACGTGAAGGGCATGGTGGTTTTATGTTTATACATAATGATAAAACCAGGCAAAAATATTCTATAAAAGAGCGAATGCTGGTTGAAGTAGCTAAAAGCATAGAGATTGCATACGAACTGTGCAATCTTTTTACTTTATATAATGTAGATATGGAAGTACATGCGGATATTAATACCAATCCCAATTTTAAAAGTAATGATGCTCTAAAAGAAGCAATGGGCTACATTTTGGGAATGGGATTTGCTTTTAAAGCTAAACCTGAAGCTTTTGCAAGTAGCAGCTGTGCAAATAAAATGGTAAACTAAAGTGCATTAATTATCAGGGGCAGATGCAACTGCTCCCTTATTAAAAATTTTTGTTCCGGACTCTACAACATTTGAATAAAGCTTATTTAATTTTTTGCTGTCTCTTTCAGCTAAAGAAAATATAACTAAAACCAAAACAAAGAGTAGAACAACAATATTTCGCTCAAAACGTGCTCTTTTCATATGGGTCATCTTGAAAGAGGTGCAAGATAAGCCTTAATTTAAAAATTTATACAAGTACAATTAAACTGTTTGGTTAATAGTTTCAATCCAATTAGTGATTTGTTTGATGCCGGTTCTTTTTATTGCAGATGTAGTAAAATGCAGAGGTAATTCCTCCCAATTTTCCTGCAACCGGTCCATGAATTTTTTCACATTAGCCGCAGCATCTCTTTGAGTGCTTTTATCTGTTTTTGTAAATACAATAGCAAATGGAATTTTCCATTCTCCCAATTGATCAACAAATTCCAGATCTATTTGCTGTGGAGGGTGCCTGCTATCTATTAAAATGAAAACATTTATCAGGTTTTCCCGTTTTCTCAGATAATCTTCAATCATTTTTTGCCAGCTTTTTCTTTGTTTTTGAGAAACCTTGGCATATCCATAACCCGGCAGATCAACTAAATACCAAAGCTTATTGTCACTCGATTTTATGTCAAAGTGATTGATAAGCTGGGTTTTACCCGGTGTGCCTGAAATTTTAGCAAGTTCTTTTTTATTGGTGATGGCATTGATTAGTGAAGATTTTCCAACATTACTTCTGCCAATAAAAGCATATTCCGGTCTGTCAGGAGCAGGGCATTTATCTATTGAGGGGCTGCTTATAATATATGAAGCATCAATAATTTCCATAGGGTAAAGTTCTGTGTTTATGATTTATAAGTTAAACACTTGTTTAGAGAAAGCATCCATTTTCCTGAATTACATTTGCAGCCGCATGTCAAATTACCCCCACGATCATATAAAGCCATTTGAAACAGATTCAGGTAAGAAAAAACAAGTTGGCGATATGTTTGATTCGATTGCCGGCAGGTATGATTTCATGAACCGTTTTTTAAGTGCAGGCATAGACAGATCGTGGCGAAAAAAAGCAATTCAATTATTTAAGGAAGATATGCCTGATAATATACTCGATGTTGCAACCGGAACTGCAGACATGTCAATAATGGCTTATAAAATGCTGAAGCCTAACAAAATAACAGGTATTGATATTTCTGAAAAAATGTTGGATGTCGGAAGACAAAAAATTGAAAAAGAGGGACTTACAAAATTTATAGAATTGCAGGGAGGTGATGGTGAAACAATAAATTTTAATGATAAAACGTTTGATGCGGTAATGGTGGCCTTTGGTGTACGAAATTTTGAAAACCTGGAAAAAGGCCTTAGTGAGATCTTTAGAGTTTTAAAACCCGGGGCTAAACTTGTAGTGCTTGAATTTAGTAAACCAAAAATTCCAGGCATAAGAACCTTGTACAATTTTTATATGACTGTACTGGCGCCACAAATAGCAGGGTTGTTTAAACAAAATAAAAAAGCATATCAATATTTAAATAAATCGGCTAAAGCATTTCCTGACAGGAAACATTTTATAACCATATTAAAAAACATTGGATTTTCCGATACCTTTTTCAAACCATTAAGCCTGGGCATATGTTGTATATACGTGGGAAGAAAACCTTAAAATCTGTATTTTATTTTAGCTTGCTCGCTTCTTTTATTTTTTCTTCTATTGACCTGAATGCTCAAAGAAGAGAATTTTACATGGAGAACCATGACGATAAACCATATTATTTTGGAATTACTCTCGGAATGAATTCAGGAAGATTTCAAACCGAATTGCATCAGCAATTCATGCAGCAGGATAGTGTGCTGGTTGCAGAACCTTTAAATTCCGGTGGTTTTGCTTTGGGTTTATTAGCAACTGCTCGTTTAACAAATAGGTTTCAGTTAAGATTTAACCCGCAATTGATGTTTGCGGAAAGAAGTATATATTATAACCTTCGATATAAAGAAGCAAATGAAGATTTTGAGGTTCAGAAAAATGTGGAATCAATTCTTGTTTCTTTTCCATTGCAGCTTAAATTTAATTCTGATAGAATTGGCAATTTCAGGGTATATATGTTAGGAGGTGGAAAATTAGACTACGACCTTGCATCCAATGCACAGGCCCGCCGTGCAGATGATATGATAAAAATTCAAAAACTTGATTATGGGATAGAAGGTGGTGTTGGTTTTAATTTTTATTTTAAGAGTTTCATTTTTTCTCCTGAAATTAAAATCAGCAATGGCTTAAACAACCTTCACAGCCGCGATGAAAATTTAAAATATTCAAGTGTGATTGACAGAATCCAGTCAAGAATGATTGTTTTTTCAATACACCTTGAAGGGTAATTAAAAATCAAATTCTCTCCGGTGCATATTCCAACGCACGCCAGCAGAAATTAGAAATGTATTTTTAGGTGTAACAGTTGAAAGAGCAACTGTTTGTTTTCTGTATAGAGCATTTGCTTCAAAAAACAAATTGGGTTTGAATTCATAGGAAAGTAAAAAAGAAGCAAGTGCCGTTTTTGTTGATATTCCATTTCCGATAGTATAGCCATAATCTTTTGTTCGGTAAGGAGGAACATTGGGTAAGAAAATATTACCACCAAATGAAACATTGCCGGTATCTCTTCCCTGGTTAATATAAATGGCTTTTGCCTGTACAAGCCATTTTGGCGCCGGCTGATAACGTGCTATACCAATCCATTCCTGGAAATTAGCTCCTAAGGGATGAGCCAGTGGTTGATTATAATGAGTATAATTAGCTACTGAATCTCTGTGAGAATAAGTAAAGGGTCTTACCCGGTTGGTTTCTAATTGAAGGTCAAGGTTTGATATATTGAAAGCGTCAATGTATTTACCACCTAACTGTAAAGCCCATTTGTTGGCCCACCATCCATTGTTTTTCCGTATTTCAGTTAAACTAAATTCATCAAGCAAAAACTGGCTGTAAAACTGGAATTTCTTTGCCACATTTGCTTTTGCATCTATACCGGCTAATGCATTGTCAAAGCTTCCACTTTGTTGTTCAATTGATCTGTAAAAAATTACCGGGTTCAGGTAACCAAATTCAAAATGATCCTGTCTGCCAAATACTACCCCCTCAAACAAACCTATATTCAACCATTTTGTAACTGCAAGGTCAAGGTGGTGCATGGCAGCATATTTTTTTGGAATTAATATATCTGCACCAAAACGTTGTGCATGTTGTAACTCCATAAACAGGTTTTGATAATTAAACTTCCAGATCCTGGTATTCAATTTTAAAAATAAAGTGCTGTTTGAAAAATCGCTCAGGAATAAACTCCTGTGGCCATTACCTATAAAATTTTTATCAAAGCCAAAAGCTATATCTATAAAATTTGCCACACCGAAAGTGATGTATCCGCGGGCATCAAAATAATCAACACCGCCTGCAGCTTTAAAATCTTTATAAAAACCTGCACCTGGCACTGCTTGTCTTTCACTGATAAATTCCTGTACATACAGCGGATCACGCTCCTGGTTGTCTGTTATATAGGCAGCAAAACCTATTTTATTTGCAATACGTCCTCTTAAACTTAATCCACGTGTATTTAAAAAAAGGTGTTGATCATTATCGTTTTCTTTGGAAACTGAATATTGTAATACAGGATTTACAGCAAGAAAAAAATTTGGTGTGTGAACCTCGTAAAGTGTTGCCGGTGTTTTATAAAAATGTTTCCAGATTGGTTTTCTGCTCAAATAACTGATAGAATCTTCCGGAAACCATTCCAGGTTATTTATAATAGCAGTATACTTATTATATTGGTCAGTAGTTGTAAAAAGTGTAGAATCTATTTCGTTTACCCTTGGTATAAATTGTCTTCTGCTGAATGGTCTGTTTTTGGAAAAGTTTAAAATTGAATCTGTGCCGGCTTTTATTTCCAATCTTTCAAGCAGAATATTTTCTTTTGCACCCTGGGGTAAAAAAGTGGTTTGTGATGAAGCAATAAAAGGTGTACAGAACAAAAATAGTTTGACAAGGGTTTGTTTATATTGCATGAAACTGGCTTTACGTAAATAAAAACGTATGCAAATATATCTGATTAAGAACATACAGGTAGTGAATGAAGGAGTTTTGGAGGTAAAGGATATACTGGTAAAAAAAGGAAGAATTGAGAAAATTGCACCCGATATCACTAATAATGTAAATGCAATAATTATAGATGGGGCAGGAAAACATTTATTACCGGGTCTTATTGACGACCAGGTGCATTTTAGAGAACCGGGTTTAACACATAAAGCCAACATATATTCTGAATCAAAAGCGGCTATTGCTGGCGGGGTTACCAGTTTTATGGAAATGCCCAATACAAAACCACCTGCCTTAACACAACAATTGCTTGAAGAAAAATATGCTATTGCATCGCAATCTTCCTTAGCCAATTATTCTTTTTTCATGGGGGTTTCTAATGAAAATGCCGAAGAAGTGTTGCAAACCAATAAAAAGAAAAATGGGGTATGCGGAATAAAAATTTTCATGGGTTCATCTACAGGCAACTTATTGGTTGATAATTACCTGACGCTAAATAAAATATTCAGTGATAGTGAATTACTAATTGCTACACATTGTGAAGATGAAAACATAATCAATGAGAATTTAAGATTGCTAAAGCAAGAAAAACAGGATTTAGAGCCTTCTGATCATCCCGTTATTCGCAATGAAGAAGCATGTTTTGAATCTTCATTCAAGGCAATACAATTAGCTAAAAAGTATAATTCACGTTTACATGTTCTACATATTTCTACTGAAAAAGAATTACAATTGTTTTCAAATATGCTTCCTCTTGCTGAAAAGCGAATCACTGCGGAAGTATGTGTACATCATTTACATTATACTACAGATGATTATAAAGATTATAAAAACCTGATCAAATGTAACCCTGCTATAAAAGCAGCTTATAATAAAGCAGCATTATGGCAGGCTTTGTTAAACGACACGTTGGATATTATTGCAACAGATCATGCACCACATACATGGGAAGAAAAAAAGGTACCCTATGAACAGGCACATGCCGGCATTCCCTTAATACAGCACTCTCTGTTGTTAATGCTTTCGTATTATAAAAAAGGTGTGATATCGTTAGAAAAAATTGTTCAGAAAATGTGTCATGCTGTAGCTGATTGTTTTCAAATAATGGATCGGGGATATATCAGGGAGGGTTATTTTGCTGACCTGGTAATTGTTGATTTAAATGAGAATACCTCTGTAACCAAAGAAAATATTCTTTATAAGTGTGGATGGAGTCCTTTTGAGGGTCAAACATTTCCTGCACAGGTTACTCATACATTTGTTAATGGAACTTTGGTATATACTTTTGATACGGATTCAAAAAATAACAGATTTGATGAATCTACTAAAGGGCAAAGACTTAAATTTAACCGGTAAGATTTATACAGCCCAATAAAATATGCAGTTAGACAAAATTACATTTAACGACATATCTATTTTTCACCTGGAAGAAGAATTTTCGATATTTCACAAACTCAATTATACAAAAACATATGGGGGTAAAGAGTGGTTGCGGCGCTTTTTATCAGAACCACATCATGATATCCATCGCATTATTGGTACACAAAATATAATCAAGTTATTTATTGATCATATAGATGACTGGCCAACAGAGATCTCCAACGGTACTATTATTATGATTGATAAGTTTTTGGATTATAATCTTGATCCTATTCCTGCAAATGCAAATTCTTTATCATCTTTTAGTTATAAAATTTTGCATGGACAGGATTATGCAATGGTTAAATATTCGGTTAAGCATTTTGCAGATTTTTACCGTGGGCTAAATAAAATTTATGCATTATTCCTGGAGGTTGACCTGCCACCTCAGTTTCAGTTTTACATAAACAGAATTGAAAAGGTATTGTCAGAGCATGCAGTGAACCAAATAGTGTTACTTGATAAGGAACATAATTTTTCAGTACGGGAAAATTTATATTTCGCTTTTTATTTTCGAAACCATTACCGAAACGATACCCTGGAGATGATAGAAGTTTTTAGCAGGTTGGAAGCATGGTATTCAATGGCTGTTGCAGTAAAAACATATGATCTTCATTTTCCATCATTTATAGAACAGGAGCAACCTTATTTAAATGCTGAAGGTCTGTATCATATTCTTTTACACCAACCTGTGGCTTATGACCTGGTAATGCATCCTGATCAAAATTTTTTATTCCTTACAGGAGCCAATATGGCCGGAAAGAGTACATTGATAAAAGCTCTTGGTTCTGCTGTCTTCCTGGCTCATATAGGCATGGGTGTTCCTGCAGATAAAATGAAACTTACTGTATTCGATGGTCTATTAACGAATATTAATGTTTCAGACAACATATCAAAGGGCGAAAGTTATTTTTTTAACGAAGTTCAAAGAATTAAAAGCACTATTTATAAAATAAACGATGGTAAAAAATGGCTGGTATTAATTGATGAATTATTTAAAGGCACCAATGTGCAGGACGCAATGAAATGTTCATTAACTGTAATCAGGGGATTGATCAAAATAAAGAACTCATTATTTATTCTTTCTACTCATTTATATGAGATAGGTGAGGAATTAAAGGATGTATCCACTATTTCTTTTAAGTTTTTTGAAACTACTGTAACTGACGATCAACTGGAATTTAGTTATCAGTTAAAAGAGGGAATCAGTAATGACCGTATCGGGTATGTAATTTTACGGAGGGAAAAAGTGGTTGAAATGCTTGAAAAGCTGTAGTCTATGAAAATATTTTTGTTCGTACTTCTTTCATTATTTTTTCAAGTACTTGCTGCACAGGAATTTGATGTGCAGCATTATAAATATGAGATCAGGCTTTCTGATAAACATGATACGGTTTATGTAAAATCTTTTATAGACATATTTCTAACTACATCAGGCGATAAAATTTTATTGGATTTATCTTCTGTAGAAAAAGGTAAGGGAATGATGGTTGAACGGGTTTATTTAGGAGGTATGAAAGACACAACTGTTAACTATTCATTTAAAGAAAATAAACTAATTATTCAACTACCCCAACCTGCAAAGGCTGGATCTAAAAAATTAATTGCTGTTTCATATAAAGGCATTCCCTGCGATGGCTTAATTATTACGAAGAACAAGTTTGGTGAAAGAACTTTTTTTGCAGATAATTGGCCAAACAGGGCACATCATTGGATTGTATGTAAAGATGATCCTGCTGATAAAGCATCAGTTGAATTTATAGTAACTGCACCTGTTAAATACAAGGTTATATCTAATGGAATTTTAATAGAGGAAACCATTTTAGGTTCCGAAAAACGAACACACTGGAAAGAGAAACTTCCTATTCCAACCAAAGTTATGGTAATTGGTGTTGCTCCCTTTGCTGTAAAAGATTATACTTCGTCACCCATACCCATCAGTGCTTGGGTATACACTAGGGATAGTGCAAAAGGATTTTATGATTATGAACCGGCTGTTGACATACTGAACTTTTTCAGTAATTATATTAATCCTTATCCATTTAAAAAACTGGCGAATGTACAATCCACTACCATTTTTGGGGGAATGGAAAACGCCAGTGCTATTTTTTATGCTGAAAAATCTGTAATAGGTGATAGATCTTCAGAAGCTTTGATTGCACATGAAATTGCACATCAATGGTTTGGTAACAGTGCTACTGAAAAAAGCTTTAGTCATTTATGGTTAAGTGAAGGATTTGCCACTTACCTCACTAATATTTATCTGGAAAGTAAATATGGTAAGGATACTATGATATCAAGATTGAAAGATGACAGGAAAAAGATAATTGAGTTTATGGAAATAAGTAATCAACCTGTTGTTGATACTGTTTCTGATTATATGGATCTTTTAAATGCAAACAGCTACCAAAAAGGCGGTTGGATTTTGCATATGTTACGATCCAATGTGGGCGATAGTGTTTTTAAGAAGATAATCAATTCTTATTATGAGAAATATCAATTTAAAAATGCTGATACACGAGACTTTCAGAAAGTGGCTGAGGAAGTTTCAGGAAAAGATTTAAAATTGTTTTTTCACCAGTGGTTGTACCAGCCGGAAATACCTCAACTAAAAATAGAATGGAAACAAGATGGCAATGTTTTAAATGTTGTTATAGAACAACTACAACAGCATATTCTAAATTTTCCACTACAATTAGCGATCGTAAGTGCTGATAATATCACCATGCATGATACAATACAAATGAATACTAAAAGAAAACAGCTTCAATTTGTTGTAAAAACTACCATCAGCAATATCATTCCTGATTCGGAAACTCAATTACTATTTAAAGAAGTAAAATAAAGCAAACATTTACACTAACATGGTCACAGGGTTTTCCATGTACTTCTTAAATGTTTGTAAGAAAGATGCACCTACTGCACCATCCACACTTCTGTGGTCGCAACTCATTGTTATTTTCATAACATTACTTACTTCAAAACCTTCACCTTTTTTCACTACAACTTCTTTAATTCTGCCAACGGCCATAATGGCACTATCAGGTGGATTTATAATTGCAGTAAATTCATCTATATCCATCATTCCTAAATTAGAGATAGTAAATGTGTTGCCACTGAATTCATTTGGCTGAAGTTTTTTATTACGTGCCCTCCCGGCCAGTTCTTTAGATTCTGTTGCTATTTGGCTCAAAGTTTTTTGATCGGCAAATTTTACAACAGGAACTATTAATCCTTCATCTATTGCAACAGCTATACCTATATTAATATGATTGTACTGACGAATAAAATCTCCCCCGTCCGAACCGGCACGGGCGGGCATCCATGAACTGTTTACAGCGGGATGTTTACGTAATGCCATGGCTGCAGCTTTTACAATCATATCATTGAATGATATTTTCACTTCACTTACCTCGTTCATCTGCGATCTTGCCTGCATGGACTGATCCATATTTATTTCCATGGTAAGGTAAAAATGAGGAGCAGAAAATTTACTTTCTCCAAGCCTTTTGGCAATTACCTTACGTATTTGCGAAACGTTTTGATCTGTATATCCTTCTTCACCTTTTATAATTGGTTGGGTAGTTTGCGGTTTATGTTGTTCTTCTCCAGCTTTAGCAGGTTCGAAGTTTTCAATATCATTTTTAATAATTCTGCCATTGTCTCCACTACCTTCTACCTGTGATATATCAATTCCTTTGTCTTGGGCTAATTTTTTGGCTAAAGGCGATGCTTTTACACGACCATCGTCCAATCCTTGTTTTTGTTCCTGTGGTTTTTCCCTGGCAGATTGTTTCTGCCCATTAGTGGATTGTTGTTTTTCTTCTTTCTGCTCAGGGGCAGCAGCTGTTTTATCTCCACCTTTTGAAGCAGCTATTATAGCTTTTACATCAATTTTACTTTCATCACCTATTATACATAGAAGGTCGTTAACTGCAATTTTTTCACCTTCCTTAGCACCCTGGTGTAAAAGTGTTCCATTTTTATAGCTTTCCAATTCCATGGTTGCTTTGTCTGTTTCAATATCTGCAAGTACATCACCTTTCTTTACTTCATCTCCAACTTGTTTATGCCAGCCGGCTATTACGCCTTCAGTCATAGTATCACTTAGCCGTGGCATCAAAACCACTTCATCCCTGTCTGCCGACAAGGCAGGCATTTTGCTGATATCTATATCACCACCTTTTGGCTTCGATTCTTTTGATTCTGCAGATTTTTTTACTTCTTTTGCTGATTCTTTTTTAGGTGGAACATCGCCTTCTCCCTTAGCAATTTGTTCGTCTTCCTCAGTAACATTATCTTTTTCCATATCCGGTTTACCGGCATCACCAGTGGGTTTATTTTGAAGATGTTCTGAAATGTCTTCTCCTTCTTTTCCTATTATAGCCAACAGATCATTTACTTGTATAGTACCACCTTTTTCGGCTCCTAAATGCAATAGAGTACCATCTTTATAACTTTCCAGTTCCATGGTGGCTTTATCAGTTTCAATATCTGCCAGCACATCACCTTTTTTTACTGCATCTCCAACATTTTTATGCCATTCAGCTATAACACCTTCTGTCATGGTATCGCTAAGACGGGGCATCAGTATCACTTCGGCCATTCTTATATCTGTTTTGAACTGCCGAAATTAAAGCAAAAGAGGGAAATGAGCTTACAATAGAATTTGCAGTAATTTTTATAGAATTTAATAATCCAATTCCAGCTTCAACCTATCCTTCAATTCTTTTACCAGCGGAAAATTTTCAACCATTTTTTGATATTGCTCTTTTGAAGAAAGCGGAAGGTCCTTCATAAGTTTTGGTTGTTGAGACTCAACCAATACAATTTTAAATTTAAGTAATCTATTGTTCAACTCTTTTTGTAAAAATTCACAGGCTTTGTTACGTTCTAACTCAAGAAACTTTTGATTGATATTGTTGGTTACAACAGCTTCAAAACAAGTGTTGTCAACAATTTTTAATTCTGCCATTTCAAAACTTTGCCAGGCGGAATTTTTACTTTTTTTTAAATGATCTATAAACTTCTTCCAGGCTTGATCTAAAGCTGTTGCTTCTAAGGTGAGTTGCTGACTATTTTCTGTGCCGTTTGTACTGCCTACTTTTTTACGAATAGCTTCTAATGCTGCAATTTTTTTAGGAACAGAGTCTGGTTTGGCTGGTAACTTATCTCCCTGTACCATTACCCTGGGTTCTTCCTCTATAATAAGCTTTGTTTCTGAAATTTGTTTGGTATAAACAGGTTTTACTTTTAGTGATAGGGAATCATTATTTGGTTTCGTTACTGCTATGGGCTGAATATTCCTAAATGCAACTGACCTCGTACTATCTACCAGTTTTTTTTTATCTAATCCGGTGCCGCTATTTGCCAATTGTAATGCCTGCCCTAAATAACAAAGTTTAATAAGCGCCAGCTCTACATGCAAACGTTTATTCCTTGCTGTTTTAAAATTTATTTCGGCTTCATTTAAAATATTTAATGCACTAATTA
>MWWA01000366.1_pt1 | contig 12034 bp, 8 predicted proteins | sample 1047341 | NCBI WGS metagenome assembly MWWA01 (sample SAMN06349978, study PRJNA376086) | soil metagenome | isolation source: MS5-1 sample Antarctic (ecotone) soil | place: Antarctica | collected 2015-01-13
GGTAAAAACATTTACGGGTACAAGCGAAAATGCGGTAAAGTCTCAGATCTATATCGCCCTCATTACTTATCTTTTATTAGAATTAATAAAACGCTGTATCGCAAAAGGAGCACAGGCTTTCAGTAACCTGTGTGAAAAGATACGTTTTTGTTTAACCTATTACCACAGCCTTGATTATGTATGCAATCATATAAAAGAAGGCGCAGTAAAGGCAAGAGGAAAACCCAATAAGCCAAATCGGCAGAAATCTTTTAGCTTTTAATAAGCGACTTTTATTCTTGCAAACTCATAATAGAATATAGTAAAATCAATACTTTCATGGAGTAAAACTGGCTATTCTAAAAAAAGTTCGGATAGTAGTGAAACTCAATCTAACAAAAGTTAGGCTTTCGAAATATCTGCATAAAAAACTCAAGGTGATATTTCACTCCAAAACTATATGCTGTTCAATTTATTTTCGACTCTTTTCAGGTATTTTTGTACTTTTTTTAAGGTAAAAACAATTCATAAAAATCTTTTAATATGAAAAATGATTTTGTTCCCCAGGGATACAATACAGTAATGCCATATTTGATACTTAAGAATGCCATCGGGTTCGCAGAATTTGTTGAAAAAGTATTTGATGGAAAGGAAAATAAAGAAATCAGGCATATGCGGAATGAAACTACTATTATGCATGGCCAAATAAAAATTGGAGATAGTATCATCATGTTTTCCGATAGCACAGATGATTATCCGCCTCTCCCTGCGTCGCTTTTCATCTATGTCAGGGATGCAGATGAAAGTTTCAAAAAAGCAATTGATAATGGTGCGGCAGAGATAATGAAAATGTCTGACCAGCCTTATGGCAGGAGCGGAGGTGTCACTGATGCTTTTGGAAACAAATGGTGGATCACTTCCGAAAAGAAGATTGATTAAACATCACAAACCTGATTACCAAATTAATTTATAAAAATGAGCGATCAAATCAATGCTATTATTTTTGATCTTGGCGGTGTGTTAATAGACTGGAATCCACGTTACGTTTACAGGCAAATTTTTGAGAGCGAAGAAAGGATTGATTGGTTTTTCGAAAATATCTGCACGAGTGATTGGAATGAAAACCAGGATGCCGGCAGGTCGCTCCAGGAAGCGACTGATGAACTACTTGCAAAACACCCTGACTATGAAAGTGAGATCCGTGCATATTATGGCAGGTGGGAAGAAATGCTTGGCGGGCCTATTCATGCTACTGTTGATATCCTCAGGCAAATTAAAGATAAAGGCAAATTTAAACTATATGCATTAACAAACTGGAGTGCAGAAACATTTCCGGTTGCGCTGGAACGTTATGAATTTCTTCACTGGTTTGAGGGTATTGTGATGAGTGGTGAGGAAAGAACAAGAAAACCATTTCGGGACATTTATGAAACTTTGCTGAATCGTTTTAAGATAGATGCACCACAAGCGCTCTTTATTGATGATAGTTTAAGAAATGTAAAAGGTGCTGAAGCTGTTGGAATCAGGGGAATACATTTTGAATCACCCCAAAAGTTAAAGGATCAATTAGAGGAGTTGAACATTATTCCAACTGAAAAAAATGAGTAAGTAATGCCGGATCTGAAACTCGAAAGAAATCATTTTGGTGACGAAATAAATAGAGGAAAGGTTCTCTCAAAAGAGGAGGCGGAAAAATTATTGGAAGAATGGGTGCCAAATGACAGGCTTCGCCTGCATATGAAGCAGGTAGCTTACCTTATGAAAACCTGGGCAGCGCAAAAAGAAAACCTGGGTTCAGAAGATCAATGGCGGTGGGAAATGGCCGGACTGCTGCATGATGCAGATTGGGAAAAGTGGCCTGATCAACATTGCAAAAAAATTATTGCTGAGTTGGAAAAGAGGAACATTGATCCGGAGATCATACATGCAATTGCATCTCACGGGCCCAATTACTTCGGTGTGATGCCGGAAACAAAAATGGATAAAATGTTGTATGCTTTTGATGAGTTGTCCGGCCTGATCCATGCTTATTCGCTTATGCGTCCGCAAGGTTATGAAGGGATGGAGATGAAAGGTATAAAGAAACGCCTGAAAGAAAAATCATTTGCAGCCAATGTAAGCCGCGAAGAAATTGCTGATGCCGCTGACCGGACAGAGCTACCCCAGGATGAAATCATTAATTTCATAGTTCAAAACCAACCCTCGGTTTCATTGTAACGTAGATTTTGCAATCTGATAAGATCATTCATAAAAATTTAATCATGAAACAATTAATTTTCACATCTGTATTCGCCCTGACCCTCACTTTTTTTGCAAATGCCCAATCAGATTATAAAGTAGTTTTTGATCTGACAAGCGGAGATACGATGAATCATAAAGCTGTTATCCGGTGGGCTACTGAAATTACGAAGAGTTCAAAAGATGCAGAGGTAGAAGTGGTGCTTTTTGGAAATTCTTTGGACATGGTTCAGAAAGATAAATCGGTAGTAGCTAAAGATGTAGCCAGGCTGGCTGAAAACAAAAACGTTTCATTTGTTGTTTGCCAGGTTGCGATGAAAGCACATAATGTTGACTCCAGTCAGCTGATCCCCGGTGTGCAAACAGTGCCCGATGGCATTTATGAGATTGTAAAAAAAGAAAAAGCCGGTTGGGCATATCTAAAAGCAATCCGCTAATCTGTTTTAATTCACAAACGCCTCATATAATATCTCTACGGGGTGTAATGCTACTCTTCCCGTGCCATCTTTTATCTGGTGACGGCAGCTTGTTCCCGGTGCAGCGATAATGGTATCCGTATCACTATTTCTTACGGCAGGGAATAAAACGAGTTCACCGATCTGCATCGAAAGTTCATAATGTTCCTTCTCATAACCAAACGAACCTGCCATTCCGCAGCATCCCGAAGGGATAACCTCCACCGAATAATTCTCAGGAAATGAAAGAATTTTTTGACTGCTGGTTTCGGTTGTCAGGGCTTTTTGCTGGCAATGCCCATGCAGTTTGATCACTTTTTTTTCTTTGGTAAAGAGTGAAGCAGAAATATTTCCCGCATCAATTTCTTTGGCTAAAAATTCGTCCAGCAGAAAAACATTTTTTTCTAAGTTCTTTGAAGCCTCAAGATTTTCATCATCTGCCAGGTCAGGATACTCATCTATGAATGTAAGGATAGCACTTGGTTCGGTACCTACAAGCGGTGTTGAGTCATTGATTAGCGGCGCAAATATTTTGATGTTTTTATTGGCGATTATCTTTGCTTCTTTCAACAAACCTTTTGATAACCATGTGCGCCCGCTTTCTTCATGATCTGTCATCAGCACATTATATCCGAGTTTTTCCAGCAATAAAATTGCTTTTTGCCCTATTTCAACATCATTATAGTTTGTAAACTCGTCACAAAAAAAATAAACTGATCTATTATGTTGAACTGGTGGTTTCTTTTTTTCTCTTTTGCGAAACCACTTTTTTAGCGGGGTGCTATATAAGTGCGGCAGGCTTCGCTGCTCAGCAAAACCCGCCAAACGCTTGATAAGTTTTCCGCTCATCTTTGCTGAAGTCATAAAGTTATATACTCCCGGCAGTAAGGAAGCCATCTTAGATGAGTTGGTAAAATTGGCTATCAGCTTTGCCCTGAATGGAACACCATTGGCATCATAATAGTGTTGCAAAAACTCGGCTTTTAATTTCCCGACATCTACATTAGAAGGACATTCTGATTTGCATCCTTTACAACTCAGGCAAAGATCCATCACGTCATAAATTTCTTTGTGATCAAAACGGTTTTCTTTGGAAGAATTCGTTAAGAACTCACGTAAGATATTTGCCCTCGCCCTGGTTGTGTCCTTTTCATTTCGCGTAGCCATATAGGAGGGGCACATGGTACCACCGGACAGATGCGTTTTTCTGCAATCTCCCGATCCGTTGCACTGTTCTGCATGTTGCAGAATATTTTGTTTGGGAAAGCGGAAATAAGTTTGAAATTGCGGGGTACTTTGCCCCGGAACATACCGCAGCATTGTATTCATCGGCGGTGTGTCTACTATCTTATTTGGATTAAAAATGTGGGATGGATCCCAGCTATTTTTTATTTCTTCCAGCAAACTGTAGTTTTTATCGCCGATCATTTGCCGGATAAATTCGCCTCGTAACCTTCCGTCCCCATGTTCGCCACTTAGTGAGCCCCGGTATTTTTTTACCAGTGTTGCAATCTCCTTCGCTATAGTTCTAAAGAGCTCATTGCCTTCTTTGGTTTTTAAATTCAGGATGGGACGCAAATGAATTTCTCCGGAGCCTGCATGTGCATAATGGACTGCATTCATTCCATACGACTTAAGGATTTCATTAAACTCTGCAATGTATGCCGGAAGATCATTGACATCTACAGCGGTGTCTTCTATTACTGGTACTGCCTTGCCGTCTCCGGGAATGTTACCCAGAAGTCCAAGACCTGCTTTGCGCAATGTCCAGATCTTTTTAGTATCGTCACCAAAGAGCAATGGAAAATGATAACCTAAACCCGCCTCACGCATTTCTTGTTCTGCCTGTTTTGCGACTTTAATAATTTCTAACCGCGTATCTTTTCTGAATTCAATGACCAATATTGCGCCGGGATCTCCCTGCACAAAAAAACGATTTTTTCTTTGCTCAATATTGTCTTTGGTGCAATCAAGAATGTAGCGATCTATTAACTCGCTGGCACCAGGATTGTATTTTAACGCAATTAGATTTGCAAGTAGTGATTCATTTATTGTGTTGAAATGGACACAGAGCAACCCAATTTCTTTCGGCGGAAGCGGGATAATATTTAATTTGATCTCTGTAATAAAAGCCAGAGTGCCCTCGGAGCCTGCAAGCAATTTGCAAAAATTGAAAGCGGGAGATTCAGCATTAAAAGGTGATGAATTCATCAGGACATCAATGGCATAACCAGTGTTCCTGCGTGTGACAGATTTTTTAGGAAACTGTTTCTCTATTTCTACCTGGTTATCATAATTGCTTAATAAACTCCTGGCTGTTTTATATATGCCTGACTCAAGAGAATTACCATCACATTTTTGATGAAATTCTTCATTTGAGATACTTTTAAAAATACATTCCGAACCATCACTCAGTAATGCTTTTATTTCCAACGTGTGATCCCTTGTACTGCCGTAGATCACAGAATTTGATCCGCAGGAATTATTTCCTACCATACCACCCATCATCGCTCTATTGGCAGTAGATGTTTCCGGACCGAACATAAATCCATGCGGCTTTAAATACATGTTTAGTTCATCCCGGATAACGCCGGGCTGTACACGTACCCATCGTTCATTCGTATTTACTTCAAGAATTTTTGTAAAATTTTTGGAAACATCCACTACAATACCGCTACCTACTACCTGGCCGGCCAGCGACGTGCCGGCTGTTCTTGGAATAAGGGATGTTTTTTCACTATTGGCAAAGGCTATCAATTCTTTAATATCCTGCTCGGTTTTTGGAATAGCGACAGCCAAAGGCAATTCACGATAGGCAGATGCGTCTGTAGCATAGAGTATTCTCGTTTTCTTGTCTGTCGATAAATCTCCTGATAATTTCCGGGAAAGTTCTTTGAGCCTGTCTGCCATGCCTGGTTGTCTTTTTGAGCTGTGTAAAAATAATTTCTTTTACTCATTGAATTTTTTGAATCGAAGCAGTTTCAGATATATCATATCCCTTTACTCCAGCGACTCACCTATGAAGTCAAAAGTTTCTGCCAGCAAAGTATGTTGCAATAATGACGTTAAGCACCGTTAATCTTCCAAAATTTGCATTATTCCCGCTTGGATATGCCAAAATAAGACACTTTATATTTGGGATATTACCTATAAATTTGCGCCTTATTTAAAGTGTAGCTTTAGATTGTATTACTAATTCAAATTACCTATATGAAACATCCATTCATCCAGCTCGTCATATTAATATTTACCTCTTCAATATGCTGTGCACAAGTAAAGATCAGTGGCAAGATCATTAATGGGAATGCAGAACCTGTGCAGGGAGTTACGGTACATATTTTAAATACAAATCTTGCGGTAGCTTCTGATGCGAACGGAAACTATATTTTCGATAAAATAACCCCAGGCAAGTACACGCTGCAATTTTCCGCCGTTGGTTTCTCTGGTGTTAATAAAGAAACGCTTGTGTCTACCAATGATGTTGAAATTCCGGTCACGCTACCGGCCTCTATTAATAACCTTGATGAAGTGGTAGTATCAGCGGAAAAAAAAGAACAATTAATTCAGGAGTTGCCGGTAAGCATTACTGCACTTTCTGCTGAAAAAATCAACCAGTTTCGATTATGGAACAGCAGGGATCTAACGGCGATTTCCCCAAATCTATATTCCGCAGATCCGGGTGATAAAAGAAACAGTACCTCGATCAGGGGCATTTCAACTACATCTTATGATCCGGCGGTAGCTACTTACATTGATGGTGTAAACCAGTTTACCCTGGATACTTACATCAGCCCGTTATTTGATATAGAAAGGATCGAAGTGCTTCGGGGACCGCAGGGAACGTTGTATGGTAGAAATGCAATGGGAGGTGTTATCAATATTATCACCAAACAGCCTGGCAACAAGACGGATCTTTTTGCTGAGGTCAGCCAGGGCAATTATTCGTTGGGAAGATATAGTGCGGGTGTTAGAACACCGGTAATAAAAGACAAATTATTTTTTGGCGCTGCAGGTATGTATGAAGGATGGGATGGATATTTTACAAATGAATTTAATAATTCGCCGTACGATAAGCAACACAGCATCATTGGAAATTATTTTTTAAAACTAATTCCCACAGGGAAATTTTCGATCACATTAAATGCGAAAAATAATAATAATCGCAATACCGGGCCTTTCCCGCTGGTGTTTGGAAAAGATGAAGCTTTCATGAACCCATACAAACTGAACCAAAATGCATTGACGAAGATCATAGATAATTCATTCAATACTTCGCTATCGCTAAACTATGCAGGCACGAAATTTAATTTGTCTTCTCAAACAGCTTATCTATATAATTACAAGTATTATAATCAGCCGATTGATGCTGATTTTTCACCACTGGATGGTATCACATTAAATAATGACTTCGGGAAGGAATGGAATAATGTGAAAGTAGTGACGGAGGATTTGAAGTTTAGCAGTCCGGCGGGCTCTGAGTCTCCACTCAAATGGATAGCAGGTACTTACCTTTTTGTACAGAATAGCCCAACAAAAGCAGATACTCATTTTGGAAACGATGGTATGCTGTTCGGAGCGCCTGATAATAATTTCTCCTTAATTAATAGCTCAAAAGCAAAAGGAAAAGGAGCTGCCTTTTATGGACAGCTTACCTATGGTATTACGGATCAACTCAACCTGACGGGTGGCTTACGTTATGATTATGAACATAAGGAATTAGCGGTACTTGGAGAATATAAAAAAGATGGCCAGGTATTTCCCACCCTTCCCGATACTTCATCAAGTGCTGACTTTAATGCGCTATCTCCCAAGCTTAGTCTCGATTATTCTTTTACAAAAAATCATATGCTGTATGGTTCTTATAGCAGGGGTTTCAGGGCTGGCGGCCTTACGCCGATTTCATCCGATCCCTCACAACCTGCACTATATGCGTATAAGCCGGAGTATAGTAATAATATTGAGATCGGTATTAAAAATAGTTTTCTTGCAAATAAAATATTCCTGAACCTGGTTGCATTTTATACAACTGTGACAGATGCGCAGGTACCAACGCTTGTATTACCGGAAGGTGTGAGCATCACGAGGAATACCGGGGAATTAAGCTCAAAAGGTGTAGAACTTGAGTTCAGTGCGATACCCGTAAAGGGATTAGAACTGCTTTATAATGCAGGTTATACAGATGCCTCCTATAAAGATTTAAAGCTGGCTCAGCAAGGTAGTGAAGTGGATCTAAAAGGAAAGCATCCTGTGTTAACGCCAGAATATACATCCATGCTCGCCGCACAATACAATATTCAATTTGGCCCGGCCCATAGCATAACAGCATTTATACGAGGAGAATTAAAATCTTTAGGCACACAATATTTTGATCTGGCGAATACAATTAAACAAGATGCCTACTCATTAATGAATGCAAACCTGGGCGCAGAATTTAAAAACTTTAGATTATCATTTTGGGCAAGAAATATTGCCGGAGAAAAGTATATTGGTTATGCTTATGACTTCGGTGCAGTTCATTTGGGTGACCCTTCAACTTATGGAATTACACTTCGTATTCACACTTCACCTTGAGTTATGCACAAATCGTTGATTTGCACCTGTGTAACCCGCCGTATTCTGTGCAAAATTCTGTGTAAAAGCAGTTAAAAACAAATGCATAAAAAATTTGTAAACCGGGTGTCTGCTGACTTATATTTGTAATACAATTGGGAAGTGAAAATCATTAATTTGGTGGAAGCTTTTCGATCGAAAGCATCGGGTTAGTAAGTAATACAAGTTCAAGCAATTGAACAGCGTATAAAAACAGACTTGGTGCTTTTTTGTTTAGTGCCTTCCTCTCGATTTGTCGTTTCCGGTAAAATTTGCTGGTGTAAAAATTATTACTAAATCGCTTTTAATACGAGTAGATAAAGCAACTCGTTATCAATTAATCTCAATAAAGTCAGGCCGCCTGACTAACTGTGGATTGTATTTGAATCTAACATTTGTGGAGATATCGAATCGAAAATTTTGATTCCGGAAATTTTTATTAGGAAAATAAAAGGCTTTTAGCTCAAGTGTCCCGAAGATCAGGCTTTCGTTTCTCGTACGTAAACCACCTCCAAATGAATGATACATTTCTGTTTTGGCGGTATAAGGAGAAAAAACTCCAGTGTTCACAAAAATGAATGGAGCAAACCTAAATGCCGCCAGGGACCACGGACTAAAGAAAACTGATTCAGCTTTTAAAATTGCCCGCAGGGTGCCGCCGATCCTGTTATTGCCAAGTTCCGGCAATCCAAATTTACTATTCAAATACAGTGGCTCATTCAACACTGAATTCACTTGCTGTGCTGCATCTAAGTTGAAGAAGTATCGCTGCGACCAGCCTTTACCAAGATTATTCAGGTGTCTTACGTAACTGATTCCTGCAAGCAAGTTAATATCTTCCACGGATGTTTTATTTAGATTGCCTTCAGCCCTGATCTTATAACTGAGATAATTATTCTGGTCATTAAAATAGGAGCGTTCATAATTAAAACCTAAAAAGGGCCTTGTAAGATTTTCCTTTTTGATAATCCCTGCTGTTAAGGTGAGGTTCAATCCCTCAGGAATATCTTCGTTTCTACCAAAACCGAAAATGTATCGTGTTTTGTAAAAGTTCTGCCTGTAGAACGTCATTGATCCCAGAATACCAGTCATATTTGCAAACCGCCAGTAATACTCTCGTTGATATTTTTCAGGTACATCAGAGAACTTCCGGTCAATCATCCGCAATCCGGCAATTTTACGAAGCGTTTTATCTTCCAGATCTGGCCGGAAATTTTTTGCATTCAGATTATATCCCGCCCACGCATCCAGGTTATAATACCGGTATCTGAAATTGTCCCGATACACAGAATCATTGTTGTACATATTGTCCGTAGCATGCCAGGAACCTGAAAATTGATATGTCCATTGCATGTAGCGCGTTTCTAAAGGCCTGTTGAAATTAACAAGATACCTGCTCTCTTGTTTGGGCCCATCTATTGCATTAAAAAAATTTTGAAACCCAAATTCAGCGTTCATAAAACTCCCACCGATATTCCGGTAAATATATCCAAGGCCATAGCCAAAGTTTTTTTCTCTTTCTGTATCAAGCAGTCCCTGAAAAATTATTGCATTGCCGGAACCACCCAGGTTGTCTTCCCTTATTTCTATATCAGATTGCGGTACACCCAGAGACCCGATGGAACCACCTATGGAGAACACATCTTTTGTTACAATCAGGATATCCGCAGAATCATTATAAAAAGATGCAGGGATCACCCTCAGGCTAACGTCTTGTATAAACGGTAGCTGTCGCAGAAAGCGAACATTATCTGCCAACAGGAAAGGCTGAATGGAGTCATATTTTTTAAAAAAAAGATTTTTTCTAATTACAGAAGTGTTTGTAACTGAATGCAGGGCGTTGGCTAATTTAGTGAGAGTCGTAACTATTTTTTTTGCACTATCGCTTATGGGTATGCCGAATGGCAATTCATTCACAATTATATTTCTGATCTTATAACCTTCATATTTAGCATACGGAACTTCATTTCTTTTAAGATCATTGGGTGAAGCGGGTTCCGTAGTATCCTTCATCATACTTTTCATTACCCTTGCTATAAAGCCTTTTCTGTCCCTGACATAATCATCTAATGTTTTGGGTTGACTGGTGTCAGTCTGCTTGACGTTTATGCTATCATTTTGTGAGAAGGAAACAAAACATTGCAGGCAGAGAAAACAAGCAAATAGTAAATGCAGAAATTGATGCCGGCCTGGTGTCATAAGGTATAGAATGTTGCCTTAGTAAAAATAAGGAAATAAGGTGCAGCTTCTAAGCAGAGAAAAAATGGAGAACGTTTAAAATTTAGGACAGTCGTGTACTTATAAAAGTTGCGTCAACACCCTAAGCATTATTGTCAAATGCATGGTTTCTGAATCACCTTTCACTTTTATTTGGGAGGTTATACCAAAAGTTCCGGCAGGCGGTGATATTAGAAATAAGGCCAGTTGATAAAGGCATTTCATCCTTTTCAACTTTCTTATGAAGAGTTGTATTTACTTCTTCTACAGCGGCCTCACCCAAATCTTACGAAAACTAATCGGTTCGCTTTTATCTCCATGAGCCTGGAGCTTTATAGGCGCTGCTCCATGCCTTTTGTATGCCGGTAAGCCAATATATGGAGTACTTCCTCTCAGCTCAAAGTTATTTTGTACTAACACATTGTTTAGAAAAGCAGTTACCCGTGCAGGTGATTGTAGTTGTCCATTATCATAAAATCTCGGTGCTGTCCATACTACATCGTAGGTCTGCCACTCACCGGGTTTGCGTAATGGGTTTGCAAGGGGTATTGATTGTTTATAAATGCTGCCTACCTGTCCATTGACATAAGTTGTGTTGTTGTAATTATCTAAAACTTGTAATTCATACTGGCTGGCACCATGCGGTGCCGCCAGAAAAATGCCGCTGTTGCCTCTTGCTTGTCCTGATCCGGTGATGTCTGTGGGAATTTTGAATTCAATGTGTAACTGGTAGTCTGTAAATTTTCTTTTTGTTTCAATATCTCCGGAAGGCTTATCTACGGTCATCATATTATTATCGAATTTCCAACCTGCGGCCTTCAACGTATCGTTTACAGAAACCCATTCATTCAGATTTTTTCCATCGAATAAAATAATCGCATCTGAAGGAGAATCTCCATATTGAGCTCCCGGAGTTACCACTGGTGGTACGGGTGAATAAAATTCTGTGTCTTCAGGTTTTGCCTGGCCATTACAATTCAAAAAAATGCCTAATGACAATACAAACGCAATTACTGTTTTCATGTAAATTTTCTATTGGTTTATTAATGATTTAAATTTTAGGCAGCGCATACCCGTTTTCATATTCCTTCATCAAATATTCTTTGTTGATGCCATTATCCGTAAACTTTTCTTTTGTGGCATCCCATTCCAATTTTTTACCACTGCGGTAAGCAATGTTTCCCATTTGTGCAACCGTCGCCACATGGGCACCTGCTTCTACGGGGCAATTAAGGTCTTCAGTCTTGCGGGACTTCATAACAGCGATAAAATTTTCCCAATGTTTATCAAGGCCATTGTCTGCTGGCTTTTCAAGAGGCTTACTTACTTTATTCTCACTTTGCCTTTCCTCAATGACTTCCCAGCCACCACGGTTCAAGATCAACGTACCGTTGTTGCCAATAAAAGCTATACCATGATCTCTGTTGTAGGAACCATTATCAATACCCATGGCCGAATCCCAAACCATATTGAATCCATCAAATTCGTACAGTGTGGTGAGCGTGTCCGGCGTTTCCTCGTAAAGGTTAGGATAGGCAAACCGGCCACCAAGTGCA
>MWWA01000367.1_pt1 | contig 12025 bp, 10 predicted proteins | sample 1047341 | NCBI WGS metagenome assembly MWWA01 (sample SAMN06349978, study PRJNA376086) | soil metagenome | isolation source: MS5-1 sample Antarctic (ecotone) soil | place: Antarctica | collected 2015-01-13
TTGGGATGCGCAGGTTGTTTCCAACTATTCGGACATAGATCTTATGTTATCTGGTCATACCCATGGTATGCAGTTTGGCATAGATATTCCATGGTTAAAATGGAGTCCCGTGCAATATGTATATAAGCAATGGGCTGGATTATATGAAAATAAGCATCAGAAATTATACGTAAACAGGGGATTTGGATTTTTGGGGTATCCCGGGCGAGTGGGAGTATTACCGGAGATTACATTAATCCATCTTACCTGAAATATAAGTATATAAAATACGTTAGGAGTTTTAACTTATTTTAATTCGTTTTACTCTTTATCATGGTTAGCTTTAAAATCTATTCATAGTTATGATAAGACGGTATTTTCTATTATGTATTTTATCATTAAGCTTACATGGTGTTTTCGCGCAGGTAAAGAATGCTGATTCCACTTTATATTACAATGAACTTTTTACTGAATTAGAATCTTTTCTTGATTCAATTTCTGCTCCACGAAACATGTTGATTGTAAACGTGGGTTTAAGTAACAATTTCATCAACTCTAAAACAGTTAATCAAACGGTAGAATCGAACAGGAGGCTAATACTATCTCCCTCTATTGGCTTTTATAGTAAATCCGGATTAGGAATAAACCTTGCCTCTTTTATTAATGATGTTGGAACCAATTGGAATTTATACCAGTGGTTAGGTACTGCATCTTATGATTATCTAAAAGGTGAAAAATTTTTAACCGGAATTAATTATACCCGGTTTTTTACAAAAGATAGTGTTGCGTTTTATGTTTCTCCATTAGAAAATGAATTTTCAGCTTATTTGATGTATAAGCCATCCAATTTCAAACCATCGCTAACAGCTTCATATGGATGGGGAACTATGGAAGACTTTAAAAAAGGTGAACAATTTATAGATGTATTGAAAAAAGGACGTGGTCGTGGATTGGGTAATCTTCCGCCAATAGGTGAGTCTGATACCATTACTACTCAAAAGATTAATGATTTTACATTGTCAGCTTCTGTACGCAGGGATTATGTTTGGCTGAGATTGTTGGGAAAAAATAATGTTACAAGGCTGATCCCACAACTAACCTTTACCAGCGGAACCCAACGTTTTGGATTTAATCAGACATCAAATTCTTATAAAATATCACCAAATAATAAGAACAACGTTTTATATAATACTGATAATGTGGAACTGGAAGATAACCTTGGGTTTCAACCACTTTCATTGGCATTTATGCTTCGTTCAGAAATATCATTTGGTAAGTTTTACCTGCAGCCACAATTTATAACAGATTATTATTTTCCTGCTAAAGAACAAAATTTATTAGTGGGTTTCAGAATTAATACGGGATTCATTTTTTAAATCTTTTACATCTCTTTATTTATTTTTTAACAATTCTTCATTTCACTTAGCGTTATTATTGAAATCATAAAGAAAAAATCTATGAAAAGAAATTTCTTCATGCTGAGCTGCTTCTTATTTTTTGCAGCCGCAGCACAAGCCCAGGTTAATTTAGGCGTAAAAGGTGGTACTACTATCTCAAAAATTGATGGTAAATCATTTCAGGATGAATTTCGTTATGGATATCATGTTGGTGGATTTGTACAATTGGGCTTTGGAGGAAAGTTGAGTATACAACCCGAAGTACTTTTTAATCAATACCAGACACGTGTAGATACAAGTTTCAGAGCTGTATATCAAAATCCAAGTCTTGTAAAGTTGAATTATTTATCTATACCCGTTGTATTAAACTATAAACTTGGAAATGCTTTGTCATTGCAGGCAGGTCCGCAGTTTGGTGTTTTAATGAATAAGGATAACAACTTTTTTGAAAACGGAAAACAGGCTTTTGAAAGTGGTGATTTTTCTTTATTGGGAGGCGTTCAGGTGAATGTGAGTAAGTTTTTGGTATCGGGCAGGTATGTGGTTGGTTTAAATAACTTAAACGAAATAGATAACCAGGATAAATGGAAAAGCCAGGCTATCCAGCTTTCTGTTGGTTTAAGATTATAAATTTTTTATTAAAATAGAAATCCCTTGCATCAAGCAGGGGATTTTTTTTATGACAATCTGTCCCTTTTCTTTGGTGGCATTAATATTGTCCGATTCACTTGCTTTAATTTTACACTCTTTTAGAGAATATACAAAAACAGAACAATTTGAATTTTTTGAAGCCCGAAGATGAAATGGATTTTCTGCCTATTATTCCCATGAACGAGAATGATGCAGAAGCTTTTGATACCAAAGAAATACCTGAGGAACTTACTTTATTACCCCTAAGAAATACTGTTCTTTTTCCCGGCGTGGTTTTACCAATAACTGTTGGCAGAGATAAAAGTATTAAAGCTGTAAATGATGCTTATAAAGCTGACAAGTTGATTGGGGTTATAGCACAAAAAGACACTAACATAGAAGACCCGGCAGTTGAAGATCTTGAGTCAATAGGCACTGTAGCAAAGATTGTAAAGCAAATTAAAATGCCTGATGGAGGCATTACCATCATCATACAGGGCAAAAACCGATTTTCTATTGAAGCCATCACAACTGAAGATCCTTATTTCAAGGCCAGAATTAAAGTGTTGGAAGATGAAGATGCATCACCAGAACCCGATTTTGAAGCTTATGTTTCAAACATCAAAGATCTGGCTACAGAGATTATACAACTATCACCTAATATTCCCTCAGAAGCATCGTTGATTTTAAAAAATATTGAAAGCCCTTCTTTTCTTATCCATTTCGTTTCAAGCAATTTAAATACAGAAATAAAAGAAAAGCAAAAGCTTCTAACCATCAATAACATTAAAGAAAGAGCAGATCTTTTAATGCAGTTGTTGCAAAAAGAACTTCAATTTGCCGAATTAAAAAATAAGGTTACCAATAAAACAAGAACCGAGATAGATAAGCAGCAACGCGATTATTTTTTACAACAGCAATTAAAAAGTATAAAAGATGAACTGGGTGGCGATGTAAATGAACGTGAGATAAAGGAAATGCAGAAAAAGGCCGAAAACAAAAAATGGTCTGATGCTGCAAAGGAAATGTTCCGTAAAGGAATAGAGAAGCTGGAACGTATGCATCCGACAACACCTGATTACTCTGTCGTGTATAATCATCTTGATCTGATGCTTGATCTTCCGTGGGAAGAATATACAGAAGATAAATATGATCTTAAAAAGGCCAAGGAAGTTTTAGATGCCGATCATTATGGTATGGATAAAATCAAAGAAAGGATTTTAGAATACCTGGCTGTGTTGAAATTAAAAGGTGATATGAAAAGTCCCATCTTATGTTTTTATGGTCCACCAGGAATAGGTAAAACATCATTGGGCAGAAGTATAGCAAACGCTATAGGCAGAAAATATGTTCGCTTGAGTTTAGGAGGTATTCATGATGAAAGTGAAGTACGCGGACACAGGAAAACTTATATAGGCGCTATGCCCGGTCGTATAGTTCAATCAATACGAAAGGTAAAATCATCAAACCCTGTGATGATACTTGATGAAATTGATAAAGTAGGTACAGACCATAGGGGCGATCCCAGCAGTGCTTTACTGGAAGTTTTAGATCCGGAACAAAACCATACGTTTTATGATAATTACCTGGAGCTGGAATATGATTTAAGTAAAGTGCTTTTTATTGCAACAGCAAATAACCTGCAGACATTGCAACCTGCATTGCGTGACAGGTTAGAGATCATTGAATTGAACGGATATGCAATTGAAGAAAAAATTGAAATTGCAAAGCGTCATCTTATTCCCAAACAAAAAGAAGCACACGGCTTGGAAAAATATAAATTCAGGATCAGTGATAAAGTGCTTGAAAAAATAATTGCCGATTATACAAGGGAAAGTGGTGTTCGTGAACTGGACAGGCAACTGGCATCTATCATGCGTAATCTTGCCAAACAAATTGCAATGAACGGTGAAATAAGAGATAGTCTTACCATTGATGATGTTGAAAGAATTCTTGGTCGTTCCCGTTATTCCAATGAATTGTACAGGGCAGTAAATATGGCCGGTGTGGCTGTGGGTTTAGCTTATACTTATGTAGGCGGTGATATTTTATTTATTGAAACAGCATTAAGTGAAGGAAAAGCTGAATTAAAACTTACCGGTAATTTAGGTAATGTAATGAAAGAGAGTGCCACCACTGCCTTATCTTATTTGCAGGCTAACGCTAAGAAATATGGACTTGACCCCAAAATTTTTGAAAAGAAAACAGCTCATGTGCACGTACCTGAAGGTGCTGTTCCAAAAGATGGTCCCAGTGCAGGTGTAACTATGCTGGCAGCATTAGCATCGGCCTATACAGGAAAAAAAATTCGTCCTTATGTGGGTATGACAGGAGAAATAACTTTAAGAGGGCAGGTGTTACCGGTAGGAGGTATAAAAGAGAAAGTATTAGCAGCAAAAAGAGCAGGGTTAAAAGAAATTATTCTTTGCTGGCAAAATGAAAAAGATGTCATGGAAATCAATCCGGCTTATATAAAAGGTCTTAAATTTCATTTTGTAAAAACAATGAGCCAGGTTCTTGAACTGGCATTACTAGATTAAAAATTCTATTGCGTTTACTCCTTCTCATATTAATCCTTATTTATAACGGAGTAGCAAATGCACAAACTATAGGGGGGGAAGCAGTATTTAATTTTCTAAAGTTGCCTCCATCTCCTTTGTTAACAGCAAGTGGTGGCGTAAATGTTTCATATACTGTACCTGATGTAGGAATGGCATCTAATCAACCGGCATTATTTAATGAAGCATTACACAGCGTAACAGGTTTATCATTTAATAACTATTTTGCCGGGATAAATGCCTATCATCTTTCAGGTGCTTATCATGTAAAGGAAGCAAACACAACTTTGGGCGGAAGCATTTTTTATGTTGATTATGGTAATCTTCAGCAAACAGATGCAGCCGGTAACAACCTTGGATCTTTTCATCCGAGAGATTATACTATACAAATTTCCGCTGCAAAAAAATATTTGGAAAAGTGGCAGTATGGCTTGTCTATAAAATTTATTCAAAGTAATTATGGTCAATACAATTCATCTGCAATAGCTTTTGATGCCGGTATTTCATATAAAGATTCAGCAGCCCTTTTTTCTGCAGGTTTGGTTGCAAAAAATATGGGGGTGCAGTTAAAAACTTTCCAGGGCACAGGTGAGGATCTGCCATTTGATATGCAACTTGGGTTAACAAAAAAGTTAGCCGCAGCTCCTATTGCATTTTCTGTTACAGCACAACATCTTCATCAATGGGATATAAATTATAATGATACCATTTTTAATCAATCATTAAATGAGAGCAATAACAATTCATTTGCTGATAAATTATTTAATCATTTTGTTGTTGCCACACATATTTATCTTGGAAATAATCTTGAAGTTTTAGCTGGCTATAACCGTTTAAGAAGATCGGAGTTAAACATTGGGTCAGATGGTAATGGTTTAAATGGTTTCTCTATGGGTTTTGCTGCCCGTTTCAGGAAATTGCAGGTTCAATATGGACGTGCATATTTCCAGCGCAATACTGCTTACAACCAATTTTCAATCCACATCAAGCTTGATGAAATGTTTGGATTAGGCTCTTTGTAATTTAGAAATAACTCATTTTAGATTGTGGCGTTAGTGCAAGTAAGGTTTCATACATTAACCTAACCGTTTCTTCTATATCACTTCGATGCAACATTTCTACTGTGGTATGCATATATCTTAATGGAATTGATATTAATACAGAAGGACAACCATCATTAGCATAAGCAAATGAATCGGTATCAGTTCCTGTGCTGCGGGAGGTAGCACGTAACTGAACAGGTATCTTATTTTTTTCTGCTATATCACTTACAAAATCAAGTAATTTGTTATGTACTGCAGGTCCATAAGTAAGAGAAGGTCCCTTACCACAACTGGTATCACCTTCTATCATTTTATTGATCATAGGGGTACCTGTATCATGCGTTACATCTGTTATAATAGCCAGGTTTGGTTTTATGCGTCGGGCTATCATTTCTGCACCACGCAAACCTATTTCTTCCTGTACCGCATTTACAACATACAAACTGTATGGAAGGCGCTTTTTATTTTCTTTTAATAAGCGGGCTACTTCTGCAATCATAAAACCACCTATGCGGTTGTCCATAGCCCTGCCAATGAAATAATCAAAGGCCAATTCATCAAAACCATCAACATAAGTAACAACATTACCTACATGAATTCCAAGGTCTTCAATTTCTTTTTTACTGCGTGCACCACAATCAAGAAAAACATTTTCCACTTTTGCCTGTGGTTCTTTATCGGCACTGCTAATGCGTGTATGAATAGCAGGCCAACCGAATACTGCTTTTACAGGTCCTTTTTTACCATGAATAATTACTCTTTGGCTGGGTGCAATCTGGTGATCTACACCACCATTCCTTTTTAAATAAATTAATCCCTCAGCAGTTATATAATTTACAAACCAGCTTATTTCATCAGCATGAGCTTCAATTACAACTTTAAAATCCTGGCCAGGGTTAATTACTCCAACTGCAGTTCCATAAGGATCCGTAAAAGTTTCATCAACAAAATTATTTATGTAGTTAAGCCACAAACGCTGACCTTCAGATTCAAAACCAACAGGAGAGGGGTTGTTAATGTACTCAGTTAAAAATTGAATGGAATCATTTGTAAGAACAGATTTTTTATTCCCTTTCTTTGAAGTTCCTTTTGCCATACCATGTATTTAAGCGGGCAAATTTAGTTAAAACCTTAGCATAAGAAGCAGGATTCCCGGAATCATTATAAATCCATCCAAAACAAGGTAATAATGGTAGTCCGAATTTCGGTTAAACCAATTTTTATAATAAAAAATGAGTAAAGGCAGAGGTATGAATAATAATATCAGGTAGGTATTTCCGAATCCAACCATCATTAATATTATAAGGGCTATGAAACTGAATAATAAAGAAGCCGAAAATAAAATCTTTATACCCTTATCATTAAAATGTGTGACCATACTTTTTATGCCTTCTATTTTATCTTTTTCCGCATCTCTCTCATCAAATAATATACAGATTGCATAAATAAAGAAGAACCTGCAAATAACATAAACAATAGCTGTTGTATCAATATTTGCTTCAGCTAATATAAAGGGCAAAATACAAGTAACGTGGGTCCATACTAAAGCAAGAAAAGCTGTCTTAGCTAATGCAAATTTTTTCAGGTATTGAAATAGGGCCACGGGAAGTTTTGGTGCAGAATATAAAAATGTAATTAGAGCTGTTATAACCAGCCACTGCCAGTGCTTCGAAAGTAAAAACAGCAGGAAAACAGAAGCAGTACCAGCCAACACCAGGAATAAAAAATGAATGTGCTTATGCGTATGTGACCACCTTGTTCCATCCGAACTTTCTTTAGATGTAGTTTTAGTAAAAAACCAATGAAAACTATAACTGCTTAAAGTACCTGTAAAAATAAAAATATAAGCCGTTAGAGGTAAATCTAAAGAAAAAGCATGTGCCGTGAAAAAAGTGGCTATTACACTGCAAGAGGAAATAAAAAGACTGCTAAAAAGAAAAAAATCAAAGAGTTTTTTCAATAGAAAAATTGATCCGGCAAAATTACCTGGTTACATACACAGTAGTGTAAGCAGTGTCACTTTTATTTCCACCCTGGTCCTTTAAAACAAAACCAAGCCTTAAAGTATCAATTTCACGTTGATTGCCGGGGAGAGATATAGGATTCATTCTTAAAGTAAGTCCTCCGCTATATGGTATGGTTACCTGCAATTCGCCTTTTGTTTTTTCCGGAAACTCGGGAACAGGGTAGCGAACAGATGAATCAATAATAGGACCTCTCACATTTAATCTTTGCCTGATAATAACAAGGGTACTGTCACCCCTGCTGTACACATCACCTTCTTTATCCGTAAATTCTAAAATCACAAATAAACTACCATTTACAGGTATTTCTTCAGGAGTTGCTTCTTTTATTTTAAGGGTAGGGCTTGAATCGAAATTATCTTTGCTACAAGCTGCCACTACTAAAAAGGCAACTGCAATAACCAAAAAATGTTTCATATGCTATCTTCTTGTTCAAATTTACACTATGGCAGCTGAACTACCTAAAGAGGAAGAGCTGCTGCAAAAGCTTTTTCATATTAATAACGATAGGGCTTTTGAACAAGTATGTATAGAGGTATTTGAATTTCAATATTCACAAAATATATTGTATAAAAGCTTTTGTGATCTGCAAAAAAAGTCACCCCGTTGGGTTAATTCCCCTACTGATATTCCTTTTTTGCCGATTTCTTTCTTTAAATCTCATAAAGTATCTACTACCGGTAATCCGGATAAATATTTTGAAAGCAGCGGTACCACGGGCAGCATCAACAGCCGGCATTATGTAAAAGATTTCTCTGTTTATGAGCAATCATTCTTAAATCATTTTCAACATGTTTATGGTGATCCAAAAGATTATGTGATCCTGGCTTTGCTTCCTTCTTATATGGAGAGATCAAATTCATCTCTTATTTATATGGTTCGAAAGCTGATGGACATAAGTGGACATTTGCAAAATGGCTTTTACCTTGATGAGTTTGAATCTCTTTACCATGCACTTTTAAAGCTTGAAAACGACAAACAAAAAGTATTATTAATAGGTGTGACTTATGCTTTGCTCGATTTTGCAGAAAAATATTCCGTAAAACTGCAACATACAATAGTAATGGAAACTGGTGGAATGAAGGGTAGAAGAGAAGAATTAATAAGACAGGATGTTCATCAGCAATTACAAGTAGCATTCGGGCTTGATGCTATTCATTCAGAATATGGAATGACAGAACTTTTATCACAGGCTTATGCAGAAAACAAAGGCATATTTAAATCTCCACCCTGGATGAAGATTTTAATAAGAGAAGAAGATGATCCGCAATCCGTTATTTATAAAAAAGCATTATCAGGTGCCATAAATATTATAGACCTGGCAAACATTTTTTCCTGCAGTTTTATAGCAACAGATGATAGAGGTAGATTATATGCTGATGGAAGTTTTGAAGTTTTAGGAAGACTGGACAACAGCGACATTCGCGGATGCAGCTTATTGTCATTATAAAAAAAACCAGCCGAAGCTGGTTTTTATATTAAATAAGTTTTACACTTCGTTCTACAAAAGCTGTAAGATCAGCGCCGGTTAGCATTCCCTGTGAAAGTAATGCCAAATCAAAGGCTTGCTTGGCTATATCGGTTTGCTTTTCACCTTCTGCTTCTAAAATTTTGTTTACCAGTTTGTGGTTGCCATTGATAGCTACCTTATAAGAATCAGGTAAAGAACCATAGAAATTCATACCGTTTCCGCCTAGTTTAGCCATGTCTTTCATCCTGCGCATCCACTCCTGCATTGAAATATGTACTGGCATTTCCTCCGGATGCAAGCTTTCAATTTCTACTTTCATTGCCGGATTATTGATAGCTTTTTCAAAAATCTCTTTTACCTTTTTTGAATCATCTTCTGTAAGAGCGTGAGCCTGTGTGTCTTCTTTTTCAATCAATTTATCAAATACATCTGCATCTACTCTTTTAAAAGAAACTTTTTCCAGTTTTGTCTCCAAATGCTGCATAAAATGATTGTCAATGGGTGAGTTCATCACCAATACATCATAAGATCTTTTTTGTGCAGCCTGCACATAGGTGTCTTGTCTTTGTGCATCTTGAGTATATAAATAAACTGCCGTTTCACTTTTGTCAGTTTGCAGCGGTTTTACCTTTTCCTTGTATTCATCTAAAGTAAAATGCTCATTTGCAGTGTTTGTAAGCAATGCAAATTCTTTTGCTTTTTCCGCAAATTTTTCTTCGCTGATCATGCCATACTTCACAAACAATCCTATGTCATTCCACTTATTTTCATATGCTTTACGGTCTTTTTTATAAAGTTCTGCAAGTTTATCAGCCACTTTACGGGAGATGTAGCTGTTTATTTTTTTTACACTGGAATCAGCCTGTAAAAATGAACGGCTTACGTTTAATGGAATATCCGGGCTGTCAATAACGCCATGTAACAGCATCAAAAATTCCGGAACTATATCTTTTACTTCATCTGTAATAAATACCTGGCGGCTGAAAAGTTTAATCTTGTTTCTCTGTATCTCAAAATCATTTTTCAATTTTGGGAAATAAAGAACCCCTGTTAGATTAAATGGATAATCAACATTTAAATGAATCCAGAACAACGGATCTTCTGAAAACGGATATAATTCTTTATAAAAATTTAAATAATCTTCATCATTTAGTTCAGAAGGTGCTTTTGTCCATATAGGATTGGTATTGTTGATAATGTTATCAACTTCAATGGAATTATATTTTGTTTTTCCTTCCTCATCAACACCATCCTCAACAGATTCCGGTTTTGTTCCAAACTTAATGGGAACAGGTAAAAACTTTGCATATTTATCCAGGATCTCCTGAATTTTCCAACGGTTTAAAAATTCTTCACTTTCGCTATTAAGGTATAATGTTACTTCTGTACCTCTTTCTGTACGGTTAGCTTCAGTAATTTCAAATTCTGTACTTCCGTCACAGACCCAGCGTGCAGGTTCAGCGCCTTCCTGGTAACTTAAAGTTTGAATTTCTACTTTATCAGCTACCATAAAAGAGGAATAAAAACCAAGACCAAATCGTCCAATAATTTCATTGGCATCTTTGGCTTCTTTGAATTTTTCCATAAATTCTGTAGCTCCCGAAAATGCAATCTGATTTATATATTTTTTAATCTCCTCGGCTGTCATCCCTAAACCACGATCTTTAACAGTGATTGTTTTGGCTGTTTCATCAACTGAAACTTCAATAGTAAGATCGCCCAGCTCACCATTGTACTGACCTAAAGAAGCCAGTCGTTTCATTTTTTGAGTGGCATCAACTGCATTACTGACTAATTCTCTTAGAAAGATCTCGTGATCAGAGTATAAAAACTTTTTAATTATGGGGAAAATGTTTTCGGTATGTATGGAAATGGTACCTTTTTCCTGTATCATATAAATTTGACTTTAATTAGTATTGATGCTGCATTATCAACAGGCATACCAATCCTTTAATCTTGCCAGAATGGCAGAAGCTAAAAGGGATTTTTTAATTATAATTTTTAGATGATCAGGAGGTTGTACCTATTACATACATCTCTTCCATGGTAGGTTCAGCGCTTCCTCCACGTTGTTCAAGTGTAATGGCAAAGGCGTCTGCTTTAGCAAAGTCCTGCATTTTTTGGGCACGTTGCTTTGCATTATCAAAAACACCTGCACTTACTGGTTTGCCATCAACAATAGCCCATAATTGATATTGCTTATTTGAAGGTGGTTCCGGCAGGGAAACATCAAAAAGATAAACCTCATTAGATTGTTTGTTCCAAAAAACTTTTACTAAGGCTTCCGGTTTACCGGGAACCTGTTGCAGGTTAATATGGGTGTAATTTGGATCCTGCATTATTTGCATTAATTGCGAATATGCTAAATTCTGTTGCTCTTGCTGATTTAGAGATGTATTTAATTCATTTACCCTCTGCTCCATTAAAACAAGTTCTTGATTGTTCCTGCTGTTTTGGGTTGCTAAATAAATAACAGCACCTATACTTAACACCAAACCAATTATGGCTGCAGCTAATAAACTATTATTCCCTGATCTTTTCATTGATACAACTTTACCTGGGGGTGTATCTTTTTCTATAAACGCAGGTTCTTTTTGTTGTTCTTTTATTTCTGTTGAAGAAACAGATTCGGTTGATTTTAATTCTTTTAATTGTTTGAATAAATTTTCTTTTACATGTGGGCCCGGCATGACGGTGGCGTAGGAAGAAACGGCTTCCAATGTTTCACTGATTCTATCTACTTCCGCTTTTATTTCAGGAAATAAAATAATCAGCGCATCTACTTTTTCGGTTTCCCCTTTTGGGAGTAAACCTAAAAAATATAGCTCCAGATCACCGGATGATATGATACAGCTTAAGTCCACTATGTACTTTTTAAATTCATCATTTTACGTAAATCTATAAGAGTATTTCGCAATCTTGT
>MWWA01000368.1_pt1 | contig 12005 bp, 9 predicted proteins | sample 1047341 | NCBI WGS metagenome assembly MWWA01 (sample SAMN06349978, study PRJNA376086) | soil metagenome | isolation source: MS5-1 sample Antarctic (ecotone) soil | place: Antarctica | collected 2015-01-13
CTTGCTGCAGTAGCGGCTTCTGATGCAGCCGGTAATGATTTTTATATTTGTCAAACAATTATGCCAGTACCGGAAGGAGCCTTTATAAGGTGGTTTATGCACTGCAATAACGAATATGTTCATGTTACAGGAAAAATTGTTTATACATTAAACAACGTAAAAAGGGGAATACTTTACATATTGCATCTCATTTTCATTACCAAAAAGTACATGGCATTGGGCAAACAAGCGGATCAAAATATACATTTACAGAGCATGCATGTGAGCAACAAAATCTTTATTGTGATCCTGCCACTGGTTATGTTGCCAAAACTTACAACATAACTAATAAATTAGTAACCACTACTCAGGGAGGTAACAATAGCATAACTACATATCTTATCACCTCAATAGAAATGCAGCAGGTGTTCTGCTGGTAGATAGAGTGATTTCTAATGCAAATGTCTGCAGGTAATTCAAAACTTTAAAGGCTCCTTCCGGTACTGGCATAATTGTTTGACAAATATAAAAATCATTACCGGCTGCATCAGAAGCCGCTACTGCAGCAAGCTGAAATTTTATATATGCCCCAATATTTTAAATATGTAGTTATATTATTTGGTCTTAGTTTGTTTGTATTTACATTATACATTGGCAGAAACATAATTGTTCCTGTGTATGTTGCTTCTTTACTTTCATGGCTAATGGTGCCATTTAGTGAAATACTTGAAAAAAAAGGAGTTTCCAGGAAGATGGGAGCCATTTTATCAATTCTGGTTATTATCATTTTTATTGCCCTCATTACCTGGTTTTTTGTAACACAAATGCGGGGTGTAACATCAGACCTGGATGTGATGCAGCAAAAGCTTATAGAATTTAAGCAAGGAGTTTTTACTTATGCTGAACAAAGGTTTGGTCTAACTGAATCTCAACTTCAAGGTGCATCCCAAAGAATTAGTGAAAATGTAAAAAATTTTGTAATGGGCTTTGGTTCAGTAGCCTCTTCTTTGTTTATAGCCAGTATACTGTTGCCAATGTCTATGTATTTTTTTATGGCCTATAGAAGTTTTTACCGCGATTTTCTTCACAGGCTAACAAAACGAAGTGATAAACCACAAATAAAAGAAACTATTGAGAAAGAGACTGATGTTGTTCGAAAATATTTGCTGGGCATATTAGCTGTTGTAGCTATACTTTCGGTTTGTAATGTTACGGCACTTACTATAATAGGTGTAGAACATGCTTTGTTATTTGGAGTAGTTGCAGCACTACTCAACATTATACCCGTGGTTGGAACCATTGTAGGATCACTCCTGCCCATAATCTATACACTTATTATGAAAGATTCTATAATGCCGGCTATTATTGTTGCACTATATTTTTGGATTATACAATTATTAGAAAGCGGTCTTATTACACCTAATGTTGTAGGAAAACGCATGGGCGTAAACCCGTATGCAGTTTTACTTGCCATTTTTATTGGTGGCGCAGTTTGGGGACCGGTAGGCATGGTGTTGTTCATTCCATTGACAGCACAGCTGAAAGAATTGTGTACAGTTGTTGAACCTTTAAAACCTTTTGGTTTTGTATTAAGCGATCCGGAAGAAGATAAAAAAACATTGGGTGACAACATCAAAGAATGGTGGCAGAAAAAAAGTGGTAAAACATAAATACTCTAAAATTATCTTTCATTGATGTGATATCCCTCATAAAATTTAATCGCTTAAAGTTGCATATGGAGTACGGGATAAGGTTTACTAAAAGCATCTTTTGGTGAGCGGGAAATAATTTTAAAACCTAAATGTTTATAAAATCCAATAGCTTGTTCATTATGTTCATTTACATGCACCTTATTAATTTTTAAATTATTAATGACAAACTCCACCAACAGTTTACCTATGCCTTTACCCCTTGCATTAGCATGTATAAATAACATTTCCAGGTTACCTGCTGAAATACCTGGAAAGCCAAGGATTTTATTGTTATACCTGGCACAATAAAGATCAACAAGCTCCAGGTATTTTTCAGCTATAAGCTTTTTAAAAAGCAGTACATTCTTATTTCAAAAATGATTCGTTGCCCTAACCGAAGTTTCCCCATATAACTATGAAATCATTATATACTTCTTTTTCCAGCTTATTAATAACAAAGGGAAACATATTTATGTACTTAAAAATGTTCAATAATTTAAATAAAAAAATTTTAAGCCAATAACATTGTATACATTTAGATACTACTCTCTGATTCTATTACTCCTGCCTTAGAATTTTTAAATCATTAAAACCAAATTTATGCTTTACAATTATGGCAAAATGCTGCCCCTTGGATTAGTTTTTTTTATTGTTATGAGCTGTACCAATGAATCCACTACTGCGGATACAGGAACAAGAGATACTACAACAAGAGCAGAAACAAGAAGAGAAACAAGAACTTCTTTTGATACCTCCAGGAGTGTAACAACTATATCACCCGATAAGTACAAAGTACTATCTGATACTTTAAATCTCAGGATAATGGAAGGTACTTATAGACCGGGTGATTCATCTATCATGCATGCACACCCTGATTTTGCACTTTATGTATTGCAGGGAAGCACTGTAGAATTAACAGCAGAAGATGGCAGTAAACAAAACATTGAGTTTACAAAAGATATGGCTGTTGTACTTCCTGCCTCTACTCATTCCGCAAAAAATATTGGAAGGAATACGTTAAGGTTGATAGTTGTAGAAGCAAACCGGCCGAGAGAGTAAATTTGATTTACTAATTTAACCCGACATTAGTTCCTGAGCTTTCATTGCTTAATTAGAAAGTATATGATATTGTAGATACTGCAATTTTATTTACTTTTTTCCTTACACCTTATTATTTGTAAACGTTAACTTCAGTAACCATGCCTATGCACTAAAAAATACAGTTTACCTGCCGGCAGGCAGGTGCCTGCACTGCAAAAATTATTGAACTATTTTTACCGAATGATTTTTGCTATCGCAAGGGTAACAGTCATTAATTTTGATCTTTGATTTCTTTAGTTATAGATATTAGATACCTATTTACTGTTACACCATCTTTGGATCCGAAATTCTTTACTCTCAAAAAATAAAAATCCTTTAGTTTGTGGATTTTTATACTACATAAATCTTTATTTTGATCGTATGAGTATTCTTTGAGTGTTCAGGCATTTTGTATAAAAGCCTTCTAAATTTTACAGATAATATTCAAACTAATAGACTTTATTAAAATTACCTGGTAATAAAATGATGTACTTTTTACTAGTCTTAATTTTCAAGTAGGTTTGTAACTTAAAATGGCAGCATGTCTGATTTTTATGTAAATAAAGTTGTTATCGTTACCGGTGGTACCGAAGGAATTGGTAAAGCACTGGTTCAGGCATTGATAGCAAAAGGTGCTAAAGTGGCAACATGCGGCAGAAATTCCGATAAGCTTTATACTCTACAGGCCGAATATCCTTCTTCACCCCTTCATACTGTAGTAGCAGATGTAAGCAGTGAAAACGATTGCAGGCATTTTATTGAATCAACCCTAAAAGTTTTTGGAGGTATAGATATATTAATAAATAATGCAGGTATATCTATGCGGGCTCTGTTAACTGAGTTGTCAACCGAAGTTTTGCATAAAGTAATGAATGTAAATTTTTTTGGGGCTGTTTATTGCACTAAATATAGCCTGCCTTCAATACTGGAGCGACAAGGAATTATTGTAGGTATTTCCTCAATTGCGGGATATCGGGGCTTGCCGGGAAGAAGTGGTTATTCAGCATCCAAATTTGCTTTGCAGGGCTGGCTGGAGTCAGTAAGAACAGAATTACTTGATTCCGGTGTACATGTAATGTGGGTATGCCCGGGATTTACAACATCCAACATCAGGCAGGCAGCATTAAATGAACATGGTGACCCTCAGGGTGAAAGTCCGATGGATGAAGAGAAAATGATGAGTGCGGAAGAATGTGGTGGACATATTTTAGATGCTATTGAAAAAAGAAAGCGAACTCTGGTCCTTACCTTCACAGGTAAACGCACCATCTTTATGAATAAATTTTTCCCGGGTTTGGCAGATAAATTGGTAAGAAAATTTTTTTTTAAAGATGGTAAACTTGTACGCTGACAAAAGCAGTTGTTTGCAGCTATTGCAAATACTGTTTATTTCGTGTAAATTTTCATATATCTTATAAATGCCACTTGTCACCCTTACATCAGATATAGGCCAGCAGGATTACCTGGTGGGAGCAGTGAAAGGCAGGTTGTTGCGCATTAATCCCGAATTCAGCATCATTGATATTTCACACAGTTTATCTCCATTTAACTATCCACAGGCTGCATATGTTTGCCGAAGCGCTATAAAAAATTTTCCGGAATACACTTTTCATATTGTATTAATTAATTTATTCGAATCAAAACCCGATCAACTGCTGCTTGCATATCATAAAGACCAGTACATTATTTGTGCAGACAATGGTTTATTAAGTATGATACTGGAAGAAAAACCTGAAATGGTTATTGGTGTACCCATGGAAAAAACAGCTATAAAAAATACATTGTATTGTATAGAAGTAGCTGCTAAAGCAATTACACAATTATTGAATGGTGAACCCTTACATGAAATTGGTGTTCCCGATCCTGATTATTTAGAAAAGAATCCTTTGCGCCCAACTCAGGGCGAAGACTGGATCGAAGGCCAGATCATCTTCATAGATAATTTTGAAAATGTAATTGTAAACATTACGCAGGAGCAGTTTGAACAGCAACGTAAGGGCAGACGTTTTAAAATAGTATTTAAAAGAGATGAAGTTGTAGAAAGAATTAGTGGGTCATATGCTGATGTTGCTGAGGGTGAAAAACTGGTTTTATTTAATAGTGCAGGGTATATGGAAATTGCTATTAATAAAGGAAATGCTGCCGGACTTTTTGGATTAAAAGGGTATAGTGAAAATTCGCAACAATTGTCATCAACAGCCATGTTAAGCCGGTTATTTTACCAAACAGTAAAGGTTTATTTCGAATAGTGTACAACAATTAAGTAGTGGATTAATTCTATTGCCTAACAATCTTGTCTACTATAAAAATCAAAAAACCTGTTTCTACCATTGCTTTTAACTTTTATCTTATTCTTTTCCCATTAATTTAGCTGCTTCCCTATTTTTGCCTGATTATTAACTGGACTTACTGTATGAATTTTAAAAAAGTAAACAACATTACCGGCTGGATCATCTGTTTTATTGCCTCCCTTGTTTATATACTTACTGCTGAAGCGAACTCCAGCTTTTGGGATACAGGTGAATTTATAGCATCAGCTTATAAGTTACAATTACCACATCCACCCGGAGCGCCTGTGTTTACGCTATTAGGTCGCTTTTTTATAATTTTATTTGGCGCAGCTACAAATCCTGCATTTGCTGTTAATATAATGAGTGCAGTTGCAAGTGGTTTTACTATTCTTTTTCTTTTCTGGACCATTACTCACTTTGCACGTAAATTATTAGTTGGATTTAATGATATGCCAACCTTGCCTCAAACTTTCACCATTATGGCTGCAGGTATAGTTGGCGGTTTAGCTTATACATTTTCAGATTCATTTTGGTATAGCGCTGTAGAAGGTGAAGTTTATGCGCTCTCATCTTTTTTTACTGCTCTGGTTTTTTGGGCAATATTGAAATGGGAACATGCTGATTATGCAGCAGGCAATAATCCTATATTAAAAAAACGGGCAGACAGGTGGATCATTTTTATCTTCTTTATGATGGGGCTATCCATTGGTGTTCACTTACTAAACCTTCTTACCATACCTGCAATAGTAATGATATATTATTATAAGCGTTACAATTATTCCCGTAAAGGTGCCATTTTCGCTTTTATTATTGGTTGTATTATTACAGGAATTGTGCAGGTAGCGGTTATCCAATGGACTATAAAACTTGCCGGCAGGTTCGATATTTTATTTGTTAACAGCTTTGGACTTCCGTTTTTTTCAGGATTTGTCTTCTTTTTCATTTTACTTTCTATAGCTATATGGTTTGGTTTACGTTTTGCCAGGCAAAAAGGATATTCATTCTTACAATTAGGCTTGTGGAGTTTTATTTTCATGTTGATTGGTTACTCAATGTATGTCACCACATTGTTACGCTCCAATGCCAACCCGTCTATAGACATGAATAATGTAGATAATCCCATGAGTCTTGTTTATTATTTAGGTCGTGAACAGTATGGTTCTGCACCTTTATTATACGGGCCACATTTCCAGGCAGAATATGAAAGAGATGCAACTACAGGAGGCGTGAAATTCAATGATGGTGAAATGAAATATTCACGCGGTAAAGAAGCTTACATACCTATTGGTAAACAACAGGAGCCCGAGTTTAGTGGTTCTGATAAACAAATATTTCCACGGGTTTGGGACAGAAGCAACGAGCAGGGTCATGCAGATTTTTATGCAGACTGGCTAAATTTATCTAGAAATGAAAACCAGCAAACCGGAGAAGTAAGTTATGAAGCTCCCTCCTATGCTGATAATATAAATTGGTTTGTTACCTACCAGATGGGTTTTATGTACTGGCGATACTTTATGTGGAATTTTGCCGGTAAGCAAAATGACGTTCAGGGTTTTGGAAGTAAACGAGATGGTAACTGGATAACGGGAGTTCCTGTAATTGATAATGTAAGGCTGGGAGATCAATCAATGATGCCGGAAAGCCTTAGAAAAAATAAAGCTAATAACAAACTATTCCTGTTGCCATTTGTACTTGGCATTCTTGGATGTGTTTATCATTATTTAAAAGACAGACGAGACTGGATTGTAACATTCCTGCTTTTTTCCTTTACGGGTTTAGCCATTGTTCTTTACCTGAATCAACCAGGTAATCAACCACGTGAACGAGACTATGCATTTGCCGGATCTTTTTATGCATTTTCTATTTGGATAGGATTATCAGTAATTGCACTGGTAAGAATGGCCAAGGAAAGGGAGGACAAACAAACCTGGCTCAACACCTTATTATATGGTAGCATTGGAACATTTGTAATAGGATTGCTGAGCAATACAACGACAACTTTTTCAGGTGCGCTCATCAGTTCTATATTAATGGCTGTAATATATGCTGTTGTAGTTGCCATTTTAGGATATGCTGTTAAGGCAGCATCAGGCAAGAATTTTAATTTAAATACCGCAACAGCAACTGCATTTGCTTTATGTATGATTACCCCCATTGTAATGGCTACCCAGGAATGGGATGATCATGACAGGAGCAAAAAAACATTGGCTCCTGCCATGGCCCGCAATTACCTGATGGCTTTAGCACCAAATGCAATCATTTTTACTTTTGGTGATAATGATACTTATCCGTTATGGTTTGCACAGGAAGTTGAAAATGTAAGACCTGATCTCAGGATTGTAAATACCAGTTTATTGGGAATTGACTGGTATGTAAATCAACTCCGGTATAAATTAAATGAAAGTCCTCCTTTTGATCTTATTTGGTCGCAGGAACAAATTGCAGGTCTGTCTTATATCCGTTTCAGACCACAGGGTCCGCAGGACAGATCTTACCCATTATATGATGTAATGAAGAATGTAATTGGACCGGCATTGAATGTAGAGGATAAAGCAAATCTTGACGTTACATACCCGGTAAAAAGATTTAGAGTGCCTGTTGATACTGCAGCAGCAAGAAATTTTTCTCTTAATCCCAATGACCGCATTTTACCTGAGTTTGAATTTTCTATACCTGAAGGAAGAAATTATCTTACTCTGGACCAGTTAACGATGTTAAACATCATTGCCAGCACAAATTGGCAACGTCCTATTTATTTTACATCAAGTGCTGCTGCCGATCAGTTAGGCTTCGGTCAATATTTACGCAAAGAAGGCTTATCATTAAGATTAGTACCGGCAATAAATGAATACCCTCAGCAAAATTGGTTGGTTGACCAGGCATTACGCGGCGGAAATATAAAGGATAACAATCTTGATGTAATGTATCGCACCTTAATGAATGATTTCGGTACAGGTGGTGCTAATAAACCGGGGGTTTATTTTGATGAAGAAAACAGGCGTCATTTATTATCAGTGAGAGCTGCATTTGCCGAAGGCGCAGGAAATCTTTCTGATAAAGGAAGAAAACCGGAGGCAATTCAACTATTAGACAGGGCCGAAAGTTTAATTCATACCGGCAATATGCCATATGCTATGGCCAGCAGGTATAACTCACATAACCAAACAGGACTCATGTATCTTGAAGCTGCTTATAAAGCAGGACATATGCAACTGGCAAATAAAGTAAGGACAGCTATATTAAAAGATCTTAATGATCAAAAAGCATATTATGATTACATGAAAAATGAAAAGGAAGCATTTTACAATTCTGTTTCAAGGGAAGCAGACATAAACAACTTCTTGTTCCAATTATTAGAAGCTCTTGATAAAAATTATAACCCAACAGCAACACTTGAACAGGCCCCCGGAAGGGCAGCCGATTCAACTGAATTAAGATAATACAACTCCCGCTCAGCGGGAGTTTTGTTTAACAAGAATTAATGAACAAAAAGAGCATAATTATTGTAGATTGTAATTACTATGCGTGGCTTCCACTTTTCAAAATTTGATCCTAACGCAGAAGGCAAATCAAAATTTGATCAATTGCTTGATTTGTTTATGCAATTACTTACTTACACCAGTGGCGATGTGGCAGAAGCATTACAATGGCTTAATGAATTAGATAAACAATATGAGCTTACTGGTGAAGAATATGGAATGGGAGATTTTATTGATGATCTCAAAACCAAAGGTTATATAACAGATGATGCACAAAAAGGTGAAATAAAAATTACACCTAAAACCGAACAGGGAATACGTAAAAAAAGCCTGGAAGAAATTTTTGGGAAATTAAAGAAATCAAGAACCGGCGAACACCAGACATATAAACCGGGTATGGGTGATGAAATCAGTCCCGACAGCAGGCCTTTCCAATTTGGCGACATGCTGGAGCAAATAGATTTTACCGAATCAATCCGCAATGCACAAATCAATCATGGGCTGGATCAATTTACAATGCAGGAAGATGATTTGCAGATCAGGGAAACTGATTTCAAAGCACAAACTTCTACAGTTTTAATGATTGATATTTCTCACTCTATGATACTGTATGGAGAAGACAGAATAACACCTGCTAAAAAAGTTTCTATGGCATTAAGTGAACTGATTACAACAAAATATCCAAAAGATACTCTTGATATTGTTGTGTTTGGAAATGATGCCTGGCCTGTGGAAATTAAAGATCTTCCTTATTTACAGGTTGGCCCTTATCATACCAATACAGTGGCGGGGCTGGAGCTGGCCATGGATATTTTAAGAAGAAGAAAAAATCCGAATAAACAGATCTTTATGATAACAGATGGCAAACCAACCTGCCTTAAAGTAGGAAAACGTTATTACAAAAACAGTTTTGGATTAGACAGGAAAATTACAAGCAGGTGTTTAAACCTGGCAGCACAGTGTAAGAAATTAAAAATTCCAATCACTACATTCATGATTGCTACAGATCCTTATTTACAACGATTTGTTCAGGAATTTACAGAAACAAATAATGGAAAAGCGTTTTTTGCCAGTTTAGACAGATTAGGAGCTTTCATATTCCGCGATTTTGAAAGCGGCAAAAGAAAAACAGTTTATTGAAAGTTTTACAACAACTAATTAAAGGATTCAATTAAATTTAAATTCTTTCTTCAAGAAAGAACAGGGAGGATAAATGGATATTAAAAGAATAAATACAATCAGGGAGTTAAAAGATATTGGTTATAAACCCAAATCTATAAAAGAAGAGATCAGGAGCAACCTTGTTCAAAAGTTAAAAGAAGGTGAAGAAACTTTTAGCGGCATCATTGGTTATGAAGACAGTGTAATACCTGATGTAGAAAGAGCTTTGCTAAGTAAGCATAATATTTTGTTTCTAGGTTTACGGGGTCAGGCAAAAACGAGAATGGCCCGTCAAATGACAGAATTGCTGGATGAATATGTTCCTTTCATTTCCGGTAGTGATATTAATGATGATCCTTTCAATCCTATTTCAAAATATGCCAGGGATTGTATACTGGAAAAAGGTGACGACACTCCTGTTGAATGGCTTCACCGTAGCCAGCGTTACGGCGAAAAGCTGGCAACACCTGATGTAAGCGTTGCAGATTTAATTGGCGATATAGATCCTATAAAAGCTGCAAACCTTAGGTTGAGTTTCGCTGATGAAAGAGTCATTCACTATGGCATCATTCCAAAAAGTAACCGAAGCATTTTTGTAATTAATGAACTCCCCGATCTGCAGGCAAGGATACAGGTGGCATTGTTTAATATTCTGGAAGAAGGCGATGTACAGATAAGAGGTTTTAAGCTTCGCTTACCACTTGATATTTTATTTGTATTTACAGCCAACCCTGAAGATTATACAAACCGTGGATCAATTGTAACTCCTTTAAAAGACAGGATAGAAAGCCAGATATTAACCCACTATCCTAAAACTCTGGAGCATGCATTAGCCATTACAGAACAGGAAGCAGATATATCGCAGGAGCAAAAAGATAAGGTATCAATAAGCGATCTTTTAAAAAAATTAATAGAACAAGTTGCATTTGAAGCAAGAGCAAGTGAATTTGTTGATAAGAAAAGCGGTGTTAGTGCACGGCTTACTATTTCTGCATATGAAAATGCATATAGCGCTGCAGAAAGAAGAAGTATATTGAACAAAGAAAAAAGTACACAGGTTTGGGTGAGCGATCTAATTGGAATCATTCCATCAATTACAGGTAAAATAGAATTGGTGTATGAAGGTGAACAGGAAGGTCCTTACCAGGTAGCCATGAATTTACTGGATAAAGCAATACGTAGCCAATTTGTTCAATATTTTCCCAATCCTGAACAATTAAAAAAACGTTCACCAAGAAAAGGTGAAAACCCACAGCCTGCAGATAATCCATATAAATCCATCACCGGCTGGTTTGACAAAGGCAACAGTATAAATTTATTTTTTGGTACAAGTGACAGGGAAAAAATAAACCAGTTATACAAGATTGATGGTTTACATGCACTGGTGAAAAAAACATTTTCTAATGCTAAAGAAAAAGAAGCTGCATTGCTGATGGAGTTTGTGTTGCATGGTTTGGCTTCTTACTCTGTTATCAGCAAAAAAATTATGGAGACTTCTGTTGAATTTAAAGATCTGATGGGAAGCATGTTAAACATACAAACTTCATCGGCTTTTGATGAAGAGGAAGATGAGGATTATAATTAAGGTACAAGAATCAAGGCACAAGAATTAAGGAAGAAGATTTAAATTACAATACTAACTACCACCTATACCCGATACTGGCACCACCCCAAAACTTAGGATTAAAACCAGATTGAAAAAGAGGTGATAAAAAGATTCTGTAGGTTAACCCTTTTTTGGCAACAGGTTGAAATCTGTAACCTGCTGAAATGTATCCATAAGGACTTGTTTCATCACTAAAAAAATCAGCATCAAAATCAATACAAAAAACTTTAGTTGCACCTACCAAAGCCAAAACACCACCCCCGCCTAATTCAATTTTGTGATTATTGTTACCGGCTAAATAAGTGATTCCAGCGGGTAGAGTGATTAATGTTCCTGAATTACACGATTTTCCAAGTACACCTAAAGGCGATCCACCCAAGCCAACTTTATATCCCAAACCATTTTCTTTTCTTAAAAACCGGCTATCATAATTCACACTAAATAAACTTCCGGGACCTAAAACTTCCAATTGCAGTTGAGAAGCCCGGGGAGAAACTTTATTCTGTGCATTTGAATGTAACGTTATACTTAGCAGGATTAAAACTATGTTCAGAATTTTCATGTTAAATGATATTTACTTCTCTTTCCAGGTCAATATTAAATTTATTTTTTACAGAACTGATAATATCTTCACTTAATTTATATATCTCGCTTCCCTTTGCACTTCCATAATTCACTAAAACCAGTGCCTGTTTTGAAAAACAACCAGCATCACCCT
>MWWA01000369.1_pt1 | contig 12001 bp, 16 predicted proteins | sample 1047341 | NCBI WGS metagenome assembly MWWA01 (sample SAMN06349978, study PRJNA376086) | soil metagenome | isolation source: MS5-1 sample Antarctic (ecotone) soil | place: Antarctica | collected 2015-01-13
CGGGCATCGTCGAGCCACATCTCCAGCGAGTCGCGCGCCGATGCGTGTATAAACCACTCCCTCGACGCGGGCGAATAGGTGCGGTCATACGCGGGGATGCGATCCTTCAGTGATTCGATAAGGAACGCAAAAGCTTCGCGGTCGCTGCTTTTGAGTTTGACGGAAACTTGATCGCCCGTGAGTGATAAGAGAATTTTTGTCATTGCTTCACTTCACGCTTCATGTAGCGGCAGATCGAACAACCTTTTTTCTCGATCACTTCCTGCTCCTCAGCGTTCTTCATCGAGAAGATGATTCGACAGCCCGGACACTTGGCGAAGAAAAAGCCGTTCGCCTGCCGCTCCGCGTTTTTTTGTGCTTCGTGTGTGTTCGCGTGCATCTACCTGCCTCCGCTTTGCTCTCACCATGTCGCATCATGTCGCTGTGACGCATTTTTCCAATACTTCCGCGTAAGCTCTTTTTTTCTTAGGAAGGTTGTGGAAACTCGCGTCACAGCGTCATGGTTTGTTTCTTTGGTTTCGCAAGTTGCTGTATTTCCAGCAACTTGCCGCCATGTCGCATCGCATGTCGCATCGAAAAACCATGTCGCATCATGTCGCATCGTCAATCGCTTTCTTCCCTTATGAGTCCGATGCCAAGCCAAAAACGGCCTTTGTTAGTGCGTTCCGTCTTGCAACCTCGCTCTTTTAGTCGTTCTCCAAGCCACCTTTGAGTTTGCTTCATCTCGCCAGTAGCGAGACACCACGACTCATACGCCGTGAAGATTTCCTTCGCCGTCACCCTGTAGTGCTCGCCGAGTGCGCATCGATCCGCGAAGAACTCGGCGAGCACATCCATTTCATCTTTGTAGTCGGCGGTCGCCTGCTTGACGGCGAGCGGTTCGCCTAAGCCTTCACGCTGCCACGCGAGACATCCCTCGACTGCCCACGCGAGAATTCCGGGCAGCTCTTCGCGTAACTCAGCGTCGAGTTTCGGGTTTCGTTCTTTTTCGGGGATCGTGACGTTGAAGGGAACGAGCCTGATGCGTCTCCAGATGGCATAGTCACTTCCGCGAATCTCCGGCTTGTGATTCGCAGCCAGCCATATCTTGAATTGTGGTTGGAACTCGAACGACTCTTGGAAGAGAAAACGCGCGCGCACCTTATCGCCGCCGGTTAATTGCTTGATGGTGCTTTCGGCGAGCCGTTGCCCGTCGTCCGTCTCGACGGCCGAGATGAACCGCGCGCCCCGAAGCGCCGCGATGTCGTTCGACACGCCGACGTGATGCTTGAGCATCAGCGTTTCGGTTCGCACCTGTTGTCCGTAATCCGCGACGATCGTGGCGAAGGTTTTCAAAAAAACAGATTTCCCGTTCGCGCCGGTGCCGTGAAGGATGAATAGAACTTGCTCGCTCACGTCGCCGGTGAGTGAGTAACCGACCGCTTTTTGCACGAATTGAATTAGCGCTTCGTCACCGTCGAAGATGCGGTTAAGGAACGCGCCCCACTTCGGCGCGGTCGCCGCCGGGTCGTATGCGACGGGCGACAACTTCGTGTGCATCGCTTCGCGGTCATGCGGTAGCAGCGCGCCCGTTTTCAAGTTGATGATGCCGCTCGCGCAATTTAACGCGAGCGGATCGGCGTCGAAGGCTTCGACTTTGACGGGCAACTCGCTCTCGGCTTGGTGCAGCATCGCGGTCATGCGCGCGTCAGATTCCGACTTGACGGCGTGTTTCGCGAGTGCCTTCCGGCGCTCTTCATCCGCCGTGTATGCCGCTTCGTTGTAGATGCCTCTGATAGTCTCTTTCGCCAGCCGCATCACCGCCGCGTCGCCGTCCTCAGTCCACCGTTTCTCATCCCAGAAAAACCACTTGCCCGAAAGATGGTTGAAGCACGCCACTTCGCCGTTCGCGCGCGCGAAGCGGAAGCCATTGCCCATGTCGGTACAATTCAATTCCCCGCTATTCGTCCGCTGTTTATCACCGGCTCCGGCCTCCCCTTTTGACTCGCCCGGCGTATCTGTTTGCTCGTTTCCAAAGTGAACTTTTGTTTCTATCGGATATGCGGGCAAGCCGTGAGCCGTCAAGATATTTCCGATGCTGCAACCTTTGAAGCATCCGACTGAATTGTTGTCTTTGCGTATCCAGACGGCTACACCGTCCGTACTACCATGACAACGACCGGGCGCATATAAAAAACCGCGCGCGTCTTTTGTTTTATAGCCTTCGAGAATAATTCTTAATTGAGCTTTTAATTCATCGAAGCCGCCCGCGTTGGAAGTCTGTTCGCTCTTTTTCTCGGATTCCGTCTCCGGCGGCAAAAGTGCGCGCAACTGTTCTTCCGTCGTCACCGTCAATTCATCGGGGACAATCAATAACTTGGCTTCACGGTGCGGGCGTTCATCCGTCGCTTCACCTTTGCGTGCCGTCGTGCCGTACAGCTTCCAAATCCTTGACGCATTACAAACACTAAGATCAACCTTAACGCGGTCATCGGAGAAGATCGCCGCAAGTGTGGCGAGTACGCCTTTGATAAGCGCGAGAGATCCGGCGTCGTTTGGTAAATCAACGCGACATAGCAAGTGTCCGCCGTTGCCACTGTCCGCGAGCGCGACAGTCCATCCAAGACCACGTAGGAATGATAGAACTTCCGCCGCACGGTCAAGCGCCGCGTCGTGTTCCGCATCCGTCGCGGTGGTGTCTTTCGGTCTTACCGGATCAACGTCTATGCCAAGCACACGGCGGCTAACAATATCTTCATCTTTAGTCGAATCGCCGCGCGACAATTTATTTCGTGAACGCAGTAGCAATTCACGTTTGACCGGGTTAAGCGTGAAGTAAATACCCTTCGCGGTTTCTTCACGATCAAGCGCAAGTGCATCGGCTTCAAATGCTTCAAGGCCATCGTAGAAGCCGCGTAAGACGCGGCCGTCTTGCATGATGACGCGCATTTCGACGCAGCCCGCTTTTAAGTCTGTAAGATATTTTAATGCTGAAAGAATATCCGATTGTTCGGGACTGTCGGATACGTTTCCCGGTGGGTAATGTTCAGCGCGTTCGGTGTTGCTCGGCGGTGTGACTTGTGGTATTGTTTGCATGTTCGTTAGTCCTGTAAACCGCATCCGTCTGTTCAACGGATTCAATGAAGCGCCTCTCGACAAGTGCGAGAGGCGTTTTGTTATTTATGCGGCGGCGCTCGCCGTTGCATTTCTTTCGAGAAAACTTTGCGCATCTGCTTTGCGCACGATCAGTCTGCGTCCGACCCGGTAAGCGGGCAGGCGTCGAAACTTTATTAGATTGTAAAGGTGTTGCTCAGTGACGCCCCAAGATTGGGCCAGATCGGGAACGGAAAGAAAGTCTTTTGCCGCCGTTGCATCAAAGGTCATGGCGCGATCTCCTTCAAAAGGTCTTGCGCTCGCAACGGGATTGTCGGATAATGCGAAAAGACAAACACCGGTGCGAAAGCGCTGGTTATATCAATCGAAGCAGACGGTGCGAAACTTATGACAGGGTTGGCGCGCCGTTTCTGCTATCAGGGCTTCTCTAAATTTTCAACGTGGACACTTTTACTGCATTGCTCTCTTTTAGCTGCGACGGATTATAAAGAAGTTGCTAAGTAAAAGCAAATGTTTATTTCACCATATTTTCATATCCCCGTATCGCCCTAAAACTTGATTCCAAGTAGGCAGTCCTTCACGACTGCCCCATAACTGCAAAGCCCTGCGTGACACACTTAGCTCTTTAGCAACGGCCGTCTGTGAGGCGTCTTTTCCAAGTTTCTGAAACGCATCTATTACTCCAACCGTTGAAATCTTCGGTGCGCCGCGCGCTTCGGCGCGCAGAAGCTTCAGCACTTCGTTGATGAGTTTCAAATCCTGAGACGAAGCGCCCGCATCCGGTATGCCGCGAAGAGTTACGATCCTACCGTGTGGCGGTTCCCACCAATGAATATCAACGATGATCGGGCTTGATTTATGTATGAAGCGGCAAGCGAAATACGCACCGAAGCGCCACGCTTGTTTACCCGGCACACGGTCAATCGTCGTTAGAAAGAATGGTCTTGCCGGGAGACCAAAATCCTTTTTCGTTTCCATCCCTAGAAGTTGAACGTTGAATCCTTTGAAACGTGCGGCCAGATTCTTTTCGGTAAAGTAGTGGAGCCAATACTGCCCGCGAATCTCGGTCTTGAAGTCAAAAGCTTTTCTGTTCTCGTCTAGGTCGGACATATTCGGCAGATGCCGTAAGTACGAGCCTGTTTGTAAATACTTCGGCGGCTCACCTCTACCACGCGGCAGCGTGAGCGCTTCATTAAACAGATCGGGGCTTGCACAGTAAGGGCAAGGTTTCGCCGTATTCGCTTGTGGTTTTATCTTGGCGTTCATTCTTCCCTTCAATCGTGCGCATTAAGGCACAAATTTTAAGAGTCAGTCAATCTTTATTTTCTAGCAACTCGTTTGTTTGGAGTAACTTAAAAACATATTTCCTTAAATCCTTAAAACCTTAATTAAGGTTTCCCCCTGAAATGTTGTTTTAATAGCTCAATAATTTCATCTCGCATCTTGACGTGCTTGAGGGCGCAATAGCTTTTAATTCGCGCGTGGAGTTCAACGGGAATATCAATCGTGTAGCGGGTGAGTTCCGTTTTCTTTTCTTCCATCGGCGCGCCGCTGCCCGCAACCCATTCGTCGGCCGTCACGGTCGCCCGCGTGCTTGGTTTTGACCTAAACGCCACCTTTTTAGCCATTGCCCATTAGCTCCGTGACCTCGCCGGTCAAGGTCTCGATCTCTCGACACGCCGTGCTGCCCTGTTCGGTATCCAACACGGTCAGCCCGCGCGCGGCGCTTTCGGCGAAACTCACGCGCTGGCACACCTGAGAGCGCAGGACGGGCAAGGCGTATTCCGAGAGCGCCTCTGTCACGTCACGCCCGATGGCCGTGTTGACGATCTTGCGGTTTATCACGAACGCGCTTTTAAGGTTTTCCTTAAATGGCTGCACTTCGATTAGAAGGTCAACAATCTCCTTCGCCGCCCACACGTCATACGGGGAAGGTTGTACCGGGATGAGCACCATATCACTCGCCATAATTGCCGAGCGCGCAACATCGTAAACACGGGGCGCGCCGTCGATCACGAGCACGTCATAGTCCGCCGCGAGCTTCGGCAGTTCCTTGTGGAGTGTCGGCTTCGGTAGCCCGATGACGGGGAAGGCGGTCTCATCTTCACGGCTCGCAGCCCAATCAAGAGCGCTCCCTTGCGGGTCGGCATCAATGAGCATCACTCGCTTTCCTTGTCGCGCCAGTGCCGCCGCCAGATGTACGGCGAGAGTGGTTTTCCCGACTCCGCCCTTTTGGTTTAATAAGGAAATAATCATTTAAGGTTTTAAGGATTTAAGGTTCACCGCTTGCCGTCGCGCCCCTGACTGACAATATCAATCAAAGCGTTTAACCTCGCGTCGCTATGCGCTTGTGAATCAGCCAGCGCCACCATTCTCTGTTCGGTGAGCATCTGCGCGTCCACAAGAGATTCCATCTTCCGTTCAAGATCGGAAACTCTATTCTCCGTCGCATTGGCGAGTCTCAAAACAACGCTTTCAATCTTCGTCATGCGTTCGTCCGACTGCGCTTGGTTTGTCACTAGCGCGGCTTGCTGCTCAAGGATGAACTGCATTAAGTGTTCGGTATTGTCTTGGCTCACTTCTTCCCGCCCTTCTTGCCTGTAGATGCCCCATTCTTGCCCCGTATTTGACTTGTGGCGCGCTTGTTCACGTCGGGCGCAACCTTCGGCGGTCTGCCCGCTTTTCGACCCTCGACAAGCTTCAAGTCGGCTTCTTTAATCATGTGAACGTGTCCAAACTTCTGAGCTGGCAACCGTTCATCACGGATCATCGCGCGCACACGAGCGCCGGTGACACCAAGCCGCGCAGCCGCCTCTTCGGTCGTGAGTAGGTTCTCCATAAGACGCAATTATAACGAAAAAGAATTATTTTGCAATCGTAATAATAATACTTGACTAATTATTACGATTTCGTTATAGTTCTCTCCATCGGGAACATTAAGACGAAAGGAACAAAACAATGATTCAACTCACCACAGCAACGAAACTCGAAAAGCAGATCGCCAAAGCCCGCACCATGAAGCCGCGTGTCCGCGTCAACTGTTTCGGCAGCTACACCGTCACGAATAAACAGACGGGCGCAACCTATTCGGTGGAATGTTTGAAACAAGACGGCAAACGATACGCGCATTGCTCGTGCGAAGCAGGCGAGCGCGGGCGGGCGGGCTACCACGTCGCCGCCGCCGTCGCCGCGCATATTCAACTCGCCTCGTTGCGCAACGAGGCAAGCCACTAAAGCAGAAGGGCTGGGACGAGCGCCTCTACACGCTCCCCAGCCCCTCTCATCAACGCCCCTCCCTCACGAAAGGAATTGACTATGCAGAGAATAACCAATCAACGGACGCGGGCGCAAGGTTTGACAACCACATCCGAAACCATCGCGCAGAAGATTGAACGCACCCGCACCGAAGTCCGCCGGGCGATTACAGACGTGCAAGCCGTCGAAGGACGGTTTCTCGACTTCGAGACGGCCGACGCCCTACAGCGCACGCTTGTCTCTGCCGCGCGTCACTTGGAAGAATTAACGATCACGCTTGCCGTGATGGAAAGGAAGGTGCGCTAATGGCGAGAACTAAACGAACGGAGAAGGCAGTTCCGAAGATGGGCGAGATCGTCTCCTTTGCGGCGCTCAAGGCGCGCCGGGACGCCACACGCGCCGACGTGTTTCTCACAATCGGAGTCATCAGCGGCGAACCTGCGGTCGGTGAAATCTCCGTTTGTTACATGAAGGACGGAAGTTTTATGCTTGCGCTCGTCGAACACGAAGACGCCGCCGGGCTGTTGTATGTACGCAGTAAACGCGCCGCAGAGGTGGAATCTGTCGGCGGGCGCGTCGTCTCAGTCCAACTGCAAACGGAAAGCGAAGGCGCATGATGAAACGAACCACGACGAAACGAACACAACCGAAGTCGAAAACTTCGAAGCAGGACGATTACAACGAACTTGCGCGCATGATTAGCGGTGTGTTGAACCACCCGCTTTGCCCTATGCATATTTATAACTCTCTCAGCGCGTCGGTAAGCGATCTTTTGAATTCCGATTCAATGGACGCGCCCGGCACAATTGCGTGCGTTCTTTTCTATAGCGCAATGGACGAGCGTCAAGCCGCCGCGAAATAGAAACGCTACACGTGTGGCGTTTTTAGCAGGGGCAAGTCTCAACGGGGCTTGCCTCTTTTGTTTGTCGGCAGAGACTCTAGACTGTGGAATAGGCGCAAATGTGCCGAAGCGTATGGCACAATTGTGCCATATAAAATGGGCGGATCGTGCCATTGCGCAAACCTGTTGTTGCTGATATGTTCGCGCGCCTTAACATAACTGATGCGCTGGACACTTGAGACAGCACTGGCTGATTCTCCCGACCCGCCTTACGTTGGCTACCTGCTGTGAACAGAACCCTTGCGTATCTTTCCACAGCGTTTACTGGACTGAAAGGATAGGAATATGCCCCGAACAAATCGACTTACTTACTTGATTCTCATTGGAGCCTTTCTCATTTTGGCTTCTGCACGATCCGCTAGTGCCGATGCAATTACGTTAAGGTATAGTGGCGTCTCTCGCCCTGCGATAAGATTAACTTACAGCATTCCACCGGGGTTTGTTGTAGTTGGCGTAAATGCCTCCGGTTCCTTCCGTGCTAGATTCCAAGGACGACCGGGAACTTCCTACCGTGTAGGAGTATCCATAGAACGTATCATTGTCGCCTCCAGGACTGTATCAGCATCGCGACGAACTGCGAGTGCATCCTATAATTACGAATTCCCCTCTTCCGCGTTCAACCTGTTCAGTGATGGGGTCGCTACGGTACGGCTCTTATCGTTTAGATTTGCCGATTACTCACGGAACCGAGGCAGGCTTACTATCACTATCGCCCCCGCCCCCGTCCCCGTCCCCGAACCGGCGACGATGATCCTCTTAGGCACCGGCTTAGCCGGAATAGCGGCGAAGGTTCGTCGGCATCGTAAGCAGTAACCATCACCCCCTCTTCCCCGACGGGTGATCAGTGAAGGGTAGCCAAGCAGTTGGCTATCCTTTTCTTCTGTCCCACACTGCCACTCGCGCGCCAACACAAGCCCTGTGGCGCGTTTGCTTCCCTCAAGCCTTACCGTGCTGTGTCTTTTCCCGTCAAAAGCGGAATAACGTCACTAAGCGACAAATGCGATCTTCGGTGTCGTTTTGTGTCGTTGCGTGAGCAGAGAGTTTTCCGCTTATAACTTCTTTGTGGATTAAAGGCGCGTTGTTGCGAAGTGAACGAAGCGCGGCTTGGCGAGAATTACCTTGTGGGCGTGGGGTGTTTACATTGTTAACGCCCGTTGGGTTCTGAATCACCTCGTCAATCAAGGCGACCGTCGCCACATCATCCGAGCACATACGTTTAATGGTTTCAATGTCAGAGCCTAAGCCTTCGAGCGGCTTGCGCGTAACGAATTCAACGAACGAAGTGCAGCTTGGCTTTCGGTGGTAGGAATAGAACCCATGGGTTCTAAAGTGCAACCGGTTGCACTTTAACCTTCGCGCGTATGGGCGTGATGCACGAAGGTTCGCACCGTCGCGTCGACGCGACCTTTAACCTTCGCGTGCGTGGGCGTGACCGTCTGTGGGTGGTAACATTGTAACCAACCGGACTTTAACCTTCGCGCGCACGGGCGTGACTATGAAAACTGCGAGCGCTCGCAGTTTTTAACCTTCAACCACCATCTCATCGCTATGTACGCCGACGCGTGGATTAAAGGCGCGTTCTTACGGAGCGAACGAAGTGCAGCTTGGCGTGAATTACCTTCAGGCGTTGAGCTTCCAACCTTATTTACATTGTCAATTAAGTCTGTACGCTCACCCTGCTTCCCTTTAGCAGCTTGCGTAATCAAACTAAGCGTCTCTTTATCATCAGCGCACATCCGCTCAAGAGTCTTTACATCTGACCCTAAACCTTCGAGCGGCTTACGCGTGACAGTCAAAACGTCCATACGTATGTATGATCTGACCTTTAACCTTCGTGCGCATGGGCGTGACCTAAATCGTACCGTCGACGGTACGGCTGAAACCCTTTAACCTTCGCGCGCTGCAACGAAACTGCGACGAAACTATGACGAGATTACAGCCGCTCGACAAAGCGGAGCATAGCCGCCGATCTGCTCCTAGTTTACTCATAGTTTACTCGCAGTTTTTAGGTGTAGTTTACGCATAGTTTACGCATAGCAGCGCGCGTGATTACTTTAGGTAAAGTTTAGGTAAAGTTTAGGTGAGTGAGACGACATCCCGAAATACCACTTTTTACCACGTTCTCATACGCGCGCATCGCATGGTTCGATCACGCTCGTTTCGCAGCCAGCTTCCAAAAACATTACCAACCCGCACGCCGGGCATTTATCGCTCGTCGCGCCGTCCGGCAATATGGTTATGGTTTGTTCCGCACACGCGCAGACGCCTGAAGCGTTCACGCCCGACGCTTGCTCTAATCGCTCGACTCTTGTTTGCAGATTCATCGCTTCACCCTATTCAATGCCGATTCCAACTCCGGCGTAAGCCGCACACCGTCGCCGCTCGCCTCTGCTTCACTTGTACACGCTTCGAGCGCGAGCAACTCCGCATCTGTCAGAAGCGTTAAGTCATACGCAAAATCACGGACGCCCGCCCGTTGTTCCAGCCGTTTCAATCTTTCGTCTAAGCCCATTGTTTATGTTTTCCTTTATCCTGACTTGCGCTCAAAACTTCCAACCGCTCGACGCGCTCTTGCAATTCCACCAACTCGACGCCCTTCACTGCCTGCTCGATGATCGCTTTGGCAGCAGCGACGCGCGAAGAGGCGAGCGCCGAAGTGTCCTCGGCGACTTCACGCAGCACGCGCGCTGCCGCGCCGCAATCCGATTGCAGCTGCGCAATCGCCGTTTCTACCAACTGCCGACGAGCGGCGCGGTAGCGCGTCTGGAAGGTTTCGGTTTGCAGCCAGCGCCACAGTGTCACCTCTGCCACGCCCGCCATAGCGGCCGCTTTCTTTGTCTCGCCACAGTCAAGAAGAGCGACGAGCGCCCGCTCCTGTTTCGCTGTGAGCTTTTCTTCGGCGTCCTTCATTGGTTTACTTTGACCTTCATAATTACATAATTAGAAATTATCCGACGCGATCTTGAAAACGGAAGTGGCTTTATTTCGCAAAGCGCAAGGTATGGAAACCGTTTCGCTTTACGCTGCAAAGCCTGACCGCTACATCTTGCGCTTTCCGTCCATTTTCAAAATCAGCTCCGCCCGTCAATATCTTGCGCTCACACCACTGCGTCCGAAGCATCAGCGCTGCTTTCATCATCAGGCACTGACGCGGCAAGGAGCACATCACGACGACTGATCCCTTTGACGCTAACTGTGTGTCTGACCCAACCCTCCGAAGTCGGATAACGCAGCAAGGCGAAGCGCATCGCCGCCTCTCTCGCGTCTTCTTGCGTTAAAGCCAATTCAGCGCCGGGTATGACCTCGACGTGTAAGTTGAGGTTCGCGCCGTCCTCCCCCACCGCTTGGAAGTTAAAACTCTGCTCGCCTGAGTACTGCAACTCAGGATCGGGCTTCATCACCATGATCGCCACCGCGTATAGTTTCATCCGTTCGCCCTCCCTTTGACAACGCCGCCATAATGTCCTTGGACACCTCACGCCGCTGATCACTTCATCCTCGAATCTTGCGCTTATCTTTCATTTTCAAAATCAGCCGTGCGTGTCAATAGATTGCGGTCATCTTCCCCTCGCCCCTCAAAAGTTTTATGCTGCGTTTAGGGTCGGAGTCTGCATCCGCACCGTGAGCTCTTCCGTAGTTTCCGGGATCATCGAAAAGGTCATGCCCGCATTCGTGCGCGCTTGAAGGTTCGTTCGTCGCTGCTCGGAAAGCATAAGCTCGTTCAACGCAGTGGACACCGTCTCTGAAGTCGCCGCGTAGTCTCTCAAGACGGCATCCCAGCCGCGCTCATAACTCACGGCCGCAATTGCCCGCATCAGAATCATGTCGCCAACCATCTGCCCGCGTCCAAACATACGGAGCGCGTGCTGTGAGTCGGTAAGCGCATCAGCGCGAAAGATCGCGTCGCGGTAAGAGCTTAGCGCGGCGGTCTTTTCCGCTTCCGTCACGTGCGCCTTGAACGTCAGGCCGAAGAGGTTACGGTGCGCTTCGTCGCGCGAAGAGACTTGCGCGGCGGCGTATTCGCGCCCCAAGCGTTCGATCTCCCGGTTGGCTTTTGTGCGAATCTCGGCGATGCGCCGCCCCTTCGCTTCAACCGTCAGATCTTTTTCAGTTTGCACGCGGGCGATCTCCCGGTGCGCTTCGTCGCGTGTGCGGTTTGCTTTCGCCATAAAGTCGTTCATACGTTTTCCACCTCTTTATTCTTTCGTCTTGTAGTTGCGTAAAATTCGACGCTCAGCCGAAGTGCAGGGCTAAACGTGCATTCGTAAAGTTCACGATCTTCGCGCTGGTGGCGAAGTAAAGTTTCGTAAAATTCGTTCGGTTGAAAAGTCTGAGCGCTCAGACTTTCTTGCGGTTGCTTCATTCTCTCAACAACCCTTCATCACGCCACGAAGCGCAATCGTTCGTACGCTGCGTTGAGCCGTTGCATCGCGGCAACGTCTCCGCCCGGCTTGTCAGGGTGCGCAAGCTGTGCGAGTGCCTTGTAACTTGCCCGCACGACTTCCGGCGGCGCGCTTGGAAGCAGGTGAAGCGTGGCGAACGCATCCGGCGCAACCGGCACGGTGCGCGTGTACGTGCGTTTGTGCTTCGTCGGTTGCCACTCGACGCTTGCTCCGCATACCTCGCGGGCATCGTCGAGCCACATCTCCAGCGAGTCGCGCGCCGATGCGTGTATAAACCACTCCCTCGACGCGGGCGAATAGGTGCGGTCATACGCGGGGATGCGATCCTTCAGTGATTCGATAAGGAACG
>MWWA01000370.1_pt1 | contig 11996 bp, 10 predicted proteins | sample 1047341 | NCBI WGS metagenome assembly MWWA01 (sample SAMN06349978, study PRJNA376086) | soil metagenome | isolation source: MS5-1 sample Antarctic (ecotone) soil | place: Antarctica | collected 2015-01-13
GTTTAACACCAGTGCATTATTTCCATTGGCAAGATTTTGTTTAAATCCACGCATGTTTACAGCCAGTGCCTGGTAGGCATATGCTGCACCCGGTGCAGGTGGGTTAGCAGGATTGAAATACCTGAAATCACCTGTAGGTTGACCCATAGAATTTGATTTTTCATTTTCTCTCAGCATCAGCCAGCCATCAACACCACCTAAATAATAAATGACTTTTTGACTACCCCATGAAAAATCACCGGCACCACGTACTGCCCAAATTACATTACGGTAAATTGGTAAATAATGACGGGCATCAAAACCTGCATTAAATAAATACCTGCCATCTGTTTGTCGAACTTTATTTACCTGTGTAAACCAGTCAACATAAGCTTTATACCTCAACCCTTTCCAAATATTTAAAGTAGGATTTACAGTATTGTCATGAACATACTCCATCGTCATTTGTCCAAATGTTTGTTTGGAGTCTTCAATCTTTAAAGAATTGGGTCCCACAAAATTGTCAGGTACAAAAACAAAACGATCAAAGCGGGGACCAACAGTAAGTCTAAGGCTTCTTACCCTGTCAAAAGCATAACCAACTCTTGCTAAATAATAATTAGAAAATTGTTTTACCAAAAGTTGTTGCCCGGTATTAATGATAGCACCCAGTGTATTATTACTTCTGTAATAAGTAAAGCCAAGATCCACACGCTTCCGCAAGTTTGTAGCTTCAAACAAAATATCGTTATCGCGTAAATTACTAGCCATCCTGAACCCGCCTGATATTTTAAAATCTTCAAAAAGATCTACAGTACCCATTCTGAGCATACCATTCAATGTACTTCCGTTAGAGGGTTTAATAGGTCCTGAACCGGTATAAGGCTGGTATCTTGATACACCAAACACCGTATTATTTAAACCGGCCACCAGGTAGTCGTTAAAGAATTTCGGTGGACGATACTCATACACTTTTGCTGAACGTATTATGGGCTCAACGTTGATCTGGTTTCCTTCAAATACTCTTCCTAATTGCGAATCTGAAGTATCATCAAACTCAGTTTGAAATACATCTGTTGATCTGCCTGCTGAATCTGTTTCATTTATAGTTGCATCACCACCGTCTAGCCTTGCCTGCGTCTGAAGCTTGCGCATGTATTCTGTTGGCTTTGCCGTTACATTACGACGTCTTAATGCGTTTTCGTCTATCCTTAAACGGTATAAGAATTTATAATCACCTTGTCTTGTTACTTCACTTACCAGGTTATTATCGCCTGCTGTACGTGTTTCCAGTAAACCACTTTGATAATTGGTTAATGGAAAAACATAGGAAGAGTCATTGGTAACTGCAAAAAATCCAATTGAATCAATATCTGGTTTCTGCCATTCTTTTAATAGGCTGTCAACATCTTTTTCTGATGGATTGCGTAATATTTCATCTCCAATAAATACAAGAGTATCCAATCCCGCAGCCTCTGTACTAAAGAATCCTGCATACCTGTTGTTGATTCCGTTTTCATCACTTACAAAAGTGAAGTGTGACGTATTGTATTGAGAGGGGAAGCGTGCATTACCAAATCTTACATTGGTTAATTGCGATATTTGTTTGAACTCAGATTGGTTCCAGTTATCAACTAAAAAAATGTTGAAGTGCTCCGAAGGCATGGATGTATCGGTGCTGGCAGCATAGGCCGAAGGACGGTTAGATGAAAAAATGATACCTGTTTTATTCGGAAAGGCTACAAAAGAAGGATCAAGGTTATCATAAACATCATCTGTAACCTGCTCTACAGTCTGCCTTTCTATTTTATAAACAAAAATATCTGTTTGCCCACCTTTTACGGCACTAAACAATAAGGTATTTGCATCAAGCATATACTTCACATCCTGTACCTGGTCAAACATGGGCAGTTCCTGCCTTGTTGTTCTCACGCGGGTTACAGCATCATAAACAAACAATTTTAATTTTCCTTCTTCACTATATACAACAGCTAAACGGGTACCTTTTCCATCCCAAGCTAAAATTGGATAATTAGGATTTACTTCATCTTCTCTTGAGCGAACGCCATATTTCAGCAACACTTTCCTGTTTGTAAAATTTTCATTTAAAACAACACTGTATTTGCCCTGGTTAAATTCCACAACAGCATAAGTGAAACTGCGGGGCTGCGGGTTGGCATTAAAACGAATAAAATCTTTTTTACCAATTTCTTCAGTAACCGACAATTGTCCTTTTGGAACAATACGCCTGCCACGTATGTCTGCATAATACTGCTGCGATTGTTCGCTCATGAAATCCTGTAAAATTTCTTTGAATTTCTTTTTGGCAATACGTTGCGAAGCACTGTTTAAATTACGGTAAATGCGGGAAAGATATAAGAGGTAAGTAGTTCTGTTTGTTCCATATTTATTTCCGAAATAGTACCAGAAGGAATGGCCTGCCAATAATGGTTTTTCAAAAGCAAACTGGTAAAAATTATTGTACCGTCCACTCAATAAAGCACTTTTTAACTGATCATCAAGGTCCGGATTCCATGATTCGGCAGCATAAGCAATATAGCCATCAGTTAACCATTTGGGCAGATCCAGTAAAGTTTGGTTAGCAGCCATTTCACCCAGGTCATCGCCAAAAAGCATATTCTGCACCAGCACCTGTGCAATGCCTTGTCTTATCTGGCGGCGCATATTGTTTTTATTTGCATCAAAGGAAACTACCAGTTTATTATTTACCAGCTTTGTAACACCACCGGTATTTTGCCAGTCGATGCCCAACCCGATATTTGATTGTTGCATTTCATCAAAGTTGTTATAAACAACAAGGTTGGCACGGCGCTGCAAGCCGTATTCAATAAATTCTTCTAATTGAGGAAGCTCTTTTTCTGCTACCTGTGCAACATATTTTCCCAGTTCAAGACCATCCTGGCTGAAATAAGTATTAAAGTTTTCGGTTTGATAATACCGCCAGTTAAATTTTTGATACTGAACCCGGTTTTTGCCAAATTCCACTGCACTAACCTGGGCATAGGAATTATGAGAATAAAATAAACTAATTACACACAGCGCTGATCCTGCAAAGTATTTATTCATAAAGTATGATGGTGTTCTTGTAGCTGACTGTTTTGAAAGTAAATTGCATTAAAAGTACAAAAAAGCTCATGTTAAACGTTCAGTCTTTTACATTCAATCCAGTTCAGGAGAATACATATATTGTTTATAACGATGAAAGAGACTGTTGTATTATTGATCCGGGATGCTATTTTGCTTCAGAGGAAAAAGAGTTGACAGATTTCATAGAAATTAACAAATTGAACCCTGTTTACCTGCTTAACACCCACTGTCATATAGATCATATCTTGGGTAATCGCTTTGTTCAAAAGAAATACAATCTTGTTCTGCACCTTCATAAATTGGAAAAACAGCTATTGGACCTGGGACCTACGCAAGGGCAGATGTATCAATTGCCCTTTGAAAACTATGACGGTGAATTGGTTTTTATTGATGAAGGAGACCAAATTAAATTGGGCAATGAAGTGCTTGATATATTGCTGACGCCGGGACATTCACCCGGCAGTATCTGCTTTTACAGCCGTGCTCATAAATTTATTATTGCAGGCGATGTTCTTTTTCAAAACAGTATTGGCAGAACCGACCTGCCCGGAGGTAGTTTTGAAGCCCTTGAAGAAAGCATCAAGGTGAAGCTTTATACTTTGCCCCAAGATGTTATTGTATACCCGGGACATGGCGACAGTACCACTATTGGTGATGAGATAAAGACCAACCCATTTGTGAAATTGGTTTAAATGGTTTTGGGATTGAAATATTTTCCTACAAAAGGCAGTTTCTGAAATTCTTTTCTTTCTGTATTAACTATCAGTAATGAAAATAAAAACAGGAGGATTAAGGCAAAAACCCTGTTTGTCCATATACCCCAATCCAATAATGTAAATACAGCATAGATACCATAAAGTATCACACAAATAATTATATAAGCAACCAGCTTTTTCCATGGATATGTGATCGGATAACTTTTTTGTCCCCAGAAATAAGATACTACCATCATGCTTCCATAGCAAAGAAAATGCGACCAGGCGCAAGCTATATAACCATACACCGGTATAAAAATGAAGTTTATTGTAAGGGTGATGACCACACCAATTAGTGTGATCCAGGCACCGGCCATTGTATTATTCACCACCTTGTACCAAATAGATAAATTGTAATAAATGCCGAGGAACATATTAGCAAGAAGAAGAATTGGAACAACTTTCAAACCTTCCCAATAATCAGGATTTTGAATAAAATGTTTCCATATATCAAGAAATAAAACCACTATAAGGAACATAAAGCAAATGGTAATGACAAAAAACTTCATAACCCTCGCATAAACCCTTTGAGGCTGCTGACCCTGTGCCTGCTTAAAAAAGAAGGGTTCGGCGCCCATTCTAAAAGCCTGTATGAAAAGTGTAATTAAAATGGATAATTTAAAACAGGCACTATACAAACCTACCTGGAAGGTGGCCTCATCTGCGGATGCTGCAGGGGTTAGCCATTGAATCATGATGCGATCTATAACTTCGTTGATCATTCCTCCAAAACCAACAATAATTAATGGAGAAGCATAGATCATCATTTCCTTCCAAAGTGGTGCATTGAATTTCCACTTAAACCCAAAAAATTCTTTTGATAATAAAAGAAATACAAATGCCGATGTAATGAGGTTGGCAATAATAAAATAACCGACTGCGTTAACAGGATTGTAAAATGCTCCTACAAAACTATCCGGATTATCTCTTTGTATTTGCGGGGCAACTGAAAGAAAGAAAACAACAAGGGAAATATTTAATAAAATAGATGTGATACGAATGGTGGCAAATTTTATAGGCCGGTTGTCTAACCTTAGTTTAGCAAAAGCCAAAGTTGATAAAGCATCAAAACCAATTATAAGAGCCGTATAAATGAAATACTCAGGATGATCGGGTAGCCCGATCCACCTGGCTATATCAGATGAGAATAATAAAAGGACTGAAGTAAAGATCAATGTGGTAATGATCAACGAAACAGTTGCTGTATTATAAACAGCATGCTTATCTTCTTTTGTATTGGAAAACCTGAAATAAGTTGTTTCTAAACCATAGGTAAACAACACATTTAAAAATGGAATGGCTGCATATACCAGGCTCATTTTACCATATTCAAGACCAGTAAAAACAGCTGTCAAATATGGGGTCAACAGGTAATTAAGAAAACGGGCAACCATAGAACTTCCTCCGTACCACAAGGTCTGTCCTGCTAATTGTTTAAGTCCGCTCAATCAATTAAATTTCAACAAATTTAATAGCTGTAATTTTTGAAAGAGAATTAATATCCATTTATGGTATGGAATACGCGGGGTTATTTATAAATGCAGTATCTGTAAGGGTTCTTAAAAAATTAGAAAGATCATTCATTTCACCTGTGGTAAGTGGTATTCCATTTTGTAAAAGAGGATTAAGTGTGGGACCTTGTACAACTCCCGAGCGGTAATGGTTTAAAATATGGGTAATAGTAGAAAACCTGCCATCGTGGGTGTAATACGAAGTAGCATAAACATTTCTTAAAGTAGGCACGCGAAATTTTAGTGAATCATTTCTGCTATTTGTTACCCGCATACGTCCAAAATCATTTAACTGGGGGTCCATCGGCAATCCGATATTGCGGTAACTTAAATCGGTAAATAAAGGTTCTGTGTGGCATGTGGCACATTTAGCCTGAAAAATTTGGTAGCCATTTTCTTCTGAGGGATCATAAACATACTCCCCACGCTTCATTTTATCGTATTTTGAATCAGCTGAAACAAGGGTCAGGACAAATTGCTTAAGAGCAATAAAAATCCTGTCTCCAGTTATTCTTTCTTCACCATATGCATCTCTGAAAAGCCTTTTGTATTTGCTGTCATTTCTAAGCTTATTTATAACACCATTTACTGTTTCAGCCATTTCATTTTGGTCAGTAAGATGTTTTAAAAAAACAGCTTCTAAAGTTTTACTCCTGCCATCCTGCCCGTATTCTTTTAGCCAGGCAATATTAAATAAACCAGGTGCATTACGCAGTGTATGAGAGTTATTGTAGCCATGGCTGCGATCGTGTTCAAAAGTAGTAAATGCTGCTACCTGCTGATGACAGGAGCCGCAATCAAAATGTCCATCTTTTGAAAGCCTGCCTTCATAAAAAAGATTCCTGCCCAGTTCAATAGTTTCTTTGTTTAATGTATTTGCAGAAAAATCATATTGAGGTTGAGGAAAACCCGGGGGAACAACAAATTGAACAGGAGTAGTATTGGTCAAAGCATCACTTTTTCTACAGGATTCAATAAAAAAAGAGAATGATATAAATGCAATAATCAAAGCAATTATGACCAGTGAATTTCGCATCAGGATACATTAAAAGCCTAATCTACATAATAAAAAAGAAGAGCAATGTTAAATTAGTCACTACCGGGTTTAAATTTTTTTCGTAAGCTTTTCCGTTCTGCATGTCGCTTTTTACTTTCAATTCTTTTTTCAACATCATGTTTGGAAGGTTTAGTGGCAATACGTGATTTTTTCTTTTTTAAAGCATGTTCAATAAGTGTATGTATTTTTTTAATGGCTTCCTGTTTATTAGAAAGTTGATTACGATGTTTTTCTGAGCGTACAAATAGTTCACCTTCTGTATTTATTTTTTTGTGAAGTCTTTGTTGAACCATTATTTTTTGCTCAGGACTCAGAATTTGGGATTCAGTAACCGGAAGGAATGCAAGAACTGCAGTTTCTACTTTATTTACATTTTGACCGCCCTTGCCACCGCTGCGAGTAGTTTGAATTTTTATTTCTGCTGTTAAATCAATTATCATAAGCTGTCATATAAGTTATTGTATTCTTTCTTTCAACGACCGGACCACTAACTTAGTATAATGAGAGTAGTAATACAAAGAGTATCAAATGCTAATGTAAAAGTTGATGGAAACATCTCAGGCAAAATAGGAACAGGACTATTAATATTTGCCGGCTTTGAAGATGCTGACAATACAGATGATATTACGTGGATCAGCAATAAAATCTGCAATCTTAGAATTTTCAATGATGCTGATGGTGTAATGAATACTTCAATAAAAGAAGTCGATGGCAACATTCTATTGATAAGTCAATTTACTCTTCATGCTTCTACTAAAAAAGGTAACAGACCCAGTTATATAAAAGCAAGTAAACCACCGGTTGCCATTCCTTTATACGAGCAACTAATACAACAATTAAAAAATGATCTTGGTAAAGACGTAGAAACAGGAATTTTTGGTGCTGATATGAAGGTGGAGTTGGTGAATGATGGTCCGGTTACTATAATTATTGACACGAAGGATAAAGAATGAAGACACGAAATATTTTGTTAAGGCAAACACGAATTTTATGCACTAATTACACGAATTAAAAAACACTAAAATTCTTCTGAATTAATCAATTACCAATTTATCTTCAATAACATCATATTATATGCCTGAAATTATTTTTAAAGAAGAATCTTATCAAATTGTAGGGTTATGCATGGAGGTGCACAGGCAATTAGGTATGGGTTTTAGGGAAGTAATTTATAAGGATGCTTTAGAAATTGAATTTCGGGAGAATAACTTGCCTTATCAAAGAGAAAAGTTATATAAAATAGAGTATAAGGGCATTATTTTACCGCATAAGTATAAAGCTGATTTTATTGTATTTGATCAAATTGTTCTTGAAGTAAAATCTACCTCATTAATAGTAGATAGCTTTGTTGCACAAACAATAAATTACTTAAAAGCTTCCGGCTTAAAATTAGGTATGATCGTCAATTTTGGAGAAAAATCTTTGAATTTTAAAAGAGTTGTTTTTTAAGTTGAAAGTATGTTCGCTCAATTCGTGCAATTCGTGTTATATAATTCGTGTAATAAATTAGCATTATGACTATAGAAGAAGCACAACAAAAAGTAGATGAATGGATCAATACAACAGGAGTTCGTTATTATAATGAACTTACCAATATGGCTATACTTACTGAAGAAGTTGGTGAAGTGGCAAGATTAATGAGCCGTAAATTTGGTGAGCAATCTTTTAAAGAAAGTGATAAAGACAAAGAACTAGCAGATGAACTGGCTGATGTGCTGTGGGTAGTAATTTGTATTGCCAATCAAACAGGTGTAGATCTTACAGAAGCACTCCATAAGAATTTTGAAAAGAAAAATACCAGGGATGCAAACCGCCATAAACAAAATAAAAAATTAGAATAAAAGGGTAGTGTACTTATATTTTTTTCCTGTGTTGGCTGTATTTTGTATATTTTTCAAACCACAACATGGTAAAAAAATTAAACATGAAGGGATTTTGGAAACTACTGGTTAAATCCGGGAAAGGTTTTATAGATGATAAAGTAGTTAAATTAAGTGCAGCACTTGCATTTTATACTATTTTTTCTCTTGGTCCCATGATGATCGTTATACTTTACCTGGCTGATATTTTTTGGGGCAGGGCCGCTGTTGAAGGAAGCTTGTTTGAACAGTTGAGAGGCTTGTTGGGTACTGATGCTGCACTGCAGGTACAGGAAGTAATTCAAAATGCATCACTATCGGGTAAAAGCACATTTACTGCTATAATAGGTTTTATTACTTTACTTATTGGTGCCACCACCGTTTTTGCTGAAATACAGGATTCCATAAATATGATATGGAATTTAAAAACCAAAGTTGAAAGAGGATGGCTCAAAATGTTAGTCGACAGGTTGCTATCTTTTTCAATTATTGTAAGCCTTGGATTTTTATTATTGGTATCATTAGTTATAAATGGAGTGGTTGAAATTTTTATGAACCAGCTGCAAAAAGTTTTTCCCGATGTTGCTGTTGTGGCATTGTATATTTTAAATCTTCTGATAACATTTCTTATTATTTCATCACTATTTGCAATTATTTTCAAAGTTTTACCTGATGCTCATATAAAATGGAAAAATGTATTTGTAGGATCTATGTTTACTGCATGTTTATTTATTATAGGAAAATTTGGTATTACATATTATGTAAGCACCAGTGACCTTGGAACAACGTATGGTGCCGCAGGTTCTTTGGTTGTGCTTTTATTGTGGGTTTACTACTCTTCTTTTATTTTATATTTTGGAGCTGAGTTTACAAAAGCATATGCATCACGTTATGGTGAACCCATTCATCCAAGTCAATATGCTGTTTGGGTAAAGCAAGTAGAAGTGGAAGAAGGTACCGGTACGCTACAGAACCAGGAAAAGAAAAAGGATAAAGAAAATAAAAATACAGGTGATAATATAAAAGTAACCTAGTAACAGTACTATAGGTGTGGCCATGTTTTTGTTATAATTATTTCCAAAAATACAGCATGGCAAAAGTTACAATAAAAGGTTTGTGGCAGGTACTTAAAGATTCATTTAAAGGTTTTTCTGAAGATAAGGTTCCAAAGTTGAGTGGCTCTTTGGCTTATTATACTGTATTCTCCATGGGTCCTTTGCTTATTGTAATAATATACCTGGCAGGTTTATTATTAGGACAGGATGCTGTAGAAGGAAATTTATATAATCAGCTGGAAGGTTTTTTAGGGCATGATACCGCTCTGCAATTAGAGGAAATGGTAAAAAATGCTTCTATAAATGAAAAAGGAGGATTGGCTGCTACTATTGGTGTAATTGCTTTAATTATTGGTGCCACTACTGTATTTGGAGAAATACAGGATTCTATTAATACGATCTGGGGTTTAAAATCTTCTCCAAAAGTGGGTTTTGTAAAATTGCTTATTACAAGACTATTGTCTTTTGGTATGATTGCAACATTAGGATTTTTATTACTCGTATCATTAGGTATAAGTGCAATTGTTGCAGGACTGGGTGAACAATTACAGCAACTTATACCGGGTGTGTCTGTGGTTGTTATGTACATTATAAACTTCGCCGTAACACTTACTATTACTTCGGCATTATTTGCCATTGTTTTTAAAGTTTTGCCGGATGCCAATGTTTCATGGAAAGATGTTTTTCCAGGGGCTATTACTACTGCAGTACTTTTCTTATTTGGCAAATTTGGTATTTCCTTTTACATCAGTAAAAGTGATATAGGAAGTACATTTGGTGCTGCAGGTTCTTTAGTTGTGTTGTTAGTATGGGTTTATTATTCTTCTATGCTTCTTTATTTGGGAGCTGAATTCACAAAATATTATGCAGTTCATTTCGGATCAAGTATAACGCCGAATAAATATGCTGTATGGGAAAAGAAAGCAACTATTTTGTCAGATAATTATTCCACCATACAGGAACATATAATGAATGAAAGGAAATTTAATGAAGAAAATAATCCAAATAAAAAGAAAGTAGAAGTGCCAGAATACAACCCTGTAAAAACTTCTAAAGCTGAAAAAAAAGAAAAGAAAGAGAACCCGGGTATGGGAACTTTATTAGCTGGTTTGGTTTTATATTTTATCAATGACTCTGTTAACAAAACAAAGCAACAAAGAAAATAAATGGATTCTTTTTAGTCTTTAGTGTAAACAGCCGTTCTTTATCTTTGCCCGCATGGCAACAGACACCAACCGGTTCCAGGCAATTATTTCGCATTGTAAAGAGTATGGCTTTATCTTTCCTTCTTCTGAAATATATGATGGTTTAGCTGCTGTATATGATTACGGGCAGTGGGGTAGCGAGTTGAAAAAAAACATTAAAGATTATTGGTGGAAAAGCATGGTGCAGATGCATGAAAATATTGTAGGTATTGATGCAGCAATATTCATGCACCCCACAACATGGAAGGCAAGTGGACACGTTGATAATTTCAGCGATCCTATGATTGATAACCGTGACAGCAATAAACGTTACCGTGTTGATCATTTAATTGAAGCAAAGGCAGAACAATTAGAGAATCAAGGTTTTACAGAACAAAGCGAGATACTGTTGAAACAAATGGATACTTTGTTAGCAACCAATGATTTTGAAGGATTAAAAAATTTAATTGAAAATAATAAAATTGATTGCAGTGTTAGCGGTACAGCTAACTGGACAGATGTAAGACAGTTTAACCTGATGTTCTCTACACAAAAGGGAAGTGTAAGTGAAGATGCCAATGAAATTTATTTACGTCCGGAAACTGCGCAGGGAATTTTTGTAAACTTTTTAAATGTTCAAAAAACAGGGAGGCTTAAAATTCCTTTTGGGATAGCGCAAATAGGAAAGGCTTTTAGAAATGAAATTGTCGCACGCCAGTTCATTTTTCGAATGCGTGAGTTTGAACAAATGGAAATGCAATTTTTTATTCGTCCCGGCACACAAAAAGAGTGGTACGAGTACTGGAAAGAGAAACGGATGAAATGGCATTTAAGCTTAGGAATACCTGCAGAAAAATACCGTTTTCATGATCATGTAAAGCTGGCGCATTATGCAGATGCAGCTACTGATATTGAATACAATTTTCCTATTGGTTTTAAAGAAGTGGAAGGTATTCATTCAAGAACAGATTTTGATTTAAAAAATCACCAGGAGTATAGCAAAAAGAAACTGCAATACTTTGATCATGAAATAAACCAGAATTATATTCCTTATGTTATTGAAACATCAATAGGGGTGGACCGTACTGTAATGATGGTATTAAGTGAAGCTTATGAAGAACAGGATTTAAGTACCCCTGAAAAAAAAGACAGCCGTGTTGTACTTAAATTTCCTTCAGCCCTGGCACCTATTAAACTAGCTATACTGCCCCTGGTAAAAAAAGATGGTTTACCGGATATTGCCAGGAAAATAATGGATGATTGTAAACCTCATTTCCGTTGCTTTTATGAAGAAAAAGATACAATAGGAAAACGTTACAGAAGAATGGATGCGTTAGGCACTCCTTTTTGTGTAACAGTAGATCATCAAACAAAAGAAGATAATACCGTTACAATAAGATACAGGGATAGTATGCTACAGGAAAGATAAAGCCATACTCTTTACAATGCGAAATAATTGCCTGGAACCGGTTGGTGTCTGTTGCCATG
>MWWA01000372.1_pt1 | contig 11994 bp, 15 predicted proteins | sample 1047341 | NCBI WGS metagenome assembly MWWA01 (sample SAMN06349978, study PRJNA376086) | soil metagenome | isolation source: MS5-1 sample Antarctic (ecotone) soil | place: Antarctica | collected 2015-01-13
GGCCAGGGCCTGGCGCGCTTCCTCCATTCCTTCCCAGGTAAAATTAAGCGGCGCGCGATAATGCACGCGGATCAGCGCATAACGAACCTCGCCGGAAATCGCGGACGATAAATTTGCCGAGGCGCTGGACGACGATCTCAACATCTCGGCTGCGCTCGGGCATTTGTTTGAGCAGATCCGCGAAAGCAACCGCGAACTCGATCGCGGGATCGATTCCACTCGGGCGCGGAGCTGGTTGAATTGGTGGGAGAAGGTCAACGGTGTGCTCGCTTTTTCGGCCGAGGAGGCAACGACGCCGGCGGAAATCCAGCAACTGGCGGAGGAGCGGGTGCAGGCGCGGCTTGCCAAGAACTGGCAAAAAAGTGATGAATTGCGCGACGCCATCCTGGCGCGCGGTTGGGCGGTGCGGGACACGAAAGAAGGACAGGTCCTGACCCGCCGCGCCGGCGCCTAACGAGCGCGTCGCCCTTTACGCCCTGACGCCATGTTTAGCGCCGCCGAATTTTTCGCACTCGAACACACCGCGCATTCGAAATTATTCGAGGCTGACAAATACGTTTGGGAAGCGCTGAAGCAGATCCCAAGTTACCTGCAGTTCCGGCTCAAGCCGGCGGTGCTGGCCGAGCTGGTGGGGAAGCCGTTCATCAGCGATTCCATTTTCATCGGCCAGGGCACGATCGTGGAACAGGGCGCGGTGTTGAAAGGACCGGCCTGGATTGGCGAGAACTGCCACATCCGCGCTGGTTGTTACGTGCGCGAGAACGTCATCGTGGGGAACAACGTGGTCATGGGCAACTCCTGCGAGTTTAAGAACAGCATCATTTTTGACGACGCCCAGATCCCGCATTTCAGCTACGTCGGCGACTCGATTCTTGGCTACAAGGCGCACCTTGGCGCGGGCGTGATTTTATCCAACGTGAAGCTCGATCACACCGAGATCAGCGTCCTCGCGACGGACGGCATGATCGCAACCGGCCTGCGGAAATTTGGCGCGATCATCGGCGATCGTTCCGAGATTGGTTGCAATGCTGTCCTCAACCCCGGCTCGGTCGTCGGGCGCGACTGCATCATTTACCCGGGAACGAACTTCCGCGGCGTGCTGCCGGGCAACAGCATCATCAAAGTGCGACAGACGACGCAGGTGATGAGCCGGCGCCAGCCTAACGAGCCCTAGAGCGGCGCTGGCGGATGGGCAGGGATTCGAACCCTGGTTGCCTTGCGGCAAACACGCTTTCCAGGCGTGCGCATTAGACCACTCTGCCACCCATCCTTGAGACGCAACTAGAGCTGCAGGCGGCGAAACAGTTCGTCGAGCGGCAGTTGAATGCCAATGTAAAATTCGCCGAAGTCGGCGTAGGCCGCGCTCACCTCGTCAAAGCGCATCTGGTAGACGATGGCTTTGATCTGAAAAGTATCGTGCGCAAAAAGGGTCACACCCCACTCCGCATCGTCGAGGCCGGTCGAGCCGGTGATAAGCTGTTTCACCTTCCCGGCGTACTGGCGGCCGACGCGGGCGTGGCCGCCCATGAGAGTGCGGCGCTCTTCGTAGGGAAGGGAATACCAATTGCGTTGTTCGCCGCGGCGTTTCGTCATGTTGTAGAAACAGACGATCGGCCAGTCGGGCAGCGTCGGATAAACCCGCTCCTGCCGATATTTCTTCATCCGCTCGCGGAATTCCTGCATTCCGGCGCCGAACTCGGGGGTGCCGCGTTTCAGGTTCTGCTCCGTCTCGAGCGTCTCGCCGTATTGCTCTTCGGTCGTAATGTATTCGCTCTCTTCCGTAAGCGAGAGATAGCTGTAGACCGGCACGAGAACGTCCGCGCCTAACGAGAGAGTGAGCTGCTTCTCGATGCGGTTCGCGGTCTGCAGATCGGGCGTAATGAGCATGAAGCCGAGGTCCGCTTTCGGTGTCACCTGGCTGAGGGTGAGGAACTGGGTGGATTCGAGGTCGCGCGTTTGCAGGACGAGATTGGAAAGGGCGATTTTCGCGGCCCACTGCTCGCCGGGGTGGAGCAATCGCCATTGCCCGTAGTCGATCTGGTAGAAGAGGTGGAGGCAATGCCAGCCATCCTGCGGAATGAGCGTCGCGGGCGTGGAATCCATCGTGGGAGTTTCCCCGTGCACGACTAGGGGGTCAAGCGGGCCAGGCGAAGGCGGAGATTTCAGGCTTCAACCTTGGTCGCGCTCGGCAGATGCGCGAGACAGTACTCCTCGCCATCGCGCGAGACGCGAAACTCGAGATTCGGGTTGGTCAGCTCGGTCGCGCCGCAGGTCGCGCAGCGATGGAGCGCTTCGTCTTCGGGCCGCGCCGTTTCTTCAAACCGACGGCGACGATTGGCGGTCTGGTGCCGGTTGCGCGCCGCCCGAACCAATCCCGGGCCAAAGAAAATGAAGTAATTGGCAAGGGACGCGATCATGGCCATGCGGTACGACATCGGGCTGGTGACAAAGCCAAAAAGGAGCAGCGCGGCCGTGGCCCAGGCGATCCATTTCACCTTCGCCGGAAGGACGAAAAAAATGTAGATCACCTCGTCCGGATAAAAACTCGCGAAGGCAAAAAAGAGCGAGGCGTTGAGCATCGTGTTGGCGAAGTTTCCGCCGAAGAAAAAGGCCGCGACGGTCGTCCCAATCATCCCGAGGAAATAGAAAAGATTGACCCGAAACGCGCCCCAGGCTCGCTCCAGGCCTTCGCCGATAAACCAGAGGAAGAGGAGCACGAAAAGGATCCAGATCGGGCTGTCGGTCGTCGGGATGAAAATATATGTGACGAGGCGCCAGACTTCGCCGCGCAGGATGGCGCTGCGGTTGAGATCGAGCATCTGCACAAACTCCGGGTTCAGGCGCGCGAGGAGAAAGACGAGGGCATTAAAGCCGGCCACAATCCGGATCAGACCAGGAATGGCGAAGCGGCCGAAGCGGCGTTCGAGTAAATCGAGAAAACTCATCGCGGCTCACCCTAGAGGCGGCCCCGCGGCAGTTCAACAGACGTGCGTGGAAGCAGCAGGTTTGACACGTTAATGGCAACATCTAGGCTGCCCGCGATGAGCGACGCCGCAGCAAAAACGACTCCGCTTTACGAGGAGCACGTGAAGCTGGGCGGGAAGATGATCCCTTTCGGCGGCTGGCTCATGCCGGTGCAATACAGCAGCATCATGGAAGAGCACCTGGCGGTGCGAAACGCGCTCGGCGTCTTCGATATTTCCCACATGGGCGAGCTGGTCGCGAGCGGGCCGCGCGCCGGCGAATGGCTCGACACCATGCTGACGAATAACGTCGGCAAACTCGAAGTCGGCACCGGGCATTACACTTTTTTGCTCAATGACGAGGCGGGCATCATCGACGACCTCATTCTTTACCGGATCGAGGAGGAAACGTTTCTGCTTGTGGTCAACGCCTCGCGAATCGAGGACGATTTCGCCTGGCTGCAATCGCATCTCGCGCCCGACGTGAATTTGGAAAACCAGAGCGATCGTTATGCCGGGCTGGCGGTGCAGGGACCGAAGATCGGCGAACTTTTCGCGGCGCTCTTCGGGAATGCGAAGGAATTACCGGCGCGGAATCAGATCGCGCAATTCGATCTCGGCCCGACGAAAGTCTGGGTCGCGCGCACCGGCTACACGGGGGAAGACGGGATCGAAGTTTTCTTCCCGGCCGCGGATGCGCCGCGGGTCTGGAACGAAATCCTGGAGAAAGGAAATTCGTTAGGCATTCGTCCTTGCGGGCTGGGCGCGCGCGATACCTTGCGCCTCGAGATGTGTTATCCGCTGAACGGCTCCGACCTTTCGCCCGCGCACAATCCGCTCGAGGCCGGGCTCGGCTTTTTCGTTGACCTGACGAAGCCGCGATTTACCGGGCGCGACAAATTGCTCCGGGAAAAGGAAGGCGGGCTCTCCCGCCGGCTCGTCCCGTTCAAGATGAAAGGCAAAGGCCCGCCGCCCCGGCCGCATTACAAAGTTTTCCGCGACGGCGCGGAAGCCGGTGAACTGACCAGCGGCACGCTTTCGCCGAGCTTGAACTACGGAATCGGGATGGCTTACCTAACGACACCGACGCCGAAACCGGGCGAAGAAATCGAGGGGAATGCGAAGGAATTACCGGCGCGGAATCAGATCGCGCAATTCGATCTCGGCCCGACGAAAGTCTGGGTCGCGCGCACCGGCTACACGGGGGAAGACGGGATCGAAGTTTTCTTCCCGGCCGCGGATGCGCCGCGGGTCTGGAACGAAATCCTGGAGAAAGGAAATTCGTTAGGCATTCGTCCTTGCGGGCTGGGCGCGCGCGATACCTTGCGCCTCGAGATGTGTTATCCGCTGAACGGCTCCGACCTTTCGCCCGCGCACAATCCGCTCGAGGCCGGGCTCGGCTTTTTCGTTGACCTGACGAAGCCGCGATTTACCGGGCGCGACAAATTGCTCCGGGAAAAGGAAGGCGGGCTCTCCCGCCGGCTCGTCCCGTTCAAGATGAAAGGCAAAGGCCCGCCGCCCCGGCCGCATTACAAAGTTTTCCGCGACGGCGCGGAAGCCGGTGAACTGACCAGCGGCACGCTTTCGCCGAGCTTGAACTACGGAATCGGGATGGCTTACCTAACGACACCGACGCCGAAACCGGGCGAAGAAATCGAGATCGAAATTCGCGGCCAGAAATTTCCTGCCCTGATCGAAAAGAAACCGCTCTACAAAAAACCATGAACGTTCCAGAAGATCTTCTTTACACCGAATCGCACGAGTGGGTCCGCCGCGACGGCGACAAGATCCGCGTCGGCATCACCGACCACGCGCAGGCGGAGCTGACCGATGTCGTCTACGTCGAGCTCCCGAAAGTAGGCGCGGCCCACGAAGCCCGCGGCACGATCGCGGTCGTGGAATCGGTCAAGGCCGCGAGCGACATCTACGCCCCGGTCAAAGGCACCGTCCTGGAGGTGAACAAAGCGCTCGAATCCAACCCGGCCCTGATCAACACCGACCCCTACGGCGAAGGCTGGATTTATGTCCTGCAAATGGACGAACCGGCCGCGCTCGAGAGCTTGAAAGACGCAGCGGCCTACAAGGCTGCGATCGGCTGATTATTGCCGCCGCCAGTTTTCCACCGCGCCGCAGGATCCGACGCGGGGGCTTGCAACACCTAGGAGGCCTGCCAAGCTGGCAGTGATCGTGTCTATGGATCCTTCGGTCGCTCAAATGGAAGAAATCGAGCTCCTCCGCCGCATCGGCGAGGGCGACCGCGCGAGTTTCGAGCGGTTTTACGAGCGCTTTTCGCGCGTCCTTTTTTCCATCGCCTATCGCTTGCTCCGGAACGAGCAGGCGGCGGAAGATGTCCTCCAGGAAGTCTTCGTCCAAATCTGGAAAAAAGCGCCGCTCTACGATCCGGCCCGCGGCAAACCGATGACCTGGGCGGTCACCCTCACCCGGCACCGGGCGATCGACATCATCCGATCTACCCAGCGCCGGAGTCAGCTCAGCGAGGAGGTCAAGCTCGAGTCCGAGGTGGCCGAGAAATTCGACGACAAAGATTCCTTCTCCGCCGCGACCTCGGGCGAGCGCCAAGGATTCGTACGCGAGGCGATGCAGAAACTTTCCGAGGAACAACGCGAAGCAATCGAGCTGGCCTTTTTCGGTTCCTTCACCCAGGCGGAAATCGCGGAGCGTCTCAGCCTGCCGCTCGGGACGGTGAAAGCCAGAATCCGGCGCGGTATGATGAAGCTGCGCGGCTTGATCGGGCCGCGGCTCTAGCCGCCGCGCGCCTCAGGCCGCGAGCGGCAGCTCGTGTTCCCGTGCCACCACCCAGAGCGGGACGCCGGCGTCGTCCAGGATCGGCGTGATCTGGATGTCGACCCAGTAGGGCGTGGCATCTTTGCGATAGTTCACCAGCTGCTCCCGACAAGGCTGAAAGTCGTGCACCGCCCGCCGCATGCGCGCCGCCACTACCGGATCGGTCTTCTCTCCCTGCAGGATCGGGCCGAGACTCTTGCCCTTCAATTCCTCGAGCGAATAGCCGCACATCTCGACAAACGCTGGATTGACCCATTGCACGAGACGATCGGGGCCGGTCATGACGAAAGGCTCGGGCGAACGTTGCTGGGCCACGTCCTGGATGGCGTGAAGGATCTTCGACTTCAGTTGCGCGGGAGGGGCCGGGGCGTCCGCGGGGACGCCCGCAAGGAGGAGAGCAGTCCCGACGTCCTGCGACTCGGCGACCCATTGCCGCACTTCGTCGTGGAATTCCAGGATCAGCTCGAAATCTTCCCGCTCGCGCGTGGTCATCGCGCCCGACACGTAGAGGGCGGCCCGGTCCTGCAGAAGTTCGTTAATCATTGCGTAAAAGGTTGCGACTAGTTCCGATACGTCGTGCCCCGGTGAATGGATGCGATTTTAACGCCGCGGGCAAGAATTCCTTGCTTCGGCCCGGGTGCAACTTTGTCCCGGAACTTTGCCGAAGGTTCAGGGCGCAACCTCGGGAACCCGCGTTTTGCCCGCGGCCGGGAACTTCAGGACAACTTTTCGCGTCCGTGGCGCCGCCCCAGTCGTTAATCGGTGCAAGGACGCGCACCCAATCACCATGTTTCACAAAATCGATTATCCCTTTCTCATCGGAGCCTTCATTAGCTTCCTCGCCAGTGTTTCACTCTGGTTCCTGGTCAGCAAGGACTATGGCCTTTTTGTCGGTCTCTGGGTTCCGAGCATTCTCAGTCTCTGGGTTGGTATCCGGGTCGTCATCCTCGGCACGGGAATCAAGGTGCGCCGGGGGAAATAACGATGGAATATGTCATCGCTATTTTTCTTCTCGGCCTGATCGTGACCTTCGTCGTGGCGAAAGGTGTGATCATGTCGCACGAACTGGCCGCGGCCGAGCTGGCGCGGGAAACCCGGGAAGAAGCCGTGCGGCAGGAGCGCGCCCGCCCCGGCGATCGTTAGGCACAGGCGCAATCTTTCCGCTCGCTTTCGGGCGATAATCTTGGCAGGAAGAGCGGATGCGAAAGATTGCCGGGACGCTGTTGTTTCTGCTCCTGCTGCCGCTGGCGCGGGCCGACGTGATCAACGTCGAGTTTAAGTTCACCCCTTTCGTCGGCGAGCCGGCAAAGGCAGAAAAGGTCAAGTCCAACCCAGGCAAGGCCACGATCTTTATCAACAACCTGCCTTTTGCGGAGCAGGAAGTGCGGGAGGAGGAGCTGCCGGTACTCTTCGAGCAGCGCGAGGTCTCGGCCGCGCTCTGGATTCCGATGAGCTCCGTCGGCCAGGTGGTGCGGAAAGGGAAGAACAAGATCCGGATCGAGTTCACCCCTAACGATGGCGCAAAGCCGTATCGCGCCCAATTCCGCTGGGCCTCGGTCATGGACACGGCGACGGAGGAAGTCGAACCCGGGGCGGGGCGCTCGACTAACCAGGCCGACGAAGGAGTCGACGATCGCAAAGATCTCAAGGGCAAGGTGGTTTTTGAGCGCGAGTTCACCGCCGATTTTGCCCCCGACTTGCCCTGGCACCACTACCCGCCGGTCACTTCGCTGGCCGAGGAGGACAAACAGAAAATCGCCGCCCTCCTCAAGACCCGGGCGGAATGGTTTCAGCCGGATTTTGCCGGCCTCTACCAGGCCCTGGAGGAAAATGAAGCGCTCAAGGTCGACGATGTGCGCAAGGCGCAATGCCTCGAAGCCGTTTACAAGGCCGGCATCCGGGTAACGCCGCCGCCGGTCGCCGAATTAAATTTCACCCTGACGAGTGGTGGCCCGGAGGTGATGGTGACAAAGAAAACGGGCACGCTTTTTGGGCTGGATGAAAAAACCTTCGCGCCGATCAAGGACGAGGAGACGCAAATGTGCGCCGGGATCGCGCTCTCGTTAGTCTACCCCGGCAAGCTGATGGCGGTGCGCAACCCGCAGGGGACCTGGGAGATCGCCTACTAACCCCTCATCTTTCTCCTGCTCCTCATCGTGCTCGAGATCGTTAGGCGAGGATGCGGCTGAGACGGCCGCTGCGACACTTTGCCTGGAGATGGATCGAGCACGATAAGACCCAGGATCACGAAGGAGAGATTGACGCCCATCGCGGAATTTGTTTATTCCCCCCGTGCCGACAGAAATCCGACTTTTTAGCCGTGAATGGTGCTCCTGGTGCATCGATGCGAAGGAATACCTCACCGAGCGCGGCTATCAATTTACCGAGATCGATGTCGGCGATGATCGCGCCGCCTACGAGGAAATGAAGGAGCTGAGCGACCAGACCTACGTTCCGACTCTCGTCGCGGGGGATGAAGTGCTTGCGAATTTCGATACCGACCAATTGGAGAAATTTCTGCGCGAGCACGCTATCATCCCCTAAATGTTCTTTGGGCTTTTCATCACCCTTGGCGTCGCTGTGCTCAGCGTCGCCATGCGCAGCTACCAGTCTTCGATCTCGCAGAAGATAGGCGCCTTCGGCATTCTCACCGCTTCCTTCCTCGCCATCTACTACATCACCGGAAGCTGGATTCTCGGGCTCCTGAGCGCTCTCAGCTGGCTCTTTTTACCCTGGCTGGAAATCCTCACCCGCATCCGCGCCCTCCGGCTTCCGCGCGAGAAAACGCTCCGCCCCAAAAGCCCGCCTTCCGAAGAAGTCTTCCCCACGCTCGACGAAATCACCGGCCAGATCGAGAGCGAGGGCTTCGCTCACGTCAGCGACGCCGGCTGGGATTGGGAAGATTACCGGCAATTCTTCCGGCTCTTTTACAAGGAAGAAGACCGCGCCCAGGCCACCATTTGTCTGAACGAGCAGAACGATCTCTCCTTTTATTACCTGCGCATTTCCTCGCGCGCCCAGGATGGCACGATCTGGACGACCTGGAATTATCCGCTCTCCTACGGGTTGAAATTGACCCCGCAATTCCGCATCAACCGACAGCGGCCCGACCAATCTTTCTGGCAGCTTTACCACAGCCACAAGGCGTTCCTGCGCGACAACGCTGTCACCACTCAGGTCATCGATTCGCTCGATGAAGACCAGATCCAGCAGGAAATCGAAAACGACCTGCGCGACCAGATCGCGCACAACATCAAGGCCGGCGTGCTGACGCAGACGCCCGGCGGCGAGATCAAGTATTCGTGGCGCGGGATGGTTTATCTCTGGTGCCAGTTCCTGCTCGATCTTGTCCGTCTCTAGGCAGAGACGGCAAACTCGAAATCCGAATGTCGAAATTCCTGCACGTCGCGTGACCAGTGACTAACCGAAAAATCGAAACGTCAACGTCCAACGAAAGCGCGCCGCGGATCGAAACCGAAGTGCAGGTAATGTTTTTCGACACCGATGTGGGCGGCGTCGTGCACAACATCGCCTACCTGCGATTCATCGAAATCGCCCGCACCCTTCTCGCCGAAAAGCTGGGGATGAAGCTGGTCGAGATGGCCGAGACCCAGCGCTATCCGGTCGTCGTCCGGACCGAGATCGATTATCGCCGCGCCGCCCGGCTGGGCGATCGCCTGCGCATCGACGGCTGGCTCGACCGGCTGGAACGGGTGCGTTTCTGGTGCGGGTTTGAGATCAGGAGAATCGCGGACGAAACGCTCATCGCGGAAAGCCGCCAGATGCTCGCGCTCGTCCAAATGCCGGAGGCGAAGCTGTTGCGTCTCCCGGAAGCGTGGGAAAAATATCGCGGGCTGAAGCCAGCCCCGGCTCGTCGCTGAGAAATTCAGCGGCAGACAACTCCCTCGATCCGAGTAGCCTAACGAACAATGTCATCCGGCAACCCCGCTCTCACGCTCGACGAGGTCTTCCTCTCCCCGCCGGCGCTGGAGCCGCCCCCGGTCCGTCGCGGGCTTTTCATTTTCCTCCTCCTCCTCACCGCCTGCCTGCACGTCGCGACCATCGGCTGGGGCGATCTTTACAACGAGACCGACGGCCAGTACGCCGGGGCCGCGCGCGAGATGCTGGAGTCGGGCGAGTGGCTGACGCCGACAAACGACGGCATCCCGCGGCCGCAAAAACCGCCGCTGCTTTACTGGCTGATCGCCGTTTCCCTGAAAGCCTTCGGCCTCACGACCGCGGCCGCCCGCCTCCCGCTCGCGCTCGCGACCGTGGCCGCAGTCGCGCTCACCTTCCTCATCGGCGACCGGCTCGGCGGTCCCTGGCGCGGTTTTCTCGCCGGGCTCATCCATCTCGGCTGTGGCGGCACCTTTATATTCAACCGCATCCTCATGCCCGAGCCGCTTTTCAGCGCCCTGATCGCGGGCGCGATGTATTGCGCGCTCCGCGGCTACGAACGGCGGCCGGGCCGGCGTGGCTGGTTCATCGGTTTTTGGATTTGCGCCGCCGTCGCCTGCATGACGAAAAGCCTCCACGGGCTGCTCTACCCGGCCGGGATTCTGATTTTGCTTTCCTGCTTTTACCGGGAAGCGCGAATCCGTTTTCGCGAGCTGCTGCGCTGGGACGGCATCCTGGTCTTCCTCCTCATCGCCGCGCCCTGGCACATCTGGATGGAATTTCGACATCCCGGTTTCATCGGGCATTTCACGGCGCGGGAATGGCTCGTCCATCTCGCCGGCGAGACCGATCCCGGCCACAGCTACGACAACGTCCCGCGGGGGATTTTTCTCGGGCTCCATCTCGCCTGGTGGTTTCCGTGGTCGTTCGCGATTCTGCCCGGCGTGGTCCTCGCCTGGAGGCGGGTTTTTCGTCCGCGCGAGATCGAATTTGCCGACGCCCTGCCGCTTTGCTGGATGGCGGTCGTTTTTCTCCCGCTCTTTTTCCTCGGGCAACGGCAGGATTATTATTCGATGAGCATGTGGAGCGGGTTCGCGATCTTCGCCGCCACCGCCTGGGAACGCATGCCGCGCTGGACCCGCCTCGTCGGCATTTGCGGCGTGCTCACCCTCGGGCTGGTGGCCGGGTTCGTCGCCTGGCGGCTGCCCGAACTTTTAGAAAACGCGAATGGCCAGTGGGGTCCGACGGCGGCCCGTTCCACCGCCTGGCGCACGATCCTCGATATTCCCATCTCTACCTGGCTCGGCTTTCGCTCGATGTTTATCGTGATCGGGCTGGCGCTGATTCTCTTTTCCGGGATGGCGCTCTGGTTTATCTGGCGCTCCCGCCCGCGCCTCGCCCTGACCGCGCTCGCCGCCGCCATGGTCCCGATCGGTTTCAGCATGCTGGATGGCGTCGCCCGGATGGCGCCCTACTTTTCCCTCGCCGACGCCTCGGAATTCATCCACGAAGAGATCGCGCCTAACGACAAGGTGATCTACGAGGGACCGATCCACGTCGGGAGCAGCCTGCTCTTTTATCTCGGCCGGAAGTTTTATCTCGTGAACCAGGATCCCGCGACCGAGCCGGGCACCGCGCTCGGGCCGACGCCGGATATTTTTCTCGATGAGAAAACCGTGACCGAGGCGTGGGGCGGGGCCGACCGGCTTTATCTCCTGGTCGAGCAGAGCCGGCTCCGGCATTGGCGCGCCCTTCTCGGAAAAAATGGCACGCCCACGCACGAGCTCACCATCTGCGGCACGACCGTCCTCCTCAGCAACCGTCGTTAGGGCGAAACCGGTGCGCGCACTTCCGGCGCGAGCAGGCGCCCCCAGACCGCGCTGTGAGGGTGCACCCGGGTGACGCGCTCGCCTTCCCCACGAACCAGCGGCCGCCGCTCATTCGCCCATTGGAAAATCGAGCCTTCCAGGTTTTGCACGCGCGTATACCCGGCGGCCCGGAGCCGCTCCGCCATCTCGCCCGAGCGGTACCCGACCGAACAATAGGTCACAATCGGCGCATCCTTCGGCAGACCCTTCGCCGCGCTTTGTGCCTCCGCCTTCGGATCGACCTGCCGCGCCCCCTTCAAGTGGCTAACCTCGAACTCAACCGGCGTCCGCACATCGAGCAGGACCGGCGGCAGGCGATCCTTATCCACCAAGCGATTCGCCAGTTGCTCGGTCGTGATCCAGCTTATGTCGTTGAATTTACCGTGCAGCGAGCGCTTCAAAAGAAACCAGTCCACTCCCCGGCAGGAGACCAGCCCAAAGCTGAGCAAGAGCAGCAGCGC
>MWWA01000373.1_pt1 | contig 11989 bp, 11 predicted proteins | sample 1047341 | NCBI WGS metagenome assembly MWWA01 (sample SAMN06349978, study PRJNA376086) | soil metagenome | isolation source: MS5-1 sample Antarctic (ecotone) soil | place: Antarctica | collected 2015-01-13
ATATAGGGCCGGGTGAATTTATTATTGATACGACTGGTGCTGCTGCATTATTAGCACTATATGCTGCTGACCCAAATTCCCGCAATATTCCATTTTACCGGATGATGCGCTATCCTACTTATACCATTCTTAATAACAGGATGCTGATTGATGGTGTTTTTATTCGTGATTATCATGGAAGTGATTCTACCATTTTTGCGTCAGGTTCCAATAAAAATGGAATGAATCCATCTGAATGGAGTACACCCGTTGCACAAAGTGTACCTGACAAAAATGATATCCTGGATATGATGGTGCATGTAAGAAGAGCAGGACCAGATCCCAGTTATAATTTATGGCTTATGGGTGGTTTATCCATTGAAAACACGACAGGTAACAGGTATTTTGATTTTGAAATGTACCAAACCGATATTTATTATGACAGGCCTTCTTTAAGATTTTATGGATACGGTCCTGATGCAGGGCATACCAGGTGGGAATTTGATGCAGCCGGCCAAATTACTAAACCAGGCGATATCGTTTTTACTGCTGAATACAGTAGCAGCGCCCTTACTAAAATTGAAGCCAGAATATGGATTGACAGGGCATCTTTATTATTGACACCTCAGGCATTTTCGTGGACGGGAACATTTGATGGTGCGTCAAACGGATCACAATATGGTTATGCTGGTATTCTTCCAAAAACTACCGGTGATTTTTACACGGGTATGGCCAGCAACAATAACGTATGGGCAGGACCTTTTGCTTTAGTTCGCGATGATAACAGTGTAGTTTCAGAATATATCAAAGGTCAATACATGGAATTTTCAGTGAATCTTACCAAGCTTGGCCTGGACCCGGTAACGTTATTAGGTGGCAACAATTGCGGTATGCCTTTTCGCCGGGTTCTTGTGAAAACCAGGGCATCAACAAGTTTTACTGCTGAATTAAAAGATTTTGTAGGTCCATTTGATTTCTTTTTAGCGCCCCGTGCACAAATACAATCAGATGTTCCTATTTTTTGCGGAACTATTGGTATTGCAGAAATACAGGTAATTAATCCTGTGGCAACCTCCGTATATACCTGGTCAACTCCTGATGGGAATATTTTTGGAAGTACTACAGGAACTTCTATAACAGCAGATGCAGCAGGTACTTATATTGTTACACAAAAATTACAGCAAGGTTGTTCTGATTATGCATCAGATACCACTATGGTAATTTTTGAACCCACTTGTACGGTACTTCCAGAACAAAAAATTGATTTTTCAGGCAAATTAAGTGGAATTAAATATTTATTGGATTGGAGTGTCTGGGAAAATGGTGAATACAAATATTATGATTTGGAAAGAAGTTCTGATGGAATTCATTTTACACATATTGAGCGCATTAATGCTCAAAGTGCAGAAATGGGAAAGGCTTCATATACTACAACGGATGACTTACACAATATCAAAAGTACAATGGTTTATTACAGGCTAAAAATTTCCGGGATAAATGGCCAGGTTATGTATAGCAAAATCATCAATCAAAAACTGAGTAATGTTTTATCCGGAATAAAAATCCTGACAAATCCCGTAAAGGATTATCTCCGGATCTCTGTTAATACTTCAATAGTTACCAATGCTGAGATATCCATTTATGATATTGCAGGCAGGTTAATGCAATCCAGCAGGCATACAAATTTGCCTGCAGGTCCTTCTATTATAACTTTAAATAATCATTCAAAATGGTCAACTGGTATTTATACCGTAAAAGTGGTATTAGGAAATGAAACCTATATGGATAAAATAGTGATTGGAAGATAGGGGGTGCTTGAACAAGAAAAGCGATTTCATTGAATATTAAATCAACGAAATCGCCTTTCTTCCAACAATTATAATTTACTGATTTTTTATATTATCAAGACCGCGGAATTTTCAATTTCCAGCCTGGATGTATCAGATCGGGATTTTTAATCTGGTCTTTATTCGCCTCATATATTTTTTTCCAATCCACGCCATATTTTTGACCGATCTTACTCAGGCTATCACCTGCCACCACTTCGTATTCTTCGGTGGCACCTTCAGCTACCTTGATGTCCATAACAACATCTGCAGAGCGATAATCAGGATCCAGTTTATTATAAATATCCCAAAGTTCATTTTTTACTTTCTCAGAAGGAGCGTTTCCGTCAATGTATAATACATTGTTTTGTTCCCTTACTTGTAAATTATCCACGCCGGCTGATTGAGCCGCATTGATCAGTTCCTGGTATTTATTTTGTAATGCCATAGTTTTAAAAATTAATTATTTACGGTTAATTGGTTTTCTACACGCTTAGGGTTCAGTGCCTGAATGCTTTGCATCAATGCCTGAAGATCACTTCGCTTAATGGTGCCTGTTAATGTTACCACTCCGTCATTAACAGTTGCATTTACACCCGGGTAAGCACTCACTGCAGCATTAACGGAACTTGTTAATGCATCATCTGTGGCAATATCGACAGGTGCCGTACCTACTACGGAAACGCTGATGTTATTAGTCACACTTTTAACCCCTTTAACATCTTTGGCAGTTTGTTCCGCACTTGTCCGGCAATTTGCATCCGGGCAGGAACCCGACAGCGTTACCACTCCTTCCTGCACACTTGCATTTACTCCCATCGGTAATTTTTCAGAAATGGAGGCTTGAATGTCCTGGTCATTATTCTTGTTTTTGCAAGCTGTGAATACACCTAAACTGAGCATTATGGCTATGCACCATACCGGAAATTGTTTTAATCTCATATAAAAATGGTTTTGTTGAATTAAAAAAATAATCTATTTAACTCATTTGGTCATGCATTATTCATACCAAACAAGCAGCTAATATTTATTGAAGTATTTTTTATCATTTAAATTTTAATCTTCGGTTTCAAAAAAGTCTATTTTATGTAGTTGAAGAAATTCTTTGATCCGGTCTACATGAACACAAAGCCCCACATGTAAAAACGGAAAATTGGAAACCTTTTTTTTCTCTCCTGCATGTAATATCTCTTTATCCCGAATATCGAAACCTAAATGCAGATGCCGGGTGGCATATTGCATACCATATACATTTCCCAGGGTATCAAACAAGGGTCCTCCACTCTGCCCTCTTAAACCCGGGGTACTCATTTCAATGCCGGTTATGGGTTGACCTTGTGCATTTGCTGCCAGGCGGGTAATGATTCCATCAATGGGAAAAGCAGGTGAACTCGCCTGCCCGGTTTGAGTCCATTCTATATCATCTTTATCCTGGTCATGTTTAAAATTGCTGTATTCGGGAAATGGAAAGCCAAGTCTGCATAAATATTTACCTTGTTTTATATGGCTGCTGGTTTTAATGAATTTTGCATGTGACTGGTATTTAATCTCGTTAAAACCTTTAAATACTAAAATGGCAAGATCCAGTTCCGGGTGTGTATGAACAGTTATCTGTTCTATCTTATCAAAGCAATTGATAAAATTATTTTTTAGCTGGATGGATGATTCTTTATGGTATTTATATTTTATTTCTAATCCCTGTAAAGACCTTTTAAACTTACCGTCCTTTAAAAGTTTGTTTCTTTCTTCCCGGAAATTGTTATAAGTTTTGTTGATATTTTCTGCACCGGGAATTAATTGCGCTACATGTTTGCAGGTAATGGCCATGCCATGATTATTTACAAAAAATAAAGTTGAACTCCCTGGCATTATTAAACCCCCATAACTCCTTGTTATTGTATGAAGTGGCCGTGTAAATTGAAGCGCTGTTTCAATTGCTTTTTCAAACATTTGCAGAAATTTTTATAAAAATCCTTAATAGGATTTATTTAATTTGTGATATTCTGGTCGGCATTGTCCATAACCAGTGAAAATACCGAAGTGTCAGTAAATACGCCGTCATGAAAATAGTTTTCCCGGAAATATCCTTCCTGCTGAAAACCATTTTTTTCTAAAAGCCTTATTGAGGATTTGTTTTCAGGATAAACATTCGCCATTATAGAATGAAGTTTCATCTTTTCAAATCCATAATTCAAAACTGGCTCAAAGGCTTCATTCATAATTCCTTTTCCCTGGAAGTCGGGATTTAAGAGATACCCAATTTCTGCACGAAAGTGTTCCTTTTCCAAACGCCAGAAACCAATGGTGCCCAGCAATGTATTATTGCCCTTTAAAGAAATTGCCCAGTTTATTCCTTCTTGTTGAGCCAATGAAATATCAAATTTTTCAATCCAACTTTCAGCTTCCTGCACGGATGTCATTTTCGGTCTTCCAATAAATTGCATAACCAGGTCATTGGATCTTAAATTCAAGATTTCTTTTGCATCTTGCCTGGTAATTTGCCTTAATACAAGACGTTGCGTATATAATAGGGGAAAAGGTAAGAATGTAACTTCGAGCATAAATGAAAGTTTCAGATCAAATATCCTGAAATTATCATAACCTTAGAAAATCAAAAATGCGCAATAAAAAAAGGGTCTAGTAAACTAAACCCTTTTTATTCTTGTTTTCCTGCGCTGGCATTATCCAGATCAGGTAATATGGGTATATTCTCAGATTCTTGCGAAACACCCCAAATCAAGAACAATTAAGGTTATGTAATTTCTATGCCAAATAATATTTCCTTCTTAAGACTTAATCTGCTGACATCTTTTGCTCAAGTTGAACTGATTTCTACACATTTTTAATTCCACAATTATATAGTGCCAAACAGGTATGGCTTATTTATTGCAATTCTACCTGATGAACTGGTGTATTTAGCATCAGTATTTTTAAAAATAAAATAAAAAAAACATGGATCCCCGTCAAAAACTGAATTTAATGGATAAGATAAGCAGGGAACTGGATGATCTGAAAAACAGCCAGACTTCAGTGCTCAAAAAAATTTCCCAAATAGAAGTAGATAATATGGAACTTGGCTTGCGTGAATTAGAAGAAAAGTTACCTGAAATTCATGAAGAGGTTGATGCAGCTGTAGAAAAAATAACAGAATTGCAGGATCAGTTTACTCTAAAAAGAGATGAATTTGCAAAGGATAACCCAATAGCAGAGGAAGGACCTTCTGCATAAAATAAAATCTTATTGCAATCAGGCATTCTTAGGAATGCCTGATTTTTTTATAAGTTCTTGTATTAAAGCTGATTCTCAAATTCAGCAAAAAAATGTAAAACAATATCAGGATAAGCAACCAATTAAAACTAAATTACGGTTATAAGCCTGGGATTAGAACGTGGCTTCCTACAAATGAAAAACTATCCAGTTTCTTAATATTTTATTTTTTTGGGTGATTGAATGTTACCAGCCTTCCTAATTAATAAGTATTTATCTCTTCATGCAGGTTTATAGAATACCTCATATTATCCATTTACCCTATTATAACTTAAAAAAGTTTTTTTGGGCCACTTGTTTAATTTGTATTGCAAGTTTTCAATCCTCTTCACAATGTCCACCTAACCTGGATTTCGAGACCGGCACGTTTAACGGATGGACATGTTTTGTGGGTAATGTAGAAGCGATCGGACAACAAAATGTTATTTCCCTTTACCCAACCGGTGGACCAGTTGATGAACAACATACTATGAATACAAATGGCTTAACCGGCCTGGACCCGTATGGTTTTTTCCCGGTTAATTGTCCTAATGGAAGCGGTCACTCTATCCGATTGGGAAATAATACCGGTGGTGGTTTGGCTGAAGGTATATCTTATGAATTCACAATTCCTGCAGACCGGCATGTGTACAACCTTATCTATCATTACGCAGTAGTATTCCAGGATCCAAATCACCAGGAAAATGAACAACCACGCATGGAAATAGAAATCAGGAATGTGACGGATAATTTAACCATTGACTGTTCTTCTTTTACATTTCGCCATTATGGATCACCATTGCCCGGATTTCAGTTGTCGGGTGTTAGTGAAGGTGATGCCCCGGTTTGGTTTAAGGATTGGTCTGCGGTGTCCATTAATCTAAATGACAATGCCGGAAAAAGAATCAGGCTTACTTTTAAAACCGCTGACTGTACGTTCAGAAGACATTTTGGTTATGCTTATATTGATGTAAACACCGAATGCAGCGATGAATTTGTTGGCGCCAGCTTTTGCCCTGGAGATACGCTCTTAAAAGTTACAGCACCTTTCGGATACCAGCAATATAAATGGTTTGACAATAATTTTTCACAGGTTTTAGGATCAAACCAAACACTTAACCTGGATGGGACCCCAAACAATGGAACCAGGTTAGCGGTTGAACTGGTTCCTTATGACGGCTACGGATGCAAGGATACATTGTATGCTGTTTTATTAGACACTATGAATGTAATTGCAAATGCAGGACCTGACCGCTTTAGTTGTAATCAAGATCCGGTACAACTTGGCGTTAATGCCAGACCTGGATGGGTTTACAAATGGTCGCCCTCCACCGGTTTGTCCAATTCAAATATCGCCAATCCATTCGCTGCTCTTAATACAACAACCAATTATACATTAACCACCAGTAGCATTGGAGGAGGGTGCAGGGAAACAGATGATGTTCTTGTCCGTGCATCTGTAATAGATAATTCTATCAGCCTGGATGGTAAGGACGTATTTTGTGTTGGTAGTAATGACAGTGCAGTTTTGCACCTTCAAACAAATGATCAGATACAGTGGTATAATAATAATATTCTTGTCCAGGGCGCAAATGAAGGTGAATTAAGAATAGCACAAACAGGCAGCTATCATGCAGCAATTTCAAATAATGAAGGTTGTAACATAACAACCGACACCATAAGTATTTTAATAGATAAGCCTGAACCGGGCATTACATATCCTGTTCAATATGCATTAACTGATCTTCCTTTGGAATTAAAAGCCAGGTCTATTGGGGATTCAGTTTTCTGGAGTCCAGGCAATGGGTTAAATTCCCAAACCAGTTTCACACCATTATTCAATGCGGAAGCTGATGAAATATATATTATAAAAATTACCACACAAACAGGTTGTGTAACGATAGATACGCAATTGGTTAAGATCATTCCCGCAGTAGAGATCCTTGTTCCAACTGCATTTACACCTAATGGGGATGGATTAAACGACTACCTGAGACCTATTACCAAAGGTGTAAAAGAAGTAAAGTATTTCCGGGTTTATAATCGCTGGGGCTATTTAATGTTTGAGGCTAAAAATAATAATCCCTCCTGGGATGGTACTTTAAAAGGCATCCCTCAACCTTCGCAAGCTGTTGTTTGGGTAATGGAAGGCATTGGAGTGGATGGCAGACCTTATGCCCGCAAAGGCACTTGTGTGTTGATAAGGTAATAAATCAATCATTCCTTCTAAGCCAGGACCAATTTTCGGTTATTGCTAACCGTTGAAAGTAAACTGGTTTACCCTAAAATATTTCTCCACAATCATTTAATATTTAGGACTTTTTTGAGTATTTTTCTGAAAATCCGAACCGTGAAAAAACTTCTGCTTCTTATGCTGATGCCATTTGGCATTTTATCAGCCATTTCCCAACCCTCTAATGACACATTGGGAGCACTGGTACCACAAAAAGATAATATCATTACAAGTTCCACGATTTTGCAAATTGAAAATTTAGGAACAAAGATCAATACGAGTTTACCTGAATTAAGGCCCACCATTTCAGCAGATGGAAATCTTTTGTTTTTTATTGTACAAAATCACCCGGAAAATACTAAATATCAATCCATTCGCAATTCGCAGGATATATGGTTTTCAGAAAGAGATTCTAATGGCAACTGGAGCAAGGCCGTCCATTTAGGTGAACCACTAAATACTTATTACTACAACGCTGTTTTCTGGATCTCTCCGGACAATAACAGGATTTTAATCAGGAATGCTTTTGACAATGGGAATTATGCTGGCAATGGCATCAGCATGTGTTATTTAAAAAAAGATGGATACTGGAGCCGGCCTCAAATGTTGAATATTGAAAATTTTGTAAAGTATGACAAAGGAAATCAGAATGGAGCAGTGATGGGTCATGACGGACAGACTTTATTATTTTATATGTCAGAAGAAAAAGGCGGTTATCTTAACGATCTCTATGTAAGTTTTTTAGAAGAAGATGGTTGGTGGTCCGAACCTAAAAGTTTGGGGAAAAAGATCAACTTAAAAAAATACAATGAAACCACCCCTTACCTGGCACCCGATGGTGTTACATTATACTTTAGCAGTGACCGCAAAGGTGGTTTGGGCGAGAATGACATCTGGATGACCAAACGGCTGGATAGTACCTGGCAGAACTGGAGCGATCCGGTAAATTTGGGTTCACCCATTAACACATCGGCAACCGAAGCCTTTTTTACATTAGATGCCGGTGGTGAGTTTGCCTACATGAGCACTGAATTGGACTCACATGGTGAAAGCGATATCGTACGTATAAAACTACTGGAACGTGAAAAACCAGATCCTGTTATAATGGTTAGCGGCAATGTTTATAACAAGAAAACAAATCAACCATTAAGCGCATCATTAATATATGAAACATTACCGGAAGGTACTGTTGCGGGAAATGCAATTTCTAATCCCACAGATGGTTCATTCAATATTATATTACCTTATGATAAAAATTATAGCATCCGTGCGCAGGCAGATAAGTTTTTCGCCATTTCAGAAAACCTGAATCTAGATTCACTGGTAAAAGAGGGCTACAAAGTAATTCACAAGGATTTGTATATGGTGCCGATCGAGATCGGGTCGGTTGTACGTTTAAATAACGTGTTCTTTGATTTTGACAAATGGGATCTGCGTGCAGAATCGCATTTAGAATTAAAACGTGTAGTAAAACTAATGAATGAAAATCCTGATATTGTTATTGAAATGAGTGCGCATACAGATAGCCGTGGTTCTGATGAATACAACTTTACACTGAGTGATAAAAGAGCGAGGTCCGTAATGGAATATATTCTTTCCCAGGGTATTTCTCCACACCGCATAACTTCCCAGGGATATGGTGAAACTAAACCCGTAGTGGAAAATGATACGGACGAAAACAGGCAGCTGAACAGGCGTGTTGAATTTACGATTATCAAAAACTAATTAAATTGTAATGAAGTGGAAAACTGCAGATTTCCTGTGGCTTTCCACTTTTTTATTACCTTCCCTTCAATTAATAATCATTTACAAAAGAATATATGGATACGGGTATTTCGAAACTGCAGGAAAAAGTAAAAACGTACAAGGAAGTTTTGCAAAACACAAAAAATTACCGAATGCAATGGCATTCAAAAACCAAAGGGTTTATTATTCAACAACTGATTGGAGTAATTGAACAAACAGGTTTAAAAGCGAAAGTGATTGAGAAGTCAACTATTGAAAATTTGGAATCAGTGGTACTTGATCTTGGCCGCAGCAGCAGCGGAATCGGAGAAAGTTTTGAGAATACTGATTTTAAAAATTTCATGGTTAAAAATAATGGTGCCCTTATTTTCCAGCAATTATTCAATGGCAAGATCATGGTTATGCTGGCGAGCCCGCATATTGAAGGATATGGAGAGCCCAAATCTCCGCAAGGCCGAGAAATTCTCCGACCTGAAGAAGTAACAGAAGAATCCATTCAAAAAAATATAGAAAGTTTGTTGGATTTACTGATTAAATGGGAAGATTATGATGACGATTTAAGCAAAGTTAAAAATGCTTTTCAACCAATCGGTTTTAAACATGGTACTGTTCCTGAAAATGGAGATGATGAAGAAGTTGATGAACAAAATAATTAATGATTTTGCATTTTTACTTATACGTTTTTTATTCTGCATTTTGTGATTTCGGAATATCATTATAACCAAATGTTTTGCGTGTAGCTATTATAGGATGCAATGCAAGACACCGTTTGATTGCACCCGCACGGGAATTCATCAATTAATTTTGAGTAAGCATTCAATTATTTTTTGTATAAATTTAAATACCTGTTGTTAATTGATATGTAACTTGCATTTGCATAAACCTGTAACATTATTTGATGGCCAGTTATGTAATTGTTGGTTTGGTTAATCAGTAACGGAATAAACATATTAATTTGGACAAGTTTTTAGAGGAACATTTTAAAAGTGAAGAATGGTTGAAAGACCTGTTCGACAATGCGCATGACATGATACAGGTCGTTCACCTGGACGGAACCCTGGTTTATGTAAATCGTTCCTGGACTTCCTGGTTAGGTTATACCCCGGAAGAGATCATTGGAAATTCAATTTATTCTTTAATAGATGAAAATGATGTTGACCATTATAAGGAAATTCGTCATCGTGTGATGAACGGGGAAAAGGTGGGGGAATTTATTTTTAAATTAACAACAAAAGACGGGAACAAGCTTAGTATAGAGGGCTTGATTTCCGGAAAATTTAAAGATGGAATCTGTTTATATACCAGAGGTATATTCAGGAATATAAGTGCACGCCTGCGAAATGAGGCGCAACTTCAACGTTTATATAATGAGGTAAAGGAGAAAGAAAATAATTTACAACAGTTATTAACGAATGCTCCAGATGCGGTTATTGTTACAGATCAGGACAGTATAATCCGATTCTGGAACCCCAAAGCATGTGAACTTTTCGGGTGGTCTGCTGAAGAAGTTTTGCTCCGTCGTTTAGCGGAAACGATTATTCCTCCACAATACCGGGAAGCACATTATCAGGGAATGAAAAGATTTTTAGAAAGTGGCGAAGCACGTATTTTGAATAAGACTGTAGAAATCACCGCGCTGAATAAGAGCAATCAGGAATTTTATGTATCTCTCACCATCTCGCGTACTTACCAGGACGGCAACCTTGCATTTATTGCATTTATCAGGGATATAACGGTAGAAAAAACCAATCAGCTGGCCCTTATCAGAAAGACCAAGGAACTTGAGAGATCCAATGTTAATTTACAGGAGTTTGCTTATGCTGCTTCGCATGATCTTAAAGAACCTGTCAGGAAGATTCACATTTTTTCAAATCTTTTAAGAAACAACCTGGGTGAAAAATTGGATGATGAAGAAGCCAATTGGTTTTTAAGAATGGATAAAGCAGCTCAACGAATGAGTACATTAATCGATGACCTGCTGGATTATTCGGTAGTTGGGCAGGGAGCCGATTTTTTTGAAGAAACAGATTTGAACCAGATCGTTCGCGAAGTAATGGAAGATCTTGAATTAGAAAGACAAGAAAAAAAAGCCGAAATTATAATGGATGAATTACCCATAATAAAAGGACAGAAAAGACAGTTAAACCAACTCTTTCATAATCTTCTTGCCAATGCACTGAAATATCATAAGTTAAATACCTGGCCTGTCATCAACTTAAGATATCAAAAAGTAATAGGAAGAGACATGCCGGTTAATTTAACGGTTGAAGACCAGCATCAATCCTTTCATTTTTTAGAGATCAGTGACAATGGAATCGGGTTTGATGAACAGGATGCCGACCGGATATTTAATGTGTTTACAAGACTGCATGGCAATGCCGAATATTCTGGTACAGGGGTTGGTTTGTCTATTGCAAGAAAGGTTGTACAGAATCATTTTGGCTACATCTGGGCTGAGAGCTCCAAGGATAATGGTGCCACCTTTAAAATTCTACTGCCTGCTATTTCATAATGATTTCCGAGGGCGGAAAATTAAAAAATAAAAAAGTCGGAATGCATTCCCTGATCATAAGAGTAGTTGAACAGGATGATAAAAATATTATTTGGATGTCATCGCGTCCATCATCCACATGACCACCGCTCCATCTTCCCCGCTGCATGGATTTTCTCTTTTATCCAAAAAATAGTTAACTGTAGCTTCGATCATCGGTTGCTGAACATGTTCCAATTTATCAAATGAAATGACTTTCATTCCATCATTGGAAGTTAGTATTAATTCATACTTGCCAAAAACATTGAATTCAATTTTACCTTTTGAACCTATCATTTCGCAATGATCCTTTTCTCCTCCGGGTGAAGCATTAAAACACCAGTTTCCTGTAAAAACAACTTTGTTTTTAAATAAAATATGGCCGGCAACTAAGTCATGTGCATGGTATAGTCCTGCCTGGTTTATGGC
>MWWA01000374.1_pt1 | contig 11963 bp, 12 predicted proteins | sample 1047341 | NCBI WGS metagenome assembly MWWA01 (sample SAMN06349978, study PRJNA376086) | soil metagenome | isolation source: MS5-1 sample Antarctic (ecotone) soil | place: Antarctica | collected 2015-01-13
GCCGCAACAGCTTGCGGGCTTAATGATTTTTTTTTCCATGATTACTGTAAATTTTTGAGTTAAATAATAGACTTGCAATTTACAGAAATCCCAAACTCAACGCCTGTATAGGCGATGTTAGTTCAACACATAAATATATGGCACTCCAACCCAATCGCAATAGAAAATACTAATTGAGTTTCAATATCTTACTCTTCGCCTTTTTGTATTGTCGTTGCGCCAATACAGTTTTTTATTTTCTTGTCCGCCTGTTTGGCCGCGATAGCAGTTGATATTTACTTTTTTGAAAAGATCGCCGAAAGACTGTCAGGTTGATTATGTAATTACCCCACCCACCATTTATCCTATATTTGCACCCTAAATTTTTTTACACAACATGGCTGATCTCTCCAATTTCGACCCTAACTCCGTAGGAAATGCCAACAATAATATTTTTGGATTGCCATTTACAGAAGAAGATGCTGCATTGGTACTGCTGCCCGTACCCTGGGAAGTGACTGTGAGTTATAAGGCCGGTACTGCCCGCGCCGCCGAGAAAATATGCAAAGCCAGCCTGCAGGTGGATCTGACAGACAGTGATGTGAAAGATGGCTGGAAGCAAGGATTTTATATGCGGGATATTGATAAAAAAATTCTGATGAAGAGCGATTACCTCCGGAAGGAAGCTGAACTATATATCAATTATATTTCACATGGTGAAGAAGTGGGTGATAATAAGTTTATGGGTAAAGCTTTGGAGGAAATAAATGCCGGGGGCAATTTTTTAAATAACTGGGTCTATGAGCAAACATCTGCCTTGCTTCAGAAAAATAAACTGGTGGGGCTCGTAGGTGGAGATCACAGTACACCGTTAGGGTATTACAAAGCGATGGCCGAGAAATATAGTGAGTTTGGCATCTTGCAAATTGATGCCCACTGCGATCTGCGTGAAGCGTATGCGGATTTTACCTATTCCCATGCCTCTATCATGTACAATGCTTTGACAGAAATCCCCGGCATTACAAAGCTGGTGCAGGTGGGTATCCGCGATTATTCTGAAGGTGAACTGGATTACATTAATAATAGCAATGGGAGAGTGGTATCCTATTTTGACAAGGATATTAAGGAAAGGATATTTGAAGGCGATTCATGGAAGAAAATTGTTCAGGAAATTGTTGATCACCTTCCTCAGCAGGTTTATTTGAGTTTTGATATTGATGGTCTTGATCCTAAATTATGTCCCCATACCGGAACTCCGGTGCAGGGTGGTTTTGAAACTGAACAAATATTTTATCTCTTAAGAAAAATGCTGGAAAGTGGCAGAAAGCTAATCGGTTTTGATCTCAATGAAGTCGGCGTAAGCCCGGACGAATGGGATGAAAATGTTGGTGCCAGGGTTTTATTTAAATTATGCAACCTGATGGTAGCAGGCAATATTAATTCCTATGCAACAGTATGAAATTGCGATCAGGAATGAAAAAATAAAAGGTTATCACCTGCTTGCCCTTTGGATCGTTGTCCTTCATTTTACAATTTTCATTTATTTACTTAGCTATGATATTTACCGGGCTAAAGCCATCACTGCGGTAACACTTACAATCCTGTATATGGCCATCATTTATTTTTATTCCAGGAAAAAAAATCAGTCATTTTATATTGATAAATCAGCTTTCTTCATATTAGCGGGGTGCTGGATCATTTTACAAAATTATATCCTCTTTTGTGTCTTGATTTTCCTTGGCTTTCTTTACATACTTTCCTTACAAAAAATCAAATTTCATTTTAGTGAAGATGTTATAATAAGACAAACTATTCCCCGGAAAATATACGCATGGCAGCAATTTGTAAATGTGATGATAAAGGATGATTTGCTGACGCTGGATATGACTAACAATACGATTTTACAATTAGAGCTTGAACCAGGCCAGCAAATTGATGAAAAAGATTTCAATTTGTTTGCACAACATCGAATAAGATCTCACAAAGCAGCCGTTGTATGAAATGCTCTCCTTACATACTTTATTCTAACGGGCATGGCGAAATATTCGAAGACCGCTCACTGTATGTCTGCGGCAGAAGCGGCTGGGATGCCGTTCCTATTGAAGAAGATGAATGGATGTTGTTACCCCGTGGCGGACAATTATATGAATTGCCCGGCAGGAGAGGTATTGGCATTGATGTGTTGACCGGCGGGATGCGCTTATGTGAGAAAGGATGGGCTGTGGCAGCATTTATTCCACCTGCCTATACGGGTACTTATCTTGCTGCCTATGAAACTGAAAAGCAGGCCGAAACGCTTCCGCTTTTTTGTTATACAGCTGCAGGTTGGTTCAGCGATCAATTTTATGTAACCGCCGTGCGTATAGAAAATGATATACGACAGGAAGCAGATGGTTTTGATGAGAAAAAAATTAAGACAGGAGTGTCGCAAACGCTTGCTGCGTTTCCCCACAACCGTCTCGTCCGCCACCTGGCAGATAATTGTTGTAATACATACCATTGCCCGGCAGCAAGAAATTATTTTATGGGCCGCTGGGAATGTCCTGTTCCTTCTTCTCCCGCCTGTAATGCTAATTGCATAGGTTGTATTTCCTTTCAACCGCAGGAAGAGTCAATCGTTTCTACACAGGACAGGCTTATTTTCAAACCGACTTCAGAGGAGATAGTAGAATACACTGTCCCTCACCTGGAGTCGGCAGAGTACCCTATTATTAGTTTTGGGCAAGGGTGTGAAGGCGAGCCTTTGCTGATGTGGCAAACAATCAGAGAAGCGATTATTGAAATAAGAAAACATACAGCAAAAGGCAGCATTAATATTAATACAAACGGCAGTGACCCGAAGGCTGTGGATGCTTTGTGTAAAGCCGGGCTAAATAGCATGCGCGTCAGTACTAATTCTGCCAGAAAGGAAATTTACCTGCCGTACTATCGTCCGAATAATTATGAATTTGAAGACATTATTGAAAGTCTGAAGGTGGTTACTAACCATGGCGGGTGGACGAGCATTAACTATTTTGTATTTCCCGGAATGACGGATAGTGAAGCAGAATACGAAGCTTTAAGAAATCTTATTTTAGATACCGGATTGAAAATGATCCAATGGAGAAATTTTAATATTGATCCCGATTGGTATCTTGGTAAGATCGGCGTGGTTGAAACTGGTGAAACTCTTGGTGTGCGGCAAATGATGCAATTGCTGAAAGACGAGTTTCCTGCTTTGAAGTTTGGATATTTTAATCCGCCAATGGAGAGGATAAGAGGCGATTTTGAGGTGGATTTTGCGAGGTAGGTTTTTGAGGACACGGATTGGAGCGGATTACACGGATTAGAGAAGGAGAAAATACGAATTTTGGGCACGAACCAGCCTGCGGCAGGCAGGTTTCACGAATTTTTTTGGGCAGATCATAATCAGAGACATTGATCCTCTACTATCAGGGTAATCAGTAAATCAGGTAAATCATGGTTCAGACTTACATATATCTCCATTCACGGGATTTTCCTTCCCTTATCCATTCAATGGCGGTTTTAATTCTTTTCTGCCGGGTGACTTCTGTCTTGGCGCCGGTGATCCATTCTAAGTATTCGTATTTATGAGAAGGACTAAATTTTTCATAGTTGACGGCTGCGGTTTTATCCTTAAGTAATGCATTATGAAATTCTGCGGGCATCTCAATTTTCCTTTTCTCTTTTTTTAGCTTCTCAGTAACTTTAATGTTTTCATCATTCAACCTTGCAGCTTCTTTGATCCAGGCCAAAATCTTTTTATCATCCGGTAAATCTTTCAGGCTGGTGATTTTCCCGAGATGACCCATTCCCTTTTCGCCGCTGCTTTCCATCTTTGGTAAATCTTTTAATAATGCTGCTTTCCAAAAGCCAAAAGAACAGTGATTTTTAAAAGCCACAAGATTACATAACGGTCCCTTGTAGTCGAAAAATGGCATACCCCATTTAATAGTTTCCTCCACTTTTGGACAACCGGTGTGAATTAGTTTTCTTAAATGGATGAGAACAGGCCTGGCAAAATCAGCCGATTTTTTGATGTAATCATCAATGCGTTGATCTTTATTTCCCATAAAACTTTTTTTCTTCTTTGGAAATTCAACCTTTAAGATAGTAATTATTGTAAATGTATGTACCGGGATTACATTCTCTCGGGTACCTGAATTCCCAGTAATCCCACTGCGCTGTTAATTACATTCCCCGTCATAATTGATAATTGGAGTCTAAGCTTTTTGCTCAGGTTGTTTTCCGCATTTGTTACAGAGTGCTCCGAATAAAAAGAGTTATACGTTTTAGCAAGATAAAATGCATAAGCACCAATCACCGAAGGATTAAATTCTGATGCAGCCTGCACAATTGTTTCAGGATATTTTTCAAGATATAACATGAGCTCACGCTCAAGTTTTTCCGGGACTAATTCAAGATCACCAGTAGTTGTTTGCAAAATTTCCTCTTTCTCTTCCGTTGTAATTTTCCGGAGTATGGATTGGATTCTTGCATAGGTATATTGGACAAAAGGGCCCGTGAAGCCATGAAAATCTATGCTCTCTTCAGGATTAAAAACCATTCTCTTTTTTGGCTCTACCCGAAGAAGATAAAACTTCATCGCACCAAGACCGAGTATATGATATAAATTCTTTAGTTCCTCTTCTGTAAAATCTTTTACTTTTCCAAGCTCTTCAGTATGCTGTCTGGCTGTTTGAATCATTTCGTCTATAATGTCATCAGCATCTACCACGGTACCCTCGCGGCTTTTCATCTTACCTGTTGTCAGCTCTACCATGCCATAGCTTAAATGAGATATATTATTTGCAAAAGGCATTTCAAGTTTTTTGCAGATCTCCTTCAATACTTTCATATGATAGATCTGCTCATCGCCAATTACATACAGGCTTTCATCAAGATTAAATTCTTCAAACTTTTGTTTTACCAATCCCATATCCTGGGTGATATATACCGAAGTGCCATCGCCACGCAGCAGCAATTTTTCATCTATACCAGCCTCAGAAAGATCTATCCAGATACTGCCATCTTCTTTTTTATAAAAAGCCCCTGAATCAAGGCCTTGCATCACAAAATCTTTTCCTAACAAATAGGTATTGCTTTCATAATAAGTTTTATCAAAATCTGCCCCTATCCGCTTAAAAGTTTCATCAAAACCGTCATAAACCCAACCATTCATTTTTTCCCACAATGCTCTCACCGCGACATCCCCCCTTTCCCAACCTATCAGCATTTGCTGTGTCTGTTTCATAATGGGCGCTCCTTTTTTTGCCTCACTTTCTTTCATGCCTGAGGTTACAAGATCGGCGACCTCTTTTTGATATTCTTCATTAAATTTTACATAATACTTTCCTACCAGATGATCGCCTTTTGTTCCCGTGGAATCTGGAGTTTCACCTTCGCCATACTGTTGCCAGGCAATCATGCTTTTGCAAATATGAATGCCGCGGTCGTTCACGATACTCGATTTAAAAACTTCATCGCCATTTGCCTTCAAAATTTCCGCGGTGCTCCAGCCCAGGAAAATATTGCGAAGGTGACCAAGGTGCAGCGGTTTGTTAGTATTTGGCGAAGCATATTCGACCATTACCCGCTTGCCGCTGGGAGACTGATGTCCATAACGGGTGTTATTGAAATTATTTTCAATAAAATCAATCAATGAAGAATTCGCAACCGAGAGATTTAAAAAACCTTTGATGACATTGTAGCCGGAGAAAAGGTGAAAATAAGACTCTGTAAGATATTTGCCCAACGTGTTACCCAACTCTTCGGGAGATTTTTTTAGGGTTTTTAAAAGTGAAAATAGAACGACAGTATAATCGCCTGTAAATTCCGGTTTTGTTTCATTTACCTGGAAATCCGAAATGTTTATTTCTATTTTATATAACTCCTTCAAAGAGTCAATAACCGCCTTTTGAATTTGGTGAATTAAAGACATAAATTTTTTAAGTGTTGCAAAAGTAATTGTAGTTCATGAGAAAAAATTATCTGGATCATGTGTTCAACGGGCATATAGCTGGATGAGAGGTTGGACATATCTTAACGCGTTGCCTATTTTTAAATAAATCAACCGATATGAAAAAGCTACAGTTCTGTTTTGTTCTAATTTTTATTGCGTGCTCTGCGTTTGCACAGCAACAGGCTCCCGAAGAACCTTGCTCCGCTCCGGAGGCTTCCCAATTTGATTTCTGGGTTGGAGACTGGGAGCTAACCTGAATGATACAAGCCATGGCACAAATTCAATTCATAAAATAATGGTTGGCTGCACGCTTCAGGAAAATTTTTATGATCCTGCTATGAACTATTCCGGCAGCAGTTGGAGTGTATATAATCCCAGGTTACAACTTTGGCAGCAAACATGGGTGGATAATAATGGCGGGTATATCGCACTGACAGGAAATTTTCAAAATAATGAAATGACTTTGACAACGGCTCCCCGCAAGATGAAAGATGGCAATGAGATCATTTCGAGAATGGTTTTCTATAATATTACTCCTGGAAAATTTGACTGGAGATGGGAATCTTCAACAGATAAAGGAGTAAGCTGGAAGCCCAACTGGATCATTCATTACGTTAGAAAAAAAGCCTGATCTGTTTTCGTTTAATGGCAAACTCGTCATGACATATCTTGCGTTATGAAAATTTTGCTCATTCTTTTTCTTTCCTGTATCTTTTTTTCTTGTAATAAAAAAATGACAAAACATTTTGACCTTCAGGGCCACCGTGGCTGCCGCGGATTGATGCCTGAAAATACAATACCAGCGATGCTTGAGGCCCTGAGATTAGGCGTTAGTACACTCGAAATGGATGCAGTGATCACCGCGGACGATAAAGTGATCGTTAGCCATGAGCCATTTTTCAATCATGAAATATCCACTAATATTGATTCGGATGCCATAAATGAAACAAACGAAAAGAATTACAATATTTACCAGATGACTTATGATTCTGTTCAAAAATTTGATGTAGGCCTAAAACCTCACTCACGGTTTCCGGAACAGAAAAAAATAGCTGTTTCTAAACCTTTGCTGAGTGATCTGTTGGATGAGACAGAACGTTTTATTAAAGCACAACATCTCCAAAATATTGAATACAATATTGAAATAAAATCGAACCCTTCCACGGATAATATTTATCACCCTGCGCCGGAAAAATTTGCTGATCTTTTGGTAGGTGTAATTCAGGAAAAAAAATTGCAAAAAAGAGTGGTGATTCAATCCTTCGATCCACGTGGTCTTCTTTATATTAGTAATAAATATCCTGAACTGAGATTGTCATTATTGATTGAGAACGATAAAATTCCAACTGATTCTACCAAAGAAAAATATGGCTTCCTGCCACAAATTATCAGTCCGGATTATTCGTTGCTGACAAAGGAAATTGTAACGAAACTTCACAAACAAAATATTCGTGTGATACCATGGACGGTAAATGATATTGGGGCTGCCCGGTCATTGTATAAAATGCGTGTGGATGGTTTGATAACTGACTATCCTGATAGGATCAATACAAAAGCGATAATGAAAGGTGATTAGGCGCGAAAACGAACCTTTGTGTTTATGAATGAGGAGCAAGAATTCAAAAATCAATTTCAGTATTCAGCAATACTGAAATGATTTTTCCTTTTTGATTTTCTTGCTCTGTATATTCATTGTTTTTTAAAAAGTAGGAGGAAACTGATTTCGAATTCGGTTCTACTATAAAATATTCCTGCACACCGTATCTTTCATAAATTATTTTTTTATCATAATAATCAAGATGAGATGTCGAAGGAGAGAGAACTTCAATTACGAGGTCTGGAGCTCCGTAAAGGTAATTATTCACGATTTTATTTAGGTTTTCATTATTAATAAAAACCAGATCGGGTTGTAGGATATTTTGTTTGGAAAAGTGAACGTCAAATGGCGAGATTATAAGTTTTCCTAACGTGCGGTTACTTAAAAAATTAGAAAACGCAATATTTACTTCATTCAAAACCTGCTGGTGTAGAAAAACCGGTGATGGACTTATAACTAATTTATCATTTATAAGTTGGCACAACGTTCCTTCAGGAAGGCTCTCCCAAATTTCCAGCATTGTTCTTGGCGGATGTACTAATGCTTTCGGCATATTGGCAAAATTAGATATTATTCTTTCTTGATACCACTCACCGGAGGGAGGCTGTCATTTTGTTAAGCTTTGAATTTTTAGGATTAGGTAGAATGGGGAGCACACCAAGACTTATGGCTATTCTGAAACTTTGCGATACAATGGAACGAGATAAATTTCACGACATGTAGGATTGGAAAACCTTTTATATAACTCTTTTTTATCCTTTGAAAATAAATTTAATAAGAGTTATTATTCTCAAAACACAGGGCCCACTCCTGCACCGGAAAATATTTTCAATCCTGCCCTAAGATTAGTTTGCCACTTGTATTTTAACCTTCATAGAAATCCTTGAATTTCCGCTTCTACCTTATTACCTTATTGTAAGTTTGTTTTCGTCCGTGGCCGTTTTATTAAAGCAATGGACATGCATAAGCTTCTTTAGTAGCGGTTGAGCATAATATAATTGCATTCATGATCCGCATTTAATAAATCCATCGGATTCAACCCTTTCAGGGTTGGCGCCGATTTTTATCTTTTACCCCGGTTTTACAACCGGGGCTATTCAAAGAAAAGCCCTTCAGGCTTGGGAAAAAATACCCCGAAGATGCTTTAGGATTGCTTTGCCACTCTGTATTTTTAACCTTCTATATAGCTCTTTTTTAATCCTTTGAAATCAATAAATAACTTAAGCAAAATAAGATAACAAGGTTATTAAATTAGTGAGGTATTTCCCCTAAGGTTATAAAGCAATCAAATGGATTTAGTTTGCGATTATCTATCTGATCCTATGAATTTTTATAACTTGGACCATTGAAACATTCCCAGGTTTGTTAATCGAGTCTGGTGCTTTCCTGTTACAAATTTCTCATGGGTGTCCTCTTTCTTTTCTCTTTACCCTGACTCTTGCCAGCCACACTGTCCGCTTCATTCATCCTGATTCTGCGACCCTGAAAACTTTTTCCATCTAAGCTTTTGATCATTTTTGAAGCAACGGACTTATCTACTTCTACCCAAGAATTCATTTCACGCATATCTATTCTGCCAAGGGTATCTTTTTTCAGATCGCTTTCATCAAGAATAAATTGAAGGAAGCTGGCCTTATAAAAACCATCCTTCGTGCCAAGGTTGATAAATAGCCTGGCAAAACCATTATCATTGGCGTAAAAATTATTTTTATCTCCCTGCCTGGATCGCGGCATATGGCCGTCCTGCCTGCTACCACGATATTCCTGTCTTGCATTGAGGTCGTCAGCATTTTGATAATACTTTAAAAAATCATTGAACTCTAAAGCTGCTATCCTCTTCAGCACATCCTCTTTGCTAAATTCTTCAAACTTCTCTTCCAGGTCGGGCATATAGGTTTCATAATCTCCATGTGAAACATCAGCTGCGATCAACCGGTCCATAAAGTGAAAAAATTGTTTGCGGCAAACATCTTTCCCTGATGGAATATCAAGTTTATGAAATGTAGCATTGGCCATTTTTTCCAATTGCCTGATCTTAAATAATTCTCTGGTATGACAAATGGTAATGCATATACCGCTTTTTCCTGCTCTGGCCGTCCTGCCACTTCTGTGGGTATATACCTCCAGGTCATCCGGCAATTCGTAATTAATGACGTGCGTGATGCCTTCCACATCTATACCGCGGGCGGCCACATCTGTGGCAATAAGTAGCTGGATACTTTTCTGCCTGAAGCGCTGCATCACTTTATCTCTTTGCTGCTGGGTAAGATCTCCGTGCAAAGCTTCAATGTCATATCTTTCTTTTACCATGCGCTCGGTAATTTCCTGGGCATCTTTTTTTGTGCGTGTAAATATGATCCCATAAATGCCAGGGTTGAAATCAATCAGCCTCTTCAGTGTGGCAAATCGTTGCTGCGCATTGGTAACAAAATATTGATGATCAATATTTACATTGGCTGTATTCTTTTTTCCCACCGTCACTTCCTGCGGATTAACCATATATCTTTTGGAAATCGCTCTCACTTCTGATGGCATAGTCGCGCTAAACAGCCAGGTGCTCTCCCGGTTAATCGTGTTTTTAAGAACAAAATCTATATCATCACGGAAGCCCATGTTCAACATCTCATCTGCTTCATCTAAGACGACGTATTTCACTTTTTGCAGATCAATTACTTTTCTTTCGATCATATCAATCAGCCTGCCTGGAGTTGCTACTACTATTTGTACTCCTTTTTTTAAGGCTTTTATTTGCATGATGATAGAGGCTCCGCCGTAGATCGGTTCCGTAGAAATATTCCCGGAAAATTTTTTAAAAGTCATCAGATCATTGCAAATCTGGAGACATAGTTCCCTGGTGGGACACACAATCAATGCTTGCGGATAGTTGTTTTCGGGTACAATTAATTGCAATAGCGGCAAGCCAAAAGCCGCCGTTTTGCCTGTGCCCGTTTGAGCCAGGCCTACAAAATCTGTGACACCTGAAAGTAATATGGGAATTGCTTTTTCCTGTATTGGGGTGGGAGAGTCAAAGCCAAGATCTGTTACCGCCTTTACTAAGTTGTCGCTAAGGCCAAGGCTTTTAAAGCCATTCATTTCTGTTATTTTTATTCTGAAAGCCGCAAAGGTAGTCTATTTGCTGTCACAGCTAATAAAGTACTATCACCTGGATGTTAAATAGTATATCTTTACGTTATTAAAAAAAGGAGCAGCTACTCCTTTTTTATTATTGCTTCTGAAATATTTGAAATCTGATGATAACTTACATTTATCGAAAGACTTTTTTCAGGCCATTTTTTTGCCTCAGCCTTTTGGTTTGCTCTTATGCTTTTGCATCCGCTCAATTTACTCCCGAGGATCAAAAGATATTGGATTCTCTCATAAAACATGATAATTTTTTTAAAATGTTAAACGAGATTGGTACACCTAAATCCGTTCTCAGACTCAACGTTGGGTTAGGTACTATGCCATATAGTTCGGTTAATAAAGGAGTGCAGTCCATGGATGCAAAAAAGCAATTCCTGATCACCCCATCTATAAATTATTTTCATAAAAGCGGTTTTGGTCTCACAGCTAAGGCGTACGCTTCTGATATCGAAAATAATTTCCAGCTCTATCAATTTGCTTTATCTCCGTCTTATTCATATACAAAGAGCGATGCAGTAGATGCCGCAATATCTTACGTTCACTATTTCAAGGAAACAAAATTTAATTCCGACATATCACTACTTGATGATGAATTTGTAATCACCGCCAGTTACAAAAAAGGCTGGATCGTCCCGCGGTTAACCGGTAGCTATGCACAGGGAAAATACAGGCAGGCCGTCACCATTGATACTTCTTTTTATGAAAGGAATCGCCTTATAAGACTGCGTTTTAATGATACCGCCGTTACAAATATTTCCGCCTTATTATTAGCAGGTGGTATAGAGCACGATTTTGTTGCATACAATCTGTTAAATAAAAAGGACGGTCTCAGGTTTACACCCCAGGTTGCTGCTTATTTCGGAGTTACTAACTTCACCGTTGATTATCGGAGTACAGCACAGCAGTACCATAAATTCACAGATAAAAAATTAAAGAAACTCTCCCGGTATGAATCCTCTACAGATGTTGCGGGAACATTTGGACTTCAATCCGTGGGGCTTGACCTGAATTTCAATTATGCGATCGGAAAGGTTTATTTTGAGCCAGATCTGTACCTGGATTATTACGTAAATGGTGAGGAATCTGAGCGATTCACGCAGCTTTATAATTTTAATATTGGTATAACTTTTTGATTGCTACTTTGCACTTCAATTTAAACCTGTCACTTATGAAAACTTTATTCATCTGCATTCTGCTATTTTTATTTTATAACAATTCTCTTCTTGCTCAAAGATTTTCACTCGGTATTAAAGGTGGCGCCAATTTGAATAAGATTGACGG
>MWWA01000375.1_pt1 | contig 11958 bp, 7 predicted proteins | sample 1047341 | NCBI WGS metagenome assembly MWWA01 (sample SAMN06349978, study PRJNA376086) | soil metagenome | isolation source: MS5-1 sample Antarctic (ecotone) soil | place: Antarctica | collected 2015-01-13
GTTCCCGGGATGCAGAACACTTCATCGTCTTTTAAGATTATTGGATATTATCCCATCGATCAGGCAATGAAAGCAGATACATCGGAAGTACCTTTTGATAAGCTCACTCACATTGATCTGGCTTTTGTTAACGCTGATAGTTTAGGTAATCTTAACCAGGACTTTGGTGCCTTAATACCGTTTATCAAAGCGGCACATTCTCATAATGTAAAAATTCTTTATTCCATTGGAGGAGGTTCATACCAGGGACAATACCACGCACTTTTAAAAGAAGGTAAGAGACAAGAGCTAATTAAAAACCTGGTCGCAAAGGTTGTTCAGTACGATGTAGATGGAATAGATGTGGATTTGGAATCGGGCTATGCTTTTGGATCTGAGACTGATCCCAATTATGGTATTTTTATAAGGGAATTAGCACAATCCTTAAAATCAAAAAATAAGCTAATCACAGCAGCATTACCAAGCTCTCCCGGGAATGTGGTAACACATGACGTACTGACTCAATTTGATTTTATTAATATTATGTCTTATGATCATACCGGGCCATGGTCACCTGATCGTGCAGAAAATCATGCTTCGTACACGGATGCCATGAACGATCTAAATTACTATTTAAATACACTAAAAGTACCGAAGGATAAGTTGATTCTTGGGGTACCATTCTACGGACATGGATTTGGCCCCGGGTTAAGCGATCCGGTTATTGCCTGGATGACCTACAAAGAAATTGTTTCAACCTATGCAGGAGCTGAATGGGTAGATCACTGGCACCTGCCGAATGGCTACATTATGTATTATAATGGCATCCCAACTATCAAAAATAAAACACAACTGGCAATGAAAGAAGCTGCAGGAATTATGATTTGGGAAATTATGTATGATTTACCTTCCGGTAAAAAATCACTCCTTAGTGCAATATATGACGCCTCTTCACCAAAAAAATAGCTTTAATTTATAGTATTCATTTATGCGGTAAGTTAGTAATTATCAAATCATCCTTAATAGCAGAGTGGACCATTGAGTGATTGTTTACCCTGCTTAGATTTCACCCGGTAGACTACAGAAATAATTACATCAAGGTTGTAATTTTCTACAACGCATCACGTGCCCCTTTTTTACTGGAAGTATAGCTTACGCACTCTGCCATGCTACCAAACGTGCGCTATCGAAACTTTATATACCCGGACCATGGTAGGGTCTTCAAAGTCAATCGCAGCCATTATATTAACTAATTTCGCACGGATTGTGTTTTATGGCGGCATTTTTTATTTATATAGAAAATGCTTTAAATTCTTGCAACCTATGCCGGTTGATGCTTTCATAGATGATGATTTAAAAATGGCTGAATGTGTCAAAAAGCGTCACCTTCAGTGCCTGGCCCAGATATACGATAAATATTGTGCGGCATTGTTCGGCGTTATTTACCGCGTAACGGGCAATGAGCACCTTGCTGGAGAGATTTTAAGCAGCGTGTTTATTAAAGCGTGGAACCAAACAGGCGATTTCTTTACCTGTGGCACTTCGTTATTTACATGGCTGCTGAAAATTGCCCGTGAATCGGCCATCGATGCGATGAGGGGTGAGGAAGAGGTAAACCCGGCAGGGAGTAATAACGTACATCCTGCAAACAAAGTAAGCACCGCAGAAAATGCAGCATTTAGCAAGTCGTCACAAATGGAGGGTTTTGCCTTAGTTTATTATAGAGGGATGAGCCCTGGAGAGGCCGCTGCAGCCCTTGGCAAATCCGTCGCAGATTTAAGAGTCGATTTAAGAAATACGATTAAAAATCTGCCGGATAAAAAAGTAGCATGATGACCAGTAAAGAATTTATTGATTCGGGAATAATTGAACAATACGTGTTAGGCATTGCCAGCCCCGCCGAGTGTGAAGAAGTGGAAAAAATGGCCGCAGTTGATCCCGATGTCCGCAGGGAAATGGGTAAAATATCACAAACACTGGAAGAATATGCCATCTTACACGCCATAGAACCTAACCCTATAATCAAGCCACTTTTAATGGCAATTGTAGATTATTCTGAAAGAATAGAAAACGGGGAAGCTTTGTCAGTTCCGCCGTTGCTGCATCAACATTCAACGCCCGAAGATTATGCCACCTGGTTAAACCGGCAAGATATGAGCGCCAGCGGCGCAGATGACGTCTCGGCAAAAATCATCAGTTTTACGCCCGCAGTAACTACCGCCATCGTATGGATAAAAAAATATGCACCACAGGAGGTACACGATAAAGAGTACGAACGTTTTCTCATTATTGAAGGTACCTGCGACATTACTGTTGAAGATGAAGTAAATCACCTCGTTGCCGGGGATTATTTTGAAATTCCCTTGCATAAAAAACATGTAGTCCAGGTTACTTCTTTCACCCCCTGTAAAGTTATTTTACAGCGGGTGGCCGCATAAGCCCAAACCTGGCCAAACCCGTTTTATGTAGACTCAAAACACCAGAGTTAAAATGAGTACTTACCACGCTCCCTTACTCCTCAATAACTTTTGTGATGTCTCAACAGGGCTGTGGAAACGAAAAACTTTTCCTTCGCCTGGCAATTGTGCCCGTGTAGGTGTACCCACTTTTGCATCTTTTAAATGCGAAACCTGTAACGCCCCCGCCTGGCCTGCCCCGTGAGGCATGCGGGGTCTCCTCCAAGGGAATCCTTCGGACCGACCAGCGGGATTATGTACCCAAACTTACTATCCTGAAAAATGTTTCAACATGCCAGAATCGTTTGTCCCCTTACGATAGAATCGTACCGGAGGATAAAGGGTTAATGCATTATAATGGTTTCAAGAGTGGTTGGGTTGGGCTTTCCAAAGAAGGAGAGAACACCTACGAAGGCTGAAAAATTTTATAACCTCCTTTACTCATAAAGTTTAGACGAATAGGCAACTATAGCTTCTCGTAATTTGAAAGTTGCTAAGGACAGCTGGGGGAAATCGATAGATGATTTAGCACGCCAATTTTATTACCTAACTGATCTGAGATGACCTTGTTTAACTGGACTAATATTCACTAAAAGAAAAGACGAATCATTCAATAAAGTTTCAACGGCATTGTTTTTTACGTAGCTATATTTGCGCTACCTACTAACACCCTTATGATGGAAAAAAGACTTACCACCACTTTCTTTTTAAGCCTGACACTCATGTTTATATTGGTTTCCTGCTCCCAAGACAAGGAATCAAATACCAAATCAGGACTATATTATTATGTATTCCCTGATTTATTATCAACCTGATATTCCCGAAAAATTACAGTGGTATTAATTGTTGCTATTTGCATTTATAGTTTGCATATTCAACATCTTTGGCAACAAAAGGCCTTAGCTTTTCCCAATGAAAACGAAGTTGATCATTTTCTTTCCAGGACTTTCCATCCTGCTCACTGTAATGAACCAAAGGCATATCATTGTAAATGGGCCGGGTTATTGCAATAACAACATCCCAATATTTCAGCGCGCTTTGTAAATGCTGAATCGCTTGTTTTTTATTTTCTTCTCCGCCTTTAGTTTTATAAGTTTCCAGAGCAACTGCGCCTTTTAATTTTTCAGCAAAATGTAATCCGAGATTTGCCCATGCTTTAATGTCAGCAACCTCATACATCAATGAACTGTTATTGGATGTGTGAATATTTTTTACAAGGTCAATTGCTTTATTGCAATCGTGCTCCAGCATCGTAATAAGAACCGGAGGCGTGATTTTATCATTATCAAAAGAACTGCCTGAAGTTATCGTTTTTACATAATCCAAAACAGAAACGTAATCCGGATCTGTTACCGGTTGATTTATCAACCTTTCAACAGAAACATATTCCACCCTCTTAATCTTGCTGTCAAGGGCCATAAAACCTTCCCTGTAAAGGGTGAAATCCCATGTGAAATCAAACAATGAAGCGAAGCGTAAAGGAGTTGTCCCGGCTAATGCAGATGCTTGTAATAAATTCTTTCCCTCTTGTCCGTACCTGCGTGTAAACTCATCCTGGAAAATATCATCAGGAGTTGCCGGGTTATAAAGGAGCCTTCCCCATATTTTGTAAAACAGCCATTGCCTTTCAAAAGCATATTTCCAATCTACGGGAATATTTACTTTAGTAAAATAATCTTTGGCAGGAATATAAGTTTCAGATCCTACAAAATAGCCGCCAACATAGGCCGGTGTATTTTTTGCAATATGCTCCCTTACAAAACCCGGCACACCCCAGCGCAGGCAAAAAAAATCTTCGTTGCGGGCTGTCCATGTGATTTTATAATCTGTTGGTATCGGGTTGAATAACGCATCATACATTTTACCTCCGTGAACTTTTACTAAGGTTGGCGTTGAATGGGCATGAGACCAATTGAATTTTAAGTCACCCCAAATAGGACCGTCTATAAACTCCAGGTTTCCTTCTGCCTCAATTACTTTTCTTGTTAATCTTTCTGTTTCAATACTCGTTGAACCTCCTGAGCCGGTATTGGCTGATAATGGAATCCGGTGTACCAGTTTTAGTTTCCGGCCAGCCTGGTGCATGCCCTCAATAATTGTTTCATGTATCCACTCTTCCCGCTCTTTTGGGATCATTCCGCCCATGTACTCACCATGCGTAAGTCCTATGCCTGTTATTTCAGGATATTCCTGCAGCATTTGAGTTACACTTTCCCTCGTATAGGTCTTAATAATTTCCGACGTGTCAGCATTCCCAAAAAAATAGTCATGGACCGGGTTATCCAATGCTACAGGGTGTGCTTTGGAAAATGCAGGACTCACAAAAATGTTGAATGGGAATATATAAATTTCTATTCCCCGCTCTTTTGCCAAACGAAAAATACCATGAAACAGATCCTGCCATTCTTTTAATTCTTCATCATTCCACGGGCATGCTTCCGGAAAATTTTTTGCCCTGATCATATAACTGTACGGATGTAAATTCCATAATGTAAGTGCATTGAACCTGTTTGCCGCCATCATGTCTAAAAATGCTTCCCAGTATTTTAAATCTTTGCATGTTTCAATATGCTGATCGAGCGAATAACTTCTCCGGTAAGTATCCCATGGAAGATCAAACTTAATGGCACGGAATGGTAAATTGGGTTGCTCCGTTTTTGCTTTAATATTTTTCAAGCCAATTCCGTTATCTACATCTTCCGCAATTGATAAAGCACCGTAAATCATTCCTCTTCCATCGCCTCCTGTTACGGTGATTTCCTTTCCATCATTGGAAATTGAAAACGCTTCTTTTACAAGGTTCCCGGAATCAACAGCGAGGTTAATAGCGATATCACTTTTTGACTCTCTTACAATCATTCCTTTCTTTAGAAAAGATTTTTTCAACATGTTCGCGGCATATACTTCCTGTTGCATGTTTTTAGAATAAATCAGTTGCACGTTTTGAGAAAACAGTGGTGATATGATTCCAAAAAGACCAATGACAAAAGAAGAATGTATTTTTTTCATGATGAGGCGATTAAATTTTAAAATGGATGTTAGTATCTCCCGTAAGACACAAAGGTCACAAAGTCTTTGCTTAGTTTTCTTAGTTTTCTTAGTTACTTATTAGGAGAGAATTAATCATTTGGCTCCTTCACAAGAGGAACTGACTCCTGCGCCAAAAGAATATCCCGCTCCGCTTGTCGCGTGAGCTTTTGCCAGGAAAAATATTCTGCATCCCGGGAACCACTCAATGGTGATTTGTATCCCTCAATATAAGGTACTTCTTTATAATGCGCAGCCGTAATGGCACTTAGCTTTTTCCAATAAGAACGGCAATTTTTCAATAGGCTGACAGCCGTTTTCTGATGCGATGCATTTCCCGTAACCCTGTACTGCTGAAGGGCGACACCTGCACGAAGTTTGTCAGAAAAATAAAGACTTAAATAAGCCCATGTTTCAAGATCATCCAGTTCACATGCTAACGTTGCTGAAGCGCTTCGCAGTAAAGGCTTAAGCAGCCTTATCACGGCTATCCCATTCATTTCCAGGGAGTCTGCAAGCATCAGGGGGGAAACTTTTCCCACTGCCAACGGCATGTTTTCGGCCAATCCTTTTACATAATCTTTTATAGAAACATATTTGGGATCCAATACCGGATGATCGATCAATTCGTTTATAGAAATGAAAGAGGAAACAGAATCATATAGTCCTGCATTAGCCGGGAAAGGGGCCAGGAAACCTTCAGAATATAATGTATAGTCCCATGTTGCTGCAAAAAATGAAGCCAGCATCAAAGGCATCTGGCTTGCATAAACATAAGCTTCAAGCAAGCGTTGCCCCTTGCCGTTTCCATACCGGGTATTAAATCCCTCTTCAAATATTTCATTGGGTGTAGCAGGGTCATACAGGAGGCGCCCCCAAAGTTTATAAAACAACCATTGTTTTTCAAATGCATAATTCCAATTACGGTGATTATTATCAATGTGTGAATAATCTTTGGCAGGAATATATCCTTCTGAACCTACAAAATAACCATTCACAAAAGGCTTGGTATTTTCGGCTATGTGTTCCCGTATGAAGCCGGGTCGCCCCCAGCGGAGAATAAAAAAATCTTCATTCCTTATCATCCATTCGATGCGATAATTAGAAGGTAAAGGATTCCAATAGCCATCGTCCGTTTTTCCGGAATGTGAATCATGCGTCATAGCAAGCACAGGCGTGGAGTGGCCGTGCGACCAGTTGAACTTAACTTCGACCAACGTGGTATCGGGAAGATTTGCATTATTGATCACCCTTCTCATCTCCCCCGGATCAGAAGACAACACAGAACGATGGATAAACTTCACCGGCCTGTTAGCTGCTTTCAAGCCTGCTATTACCGTTTCTTCTATCCAATCCTCCCGGTCTTTAGCAGTCATATCCGGCAAGTCACTCCCGGTCGATTTAAAGTTACTCATCCAGTCGGCGAGGGTAATGCCAATACCTGCAAGATCCGGGTATTCATTAATAACCTGGGTAACCACCTCGCGGGTATAACGCCTAACGATAGCCGAAGTATCGTTCCTTTCCATTACATTGTAAGCTTTTGCAAATTCAGGAGATACTGCAATATTCCAGTTTACAATAAATGGCTCGATCCCACGCTCTCTTGCCATTCGAAATAAAGAAGTGAAGAATTCCTTCCATTCCTTCATTTCCTGTTCTGAAAAGTTATTAGCCTCCGGAAAATTCGTTGACTTTACCATAAAAGAAAAAGGATGTATGTTCCATAATGAAAGCACGTTAAAACGATTGTCGGCCATCTGGTCTAAAAATGCCTGCCAGAATGCAAGGTCTTTACACGTCTCCATGTGTTGGCTCATTGCGGGTCCGGAGCGATAAGAGGACCAAGGCAGGTTAAATTTTATTGCCCGTACGGCAAAATGCGGGTTAACGGTTTTTTCTTTTACCTGCTGCAATGCTTTGCCCATCTCTATTTGTTCTGCGACATCCAGTATCCCATACATGGCGCCGGTGGTGTCGATGGCAGTGATCCGTAATTTTTTATTTACCTGGCTGAGGTTGTATCCTTCTTTTTTAATCAAAGTATTGCCGCCGGATATTACTACGCTGATATCTGCAGGTGGATTTCCTGTACTGGGATTATTGATTACGACGTGCTGCTCATATCTTTCAAAGGCTTTTCGCAACCTGTCAATACCAAAGGACAGTTGCTTAACTGAAGTATCACAGGCAACGCTGATCTGCGACATGTTTTTTTTTGCAGGCAAATCTGTTTTTAGTATATATCTCCGAGGACTTAAATCAATGATGGATACATTCCTAAACCAGGCACTTGCTTTTTCACCTGTCAGGCTATTGCCCATAAAATGAATTTTAAAAGCTAATACACACATAAAAAATATGATTCCTCTCTTCATAATCGTAAGCAATTTTTAATTTAAGCGTAACTCCTGATGACAATGAAGAATATGATGATGATACTTTTAAAAATTTGCATAAGCCTCATCTCCTTCCATAGGAGCACTTTGGACAATCTCCTCTCCAAAGGAAAGGGAACATCATCCGTTGTCAATAATCTGAATTTAAACATCATTATTAAAGTTCTTACGAATTATGAACCGTAACTTTTAAATAAGTTCATTTACTGGTAAGTACGCAACGCCTGAGTTTCTCCCATTTGGGCCAGCAGTTTTTTTAATCCGGCGAGGTTTCTTTCCAGCACTACTTTTACATCTTCGTTTTCCGTATGGCCAATGATACCTATGGACCCATTGAAACCGGATGCTTTCAACTTTTTCATAAGTGCCAGTTCATGATCGCCTTCTCCAAGCGGAAGAATATTAAATTCATTTCCTTTCATGCCATTTAAGTTCACGGTTTGCAGGTAAGGTTTGGTAACTTTTAATATATTATCGAAGTCATCAACCTGCGCATGACCATGGTGAAAATTGTAAATAATGCCCACATCTTTACGCTGATGGATATATTGAATGGTCTTTGCCGCCTTTTGTATCTTCTGTTCATCAGGCAAGCTTTCAAAATATTTGTTAGGAAAACTTAGCCATAATACTGTTTTTGTATTGGTCTTTGCCAAAGTTTTAAGAATGGTTTCATTAGCTTCATCCAGCAGGTGATCCTTGCTACCATTTACCCAAAACCATATGCCTTTTAAAGCGATATTGTATTTTTTTAAAGTCGCAAATTCATGCTCCATGTTTGGTAAATCCTGTGCCCGCCAATCATAAACAAAAGAAGTGATGCCAAGATCATTTAACATGGCCGCCCGCTCTTCAGCGTTCCTTTTTTTACTGTCATATGGAACAACACACCACGCAAGCAGGTTGTTTTTCGAAAACAGTAAGTCGTTCCCCGTTGAGGTGGTTTGCGATTTTGCAGCGAAACTGCTTACCAACAGAAGAATAACGGCTAAGCTTACATGCATTTTATTATTCATGCTAATGTTGTTTAAGAAGATTAAAATTGAGATATGTCATCAAAGAAGTAAAGAAAAATTTAGCTTCTTTCCTTTGCTACTTTACATGAAAATCATTTATTCAGCAATTTATCAGCAGCCAATACCATAAACATAAAATTTGAACTTCCGCCTCCCAATACATACTCCGTCTGTTGCCACAGGTAAGGCCACTCGAGTAATTCAGGAAAGTCTGGCCGGATCAATGCTGTACCTGATCCCACTCCACCGGGAATATAAGACCAGTCATCACGGTTAATACCATAAGCTACCGTAAGTGAGCGGGCCCCGACGCCGGATGCAAAAGACGAAGTGTTAGAGCCCGGGTGAACGCCCAGTACAAAATTCATCGCATCAAGCATGTATGTATCCGGAAAGATATCAGGGAAATATGTGTGCAGAAAATATTGCTGCACTCCAAAATCCTGTATGCCCCATCCGGCACCCCAGATATCGGGCTCGTAAGGCATTCCGTATGGTGTTTTCTTTCCTAAATCGTCTACACGGGACCGATAGCCCTTCACAGCTTCCGTAATTTTATTGCTAAAAGCATTGTCTTTTATCAATGGCAGCGACCTTCCAACAAGCCAGCCGGTTCGTTCTATATTCTTAGCAATATCGTCTGCATTGTTTACCAGGAAGTCACCATATTTTTTATCACCTGTTGTTTGTAACAATTCTACTGCCAATTGCACTCTTTGCATATGGTTGCTCTCTTTCGTTTTATCCCAAAGCTCTGTCGCCAGTTTCAAGCAGTCATTTGCCAATTCATCATTAAATCCTTTCAACACTCTTGATGCAGCAGCCATGCCTGCAGCCGCCTTTAGTTCCCTCCCGGGATTATTTTCAGTAAAAACCCAACGGTCATCAGGCGCATTTGGCTCACCACTAACCCTGCTCGTGCCATTTATTAGTTTGTTGTTGGTTTGAATTTCCATAAACGACAGGTCTCTTTCTTTTGCATCGAACGGTTTATTATCACTCATAGTGGCAGCGTCTCCGAGGTGTGAATATTGCCTCCTCGTTGGCGAAATAATTCCGCGATAAAGACGGCCCATTGATTTATACCCACCTACAACTGTCAGGGCTCCGTGCTCGATTTGCTGAAGCAGGTCATTCTTGCCATCGGGCTGGTTCATTTCAACGATACGTGTTTTTTGATTAATGGATGTATTATCATAGTTTAAATGAAATTGCTCATATTTCATCGACATGATATATACTTCTGTAGCCTGGGATTCTACTCTTAAATCATAATCTCCGGCGTCGTGCCATCCTCCAATGTTTAATCCGGGAACTGTTTCACCTGGCTTATATTTAGTAAGAGTAGATGGCCCCTGGATGTAGCCATCAAAATGATTGTGGTTGACAGGCGCCATGCGGGCATCATCCATGTGGCACAGCCCGTGCCATACCCGTGATCGGTCGTTTATCCGCATGTGGCACATTTGCACCGGCAGAAAATATTCCAGTACCGGCTGCCAAACGTTACGTTTATAAACATCCGCACTTATCTGGAAAGGTTCGGTTAAATAGTCTCCGTATTTCACCTGGTACATGCCAGGCTTTTTAACCGATGAAAAGTCAAATTGCAAATAATGATAGCGAAGAAAATTACCCCATTCTTTGGGCGACGATTCCAATACTTTATCCAGTCCGCCATTTTCTGAAACGCGAAATAAAGTGGCAGGAGATCGTTGCTGATCGGTGCGATCCAATTCTATCATTGCGATTTTTTCCTGTGCCGGATGGTAACCCACCTGCGACACCTGTACAACCGGATCATACTTCCAGCCGGGAATGGCATTGGGAGTAACCAGCCATTCGACCGCATTTTTTGTGGCTCCCCTGGGAATTATTGTGCGAACAATAAACCAGCCGCTCTGAACCAATGCCCTGCCATCAATCAATTGCAGATTATTATTTTTTACATTTTCAATCGTCATCCGGAACTTGCCTGTCTCAGGTGCAATCGTAAGCTTCTTGCCGGTTGCAATCGGGTCAATTTCATATATTCCATCTTTATTGCGTTTACCCGGTCCGTTAGCCTGTCGGGGAAAGATTCCAAAATTTTGGTCCATATAGTAGCTCTTGCCAAAAAGGTTTCCGGGAAACAGCTCGAATATAAAGCCCACTTTACCAATCCACTCATCTGGCAAAGGCTTATCGAGATCTACAATGATGCGGAAGGACTTTCCTGCAGGCGTAATCTTCACGGTATAACCAAAATTAAGTTTAGGATAGACGATGGGACCAAATCCCTTTCTATCCTTTGCAGAATCAGGATATTCCATGTGAACGCTTATGACTTGATTTTCCCTGTCTACCATCCGCGTCCCAACTTTAGGTTGCGCATGGCCGGGACCCGGCGTTGGCTCTAAACGTATATCACCATTGGAACCAACCCGAACTCCATTTTGAATTATGCTGATACCACTCTGGTGACCGCCGGGATAATAGTCCTGGGCCAGCATCACATTTAGTCCCTGCATTTCAAGGTATTCGAGGTCATTTATTTTAAGAGATTGCGTCGTATCTTTTTGCTGAGCCAGGCAGGCAGGAGTAAAGTTCTGAATAACTAAGATTCCAATGAGTAACAAAGCGGCTTTAAATTTTCTCATAATTTTCCTGGTAGTAGTTTTGATTTAGATTATTAATTGCTGGTTAATGCAACCTGAATTTATAAGATGCAATTGAAGTGCATCAGAGAAAAAGTCAATAAAATATAAATAAGAATTGAATAAAGTTTGCACGCCCTTATTTACCGGTTAATACTTTTATCAACGCTGTTTCTTCCTCTCCTTTGCTATTGATTATTCCAAAAAAACCTTTATAATCCCAGGTTGACCACCCGATATTATTTTCTTCAAGACAGTCACCATATCTTTAAACCACCGCAGGCGGGCCTCATCCGGAAAGGTATTCAGGCATCCCCATTCTCCGCAATCTAACGGAAGATTATTTTTTTTTGCGAGCGCAAGTGACCTTCTGAAGTGATTTCTTATACTATCAATATTATAAGAATTTTTATTTCTTAAAACCGCGTCGCGTATGCTATTAGGC
>MWWA01000376.1_pt1 | contig 11934 bp, 6 predicted proteins | sample 1047341 | NCBI WGS metagenome assembly MWWA01 (sample SAMN06349978, study PRJNA376086) | soil metagenome | isolation source: MS5-1 sample Antarctic (ecotone) soil | place: Antarctica | collected 2015-01-13
TGATTGAGACGGAAGACGTCGACGGCAGAGTTAGATCAGTATAATGTACCTGGGTAATACAGATCCTATTGGAGAAAGAACCTATAACTGCAATGGCAGGACAGTAAATTTTATTCCCATGAGGTTGTCCAATTTTAATATTCATCACAACAGGATCCTTGTGGCCAATAGAACCGGAATCATGCTCAGTGGTGCAGAAACCGGTGTAAATTATATTCATAACAATCATATCAGTGATATGGGTTATGAATTCAACCAGCACCAGGGTGCCGGCATTTCATTGGGTGGGATGACGCGGAACACGCATGTTTATAATAACAGGATCAGAAATACATTCCTGTATGGGATTTTTGACCTGGCAACCGGATTGAATTTTATATATAATAATTACGTGGATTCAAGTGGATATGTAAACCTTCGGCTGAACCTGGATCATCCGTTTATGAACGCGGATTCACTTTCGAAAGTTTTACGACTTGCGCATGCTGGCAATTTTTTAAAGAATACACACCAGGGAGGAATTAATAATATTCAATCCACTACAAAGAACACTAGACCCCGCACAAGGAAAACAGTAGTGATCAGGAATAACCTGCTGGGTGCAAATTCCTCGTCCAATGCTTCAGTTGGTAATATTTCCTTTTCTAACTGGGGCCCTGCGGAAGACTGGGGAAGCAAGAACATTGTATGTGGAAATACCAGGCTGGATGGAAGAACGCCTGCTTCGGTTCAACAATATCATTTCAATTCAAGAAATCCTAAATGGCCTGTTTATCAGGAAGATTGCAAAACCCCTGTCAGCCAAATCAAGGAGTCAAGTGAACCATTTGCATTCATCGGAGAAAAGAATGATTCGAATGGTTCATCTTCAACTTATATTATCGCAGGCTCGCTGATTGCCGCAACGATTATTGGCTATTACTTTCTGCAAAGGAAGGGGCACCAGGAAAAGCAATTGCAATAAAAAAAGGCTGTCATCAGACAGCCTCTTTTTTGTTTTTCAATGAGGGGTTGTTTTATTGTCTGATCAGTTGTTGTGAGAGTGTCCAGTCTTTCATTGTTGCATTCAGGATGTACTGGCCTGTTGGCAGTTCACCAATTGTAAGATAGAACTGGCTGGTGCCTGTATTTGTTTTATTCAGGTTAAATTGTTTTACAACAGTTCCCTGGAGATTTACGATCTGCACTTTTAATGAACCGGTAAGCTCGTTGTTTACCTGGAGCATGAATTTATCATCAACCGGGTTAGGGTAAATCCCGATGGAACCACTAACCAATGGTGCTTCTGTTTCTGATCCATTACCTGTATTTACAGACATAGTAGAAACAGCCTGTGGAACGATCTCCCACCAGTTGATATTCCATCCGCCATTCGCATTTGTTGTAAACAGTCTGAGTGTTTGTTGTCCTGCTGGTAAGGTAACCTGAACAGAAATGGTTGTCCATGTCTGAAAACTTCCCGTATTGGGAACCGTTACTGTTGACAGTGAAGTACCCGAAGCATTTCTTAACTGGAACTGTGCTCCTGTAAAGTAAGATGCAACACGGAAGTTGACCAGGTAAGTTCCTGCAGAAGAAATGTTTACAGCATAATTCATCCAGTCGTTGTTATCCTGCCATCCGACATTGTATCCACCACCTGCATCAGATGTAAGTTCTGTTTGAATGCCGGACATGGTAGCATAGTTTTCTGCTTCAATTTTTATTGAAGTGATTGTAGGAGTTGATGTTGGTGGTGCAGCATTTACCGTTATTGTTACATCCGCCGTTCCTGAAGCGCCGGCATTGTCTTTTACCGTTAACCGGAAAACATAAGTTCCCTGCAGCAGTCCTGTGATATTGGTTTGCGCCTGTGCCGGAGATGCAATGGTTTCCCCTGAAGGACCTGAAACTTTTGTCCATGCGTAAGAAGCAATGGTTCCATCAGCATCTGTTCCTGATCCGGTGAGTGTAACGGAGTTTGTTGGAAGTGTGATGGTTTGATTGGTTCCTGCATTGGCTACCGGTGCCAGGTTTGTGGTTGTTGATGTAGTTACACCGGCAATTTCCCACCAGTTGATATTCCATCCGCCATTTGCGTTGGAAGTAAACAGCCTGAGAGTTTGTTGTCCTGCAGGAAGTGTAGCCTGTGCAGAAATGGTTGTCCATGTCTGGAAGCCACCCGTATTGGGAACCGTTACTGTTGCCAGTGATGTACCTGAAGCATTTCTTAACTGGAACTGTGCTCCTGTAAAGTAAGATGCAACACGGAAGTTCACGGTATAAGTACCAGCAGAAGAAATGTTCACAGCATAATTCATCCAGTCGTTGTTATCCTGCCATCCGACATTGTATCCGCCACCTGCATCAGATGTAAGTTCTGTTTGAATGCCAGACATGGAAGCATAGTTTTCTGCTTCAATTTTTATTGAAGTGATTGTAGGAGTTGATGTTGGTGGTGCAGCATTTACCGTTATTGTTACATCCGCCGTTCCTGAAGCGCCGGCATTGTCTTTTACCGTTAACCGGAAAACATAAGTTCCCTGCAGCAGTCCTGTGATATTGGTTTGCGCCTGTGCCGGAGATGCAATGGTTTCCCCTGAAGGACCTGAAACTTTTGTCCATGCGTAAGAAGCAATGGTTCCATCAGCATCTGTTCCTGATCCGGTGAGTGTAACGGAGTTTGTTGGAAGTGTGATGGTTTGATTGGTTCCTGCATTGGCTACCGGTGCCAGGTTTGTGGTTGTTGATGTAGTTACACCGGCAATTTCCCACCAGTTGATATTCCATCCGCCATTTGCGTTGGAAGTAAACAGCCTGAGAGTTTGTTGTCCTGCAGGAAGTGTAGCCTGTGCAGAAATGGTTGTCCATGTCTGGAAGCCACCCGTATTGGGAACCGTTACTGTTGCCAGTGATGTACCTGAAGCATTTCTTAACTGGAACTGTGCTCCTGTAAAGTAAGATGCCACACGGAAGTTCACGGTATAAGTACCAGCAGCAGAAATGTTCACTGCATAATTCATCCAGTCGTTGTTATCCTGCCATCCGACATTGTGGCCGCCACCTGCATCAGATGTAGGTTCGGTTTGAATGCCGGACATGGAAGCATAGTTTTCCGCTTCAATTTTTATTGATGTTGTGGAAGGCGCCGTAGGTGGGGGTGGGGCAGGTAAAGGATTGGTTACGGGTGTGGTGCTTACAATTACGCTTGCGTCAGCAAAGGAGGTTGCATTTTGATTATCTACAACTGTAAGACGAAAAACATAGGTGCCTTCAACCAGGTCATTGATCATTGTTTGAGGACTTCCGGGATAAGCAATATTGCTTGAAGCTGGTCCTGAAACTTTTGACCATTTATAAGAAGCAATATTGCCATCGACATCTGATGCTGAGCCATACATGTTTGCACCATTGGAAGGGAGAACGATATTCAGGTTTGGTCCTGCACTAACAACCGGAACAATGTTTGGAGCACAGGCGGTCCAGGTGATGCCCATATCGACATGCGTAGCAATGGATCCTGATATTGCTGTATTACCACAAATAATATTATTTGTTGTGAAAGTGTTGTAAGATTTATGAACGCGGATATGTTTTTCACCTGTGTGAGCGCCAAGTGTGTTGTTCTTTATTTCAAAGGTTGTGAAAAGTTCAGGTGATGTAGGTCTCGTATCAATAAAAACATTCGATGCAAAAACGGTGGAATTTCCGTTTAGGTTTCCGCTGTTGTTTACTGTATTATTTTCAATTTTGATCAAACCTGCGCCCAGGGAATAAATCCCTGATGCAAGGGTATAATTAATGTTGTTGTTATAAATATTGGCGGAAGTATATCCACCAAGAACAATTCCATTTCCCTGTTGTCCATCCAGCAGCGTCCCAATATTGGTAATGGTATTATTATAGATCTCGTTTGTTCCAAACTGGGTGGAGGACATTTGAATTCCGCCACGCCCGGTAAGATCAATAATATTGTTATACACCTTTACATTGCCCAGTCGAAGCGGCAATGGATAGGTTGTTGCCCCGTTACAGGTGTAGGGCCTTGTTCCACTAGGATCTGTAGACCCTAAATAGAAAGCAGCATAATGTGTATTTCTTACTCTGTTATCGTGTAATACAAAATTGTCCAGGGTCCAATTCGGATGTTGTAAAGCAGGATCGCAATCTCCTTCTTCTTTTACCCAGAAACCATATCCGTGATAATTGACATCCGCATATGCAATTTCAAAATTTGAAGACCTTCCGCTAATGCCAAATGCAGGTGCATTGATATTGGAGGAAGTCATATAAAATCCATACTGGTTAGATGCTCCGTTGCCAAGCACTTTTATATAATTGCAGTGTTTGAAGCGCATCACTTCCATGGTAACCTGCCCGCCTTCATTTATGATATAAAGTGGTTTGGCAGCCGTGCCATTAAAGCCCGTCATATCGAGATAGGAGTAGGGTCCTGCACTTGCACGCAAAACAAGCGTATCACCGGGTGCATACGCAAATGAGGATCCATTGATCCAAATGCCGTTATCCGGTGTTTTATTCAGGTATATTTTTTTGGCTGAAGCTTCGGAATTCATCAAGATCCCGAATACCAAAAAAAGTACAGATAATGAGGTGGCTTTGAACTGGTGTTTCATTGTAGTTTTTCGATTGTAAACTAAGTTTTGGTTAGTTATGCCAGAGGCTTGATGGTTCGGATTATTTTAAAAGTCCGACCGCCTTGTCATAGTTCAATAACATTAAATCAATTTTGGAATGACCAGCATGCTCAAGTGCTTTGATCTTTTCTTCAGACAAAACAAAATATTTGAATTGCGACTGGTTAATGCCCTCTATTGAAGCAGCATCAGCATTGATCTGAATTTTATTTTCAGAAACCTGATAATGCCAGTAAATTTTATTCTCACCTTTTTCGGTGTAAGGAAGTGATACAACCTTGATTCCTTTTTTCATAAAAACCAAAACAAGGCCATTCTGCAAAACGCCTGGTTGCAATTGTGCATCTTCAAACTGTGCATCAAAACCCGATGCATTTTCATTTGGATTTGCATTCCAGCTGGCCGCTGTTTTCCAGCTATCTTCTGGTTTTAATCTTACTTGCTGTTCCTGAGACATTTCATTGGATTGCAGGTCATTTTTCCGGCAGGAAGTAAATATGACCGTCATAAGAATTCCGATTAGAAAGGTGTTTTTAAGCATAGCGATAATTATTGAGGACATTAAAAAGGGAAATTGTATTTGATCAAAAAGGAACGTTTTTTTGTATTAAAACCCTTGAGGTATGTGGGTTTTTGTTGGTGTAAACTTTTGGAATACCTGGTGGTAAAATGGCCTTTGGTGGTTCATATCTGGAGGTTAACAATTGTGGTGCTTGGTAATAAAAAAAATAATGGTTTTCAAAGGATGCTAATACGTTCGCAGCAAGGCGATAACTATGCCAAAATACCCATGAAAGGAGGCTCATAAAGTGCTTAATCGGTGAACAGGTTTTTTTCCCGGATGAAACTTTTTAGTTGTGCTACACTTTACATAGAAACCCTTAAAACCCAGGACTGGCGCAGGTTTTAAAATAGCTGGATTTAAAAATCAAACTTTGGATTCGATGCTTTTTTTCGCAGGCAGGGGCTGGTTTGGTAGAAAGGAAATTACAATGGCTCCGAGTACAACCGGCAGCCATAAGCGATACTCGATCATAACACCCACAACATGAATAATGATGATGTAAGGAAGCGAAAAAAGAAGAAAATAAGGAATCAGTTTATTGCGGTTGCGGTTTAGAGTAGTGAGCATAAAGTACAGCAGAAAAGCACCAAAGGCAAGTCCGCGGATGGCATAACTGTTCCGGATATCCAGGTTCACTGAAAGTTTGGATGCTTCGGTGATTTCAGCTCCTCCACCGTAAAAGAATTTCAAGAAAAGATAAGGAATCAAAAAACATAAAACCGGGAGGATCATTTGCCGGACCCAATTCCATTGAACACCTTTTCTTACACAATAAACGGCAGCCATAAAACTCAGGATAAGCAAAGAGGTTTCCCTATTAAAGGTAGCAACAGCTATGGTGATCAAAAGTGCAATCAATGCAAAACTGCTGCGTGTGTTTAAATAATTCAGGAAAAATAATATCCCTGCGGCCATGAAGAAATATCCGGGGTTATCATAAGGGGTAACTACAAACTGGGTGAAACCCAGGAACAGGATGAATACCATCACAGCAAGGTCTTTTCCAGGTTGATCTGCAAGCTTAAATATTTCCTGGTCTAAGATCTTTAAAAGGAGAAGAGCAGTCAATACCGAAAACAGCGCGGCGAGAAGAAAGTAGCTCAAATAGAATACGGGATCCGCAGTGGCATCCATGTGCAATAACCTTGAGCGGGAAAACATCAAATTGCTTTCATCTGCAAGTCGGAGGTTACGGAACTTCTCAATAGAATTTAATTGATGGTATGTCCAGGTTTGTAGTTCTTTTCCCAGGATCCTTGATTTGTACACTGATGTGTTATACATCCTGTCAAAACTTTCTTCAGAAAAAGCATTGGTGGTATAGTTTGTAGTAAACTGGTAATAGCTAACATATTGCACGAGCACTGGGAAAACGATACCAATAAACAAATAGCGTAGGAGTTTTGGCATATTCTATAAGATTTTTAAAGATAAGCAGTAGAATGGAATGGCATAAAAAAACCCCGCATTTGCGGGGTTTCAATCTGATTCAATATTTTATTGTTTTATGATCATTTTGTTTTCAGTCCAATTTGTCATTGTCAGCCTGATATTATATTGTCCAACCGGCAGGTCACCTACTGAAAGGTAGTACTGGTTGCTGCCTGATTGTTTATTCAGGGAAACTGATTTTACAATGGCTCCCTGTAAATTCACTACATCAATTTTTAATGCGCCAGCCAGGGTGTTGCTCACTTTCACTACCAGTTTATCGGTTGCCGGATTTGGAAATAATTCAACTGTTTCAGCTGCCAGCACTTCCTCCTGAACCGGTGCGATTGATTTTTGCACGGCCGTTGAAGTGCCAGGGGTAATTTCCCACCAGTTGATATTCCATCCACCATTTGCATTGGATGTAAATAAACGTAAGGTTTGTTGTCCTGCGGCAAGATTCACCTGTATTGAAGTTGTCTGCCACTTCTGGAAGCCTCCAGTGTTTGGAACCGTCACTGTGGCCAGCACAGTGCCATCTGCTTTTCTTACCTGAAATTGTGCACCGGAGAAATAGGAAGCCACACGGAAGTTAAGTGTATAAATTCCGGATGCGGAAATGTTCACTGCATAGTCCATCCAGTCGTTATTATCCTGCCAACCTACATTCAATCCACCGCCAACATCTGAAGTTGGTTCGGTTTGAACGCCAGCCATCGTTGCATAATTTTCCGCTTCGATCTTTGTGCTTGTTGGTGCTGGAGGAGGTTCAGTAGTAGTTACTGCACCGGCAATTTCCCACCAGTTAATGTTCCAGCCTCCGTTGGCGTTGCTGGTAAAGATTCTCAAAGTTTGTAGTCCTGCGACGAGCGTTGCCTGAGCGGAAACAGTCTGCCAGGTTTGAAAACCTCCAGTATTCGGAACGGTTACTGTTGTTAAAACGGTACCATCAGATTTTCTTAACTGGAATTGGGCACCACCAAAATAAGAAGACACGCGAAAGTTCACTGTATATGTTCCTGCGGCAGAAATATTTACTGCATAATCCATCCAGTCGTTATTGTCCTGCCATCCTACATTTAAACCGCCGCCGATATCAGATGTAGTTTCTGTTTGAATGCCGGACATATTAGAGTAAAGTTCTGCTTCAATTTTAATACTTGTAGCAGTTGAAGGTGGGGGAGCTGGGGCTGGAGTTGGTTCTGTTGTAGTAGTTCCAACAATTTCCCACCAGTTGATATTCCATCCGCCATTGGCATTCGTGGTAAACAATCTAAGTGTTTGTTGCCCTGCCGGCAGCGTAATTTGGGCAGAAATGGTTTGCCATGTTTGAAAGCTGCCTGTATTGGGAACAGTTACTGTAGTTAATACAGTTCCATCAGATTTTCTCACCTGGAATTGAGCACCGCCAAAATAAGATGCAACACGGAAGTTCACGGTATAAGTTCCGGCAGTAGAAATGTTCACCGAAAAATCCATCCAGTCGTTATTGTCCTGCCAGCCTACATTCAATCCACCGCCTACATCTGATGTAGGCTCTGTTTGAATACCTGACATATTAGAATAATGTTCTGCTTCAATTTTTAAAGAGGATGTGGGAGATGAAGATGGAGGTGGCGGTGGCGGTGGAGGTGCCGATGCGGTACCTACAACTTCCCACCAGTTAAAATTCCATCCGCCATTTGCATTGGTAGTTACTATTCTTAAAGTTTGAGGACCTGCAGTAAGACTAACAGGAACAGAAACGGTTTGCCAGTTTTGGAAACCACCGGTATTTGGAACTGTAACAGTGGTCAGCACGGTGCCATCCGCTTTTCTTAACTGAAATTGTGCGCCAGAAAAATAAGAAGCTACCCTGAAATTAACGGTAAATGTACCTGAGAAAGCCACATCCACGGCATAGTCCATCCAGTCGTTATTATCCTGCCATCCAAGGTTCAGCCCACCACCAATATCATTGGTGCCTTCGGTCTGAATACCACTCATGTCAATATAATTTTCGGCCTCAATTTTACCAGGAACTGCATCAGGAAGCGTAATATTTACTGTTGAGGAAGATGTAGCGCCTTTGTCATCGGTTACGGTTAACTTGAAATTATATTTTCCTTTAGAAAGGTTAGAAACAAATGGATTGGGTATGGTGCTGTTATTAAAACTAAAGCTGGAAGGACCGGATACTTTTGTCCATGCATAAGACGCAATGGTTCCGTCAGGATCAGTACCTGAGCCATTTAACTGCACAGAGGAAGCGGAAGCAGCCAGCACCTGGTCAGGACCTGCATTGGCTACTGGTGCCTGATTGTATCCGGGAGGGGGTGTGCCTTGCTGGTACTGAAGGAGCCACTGATAAATATTCATACCTGCATCTGTAGTGTTGCCGTTATAGGTATTGGTCCATGCATCATGTCCACCCCACTGGTTGATCGTCTTTTTAGCAAGCACTGCGGGAGCAGGTGCCTGGTTAATGAAGCTTACGTAATCATTGGTATAGAATACGGGACAAACAGCGTCATCATTGTTATGAATCCCCCATACCGGGAGATTGGCCTGAGTAATATTGCGTGCACGGCCGAATTCAGGCCATGAAGCTCCACAAATAGGAACAATTGCTGCGAGCCTGCTGGCTTGTGCAACACCTGAGCCAGCATATTCCCATGTAACACCGCCACCCATACTCAAACCGGTTAGGTAAACTCGTTGTGTATTCACCCTGTAGTTGGCTAAAGTATAATTAATGACGTTTTCAACATCGCCAGAGCCAGGCCAGCTAATAAACTGGGGGCTGATCACGATAAATTTATGGGTTTGTCCATTTACAGTAACGCTGGTTGGAAACTGGCCGCCATTAATGGTTGCAGGTAAACCAGCCCAAAGCATTTTTGGTAATTGCCATGGACTTCCATCACCAAGTTCTCCTAAACCATGGATAAAAATAATTACAGGATAAGTTTCAGTTGAATTAGGATTGTAACCCTGGGGCAGGTATTCGTAAAACCCATTGGAGTTAGGGGTTGTTGAAATGTGCCGTGCAGTTTGAACCTGAGCGTTGGTTTTGGTAAAAAGTAGTAATAGCACAAAGATGTGCAACAGGGATTTGAGGTGCGTCATGGTAGCCTAAACCGTTTTTGGTTAAAAAATTGACTCTTGGGCAGCTTTGGTATCGTTTTCGAAGGGTGTGGAAGGTTGTCCGCAATTAGCGACAACTATGCCAGTTTGTTTTCGTGTGAGTCGTAAAGCAATGAAAAAATATGTTCCTAAAAAAAAGAACTTAGACGAATTCATAAAGATTATCGATAAACCCTTAGTAAATACCTTTAAAAAAATTTTTTTTTAAGTTGATGGTTTTAGAAACTTTGTATATTGCTGCTCTAATTTTTAGTTAAATCCTTTCCTCTATTGCCTTCCATTATTAATTGTTTTAATAATTACTGATGGGGTTTCTGAAAAGCCTAGTATTTATTTTTATTAGATCTTCAAAATTTAACTGCATGTTCATTTCTAAAAGAACTTCACTCCTTGGTATATTCCTGTTTTTATGTGTTGCAGGAATCGCTCAGTTGCAGGTAACACCTAATACGGTAGCCCAGCAATTGGCTCAAAAGCTGGTAGGTCAGGGAATAACCATCAGTAATGCAACTTTATCAGGTTCTCCTTTATCGTCTGGAATGTTCAACCACCTTGGAGGAAGTCAATTAAACCTTGACAGTGGTATTGTATTGTCCACGGGCAGGGTGCTGACTTCAGGAACCAGCATTGGCGTAAGTGGCCCTGCCACTAGTTTTGCCAGTTCTGCATTAGGCTTTCCTGGAGATGCGCAACTATCTGCACAGGTGAATAATCTCACAACAAACGATGCAGTTATTCTTGAATTTGATTTTATTCCAACAGGCGATACCATAAGTTTCAGGTATGTTTTCAGTTCGGATGAATATCCAACTTTTGCATGTACCAATTTTAATGATGTGTTTGCTTTTTTCATTTCCGGCCCAGGAATAACCGGCGCCAAAAACATTGCTTTAGTTCCAGGTACCAATATACCAGTGGCTATTAATTCTGTAAATAATAACACCAGTAATGATCCGCAGTGTACTGGCATGGGTCCGGGTTCTCCGTTTATACAATTTTATGTAAACAATACTGGTAATGCAGTTTTTGCCCATAACGGCCATACGGTTGTTTTTACTGCATTTTCAGCAGTAACGCCCTGCCAGACCTATCATTTAAAGATTGCCATTGCAGATGTGGGTGATCAGTCATATGATAGTGGTGTTTTTCTTGAAGCCGGAAGTCTTTCTTCGCCTCCACTTCAAATTGTGGATAACAACCTTCCGATCCAGAACAATTCACCTTTTATTACTGAAGGTTGCCAGTCAGGATCCATTACCATTGCACGTGCAAAAAAACTTTCAACACCCCAGGAAGTAAATCTTTCTTTTGGTGGCACTGCAATTAATGGGGTTGATGTAAACCTGATCCCATCTGTTGTTACCATTCCTGCAAATGATTCCATTATTGTGGTTCCTATTGTTGCCATTGCTGATGGCATCACGGAAGGCATTGAGCAGTTGAAGGTTTATGTTTCTTTAGGTGGTTGTACCTCTGCAAATTATTCTGATTCGGTTACGATAAATATTTATGACCAGGTTACTGCAACTGCAGTTACACAAAATGCGAATTGTACAGGTACAACAGGACAAATAGCTATTACGGTTCCTCAATTCAGTGGAGTGGGTCCTTACACTTATTCGTTGAACGGTGGTGCATTCCAGACAAGTAATGTCTTTGGCAACCTTTCCAATGGGAATTATATTGTAACCGTCAGAGATTCCACTGGTTGTATATTTAACATGACAAATGCAGTGGCACTTACAGATAACCTGAATTTATCAGTAACCCCTGCAGATACTTCATTATGTATCGGTGCATCTTTCACACCTGTGGTTACTTCCAACGGAACTTCGTTTTCATGGAGTCCTTCTACCGGTGTTTCGAACCCTGCCATCAGGAACCCGGTGCTTACGGTGAATCAGAATACCACCTACACGGTAACCGCTTCGCTTGGCAGTTGTACCAGGCAGGCCACAGTGAATGCCAGCGTATTTCCTGGTGTACAGGTGAATGCAGGTCCTGCCCAGACCATCATTTTGGGGGGCTCAGTGCAGTTGCAGGGATCTTCCAGCCAACCGGGCACTTATTTGTGGACACCATCACAGGGACTATCGGCAACGAACATCCTGAAACCCACGGCTTCTCCTCAAACCACTACCACCTATCAGCTAAGAGTGACAACGGCACAGGGAT
>MWWA01000377.1_pt1 | contig 11902 bp, 9 predicted proteins | sample 1047341 | NCBI WGS metagenome assembly MWWA01 (sample SAMN06349978, study PRJNA376086) | soil metagenome | isolation source: MS5-1 sample Antarctic (ecotone) soil | place: Antarctica | collected 2015-01-13
CTATTAAGAGAAGCAGGGAGTGGAATAGTTTATCCTACAGCTTTAACTTCAACATCTGTAAATTAAGGATATGATTACTGAAAGAACAAAAGCGATACTTCTATTTACCTCTTATTTTTCAAAGGAATCGGATAAGAAAAATAAACCTCTTACAATTGTAGAATGGAACAGGTTCGTTCGGTGGCTGCAGCAAAAAGTCATTAATCCAGAAGACTTTTTAACAAATGATAATAATGCTCTTTTGAATGATTGGCGTGATAAAACTATAAATAAAGATAGAATTATTGCACTTTTGGAACGAAAATCAGCATTGGCACTAGCAGTGGATAAATGGTCTAAGGCTGGCATATGGATAATTAGCCGAGGAGATTCAACTTTCCCTAGAAAACTAAAAGATCGATTAAAGGATGGGGTACCGCCAATACTATTTGGAATAGGAGACGAGAATTTACTAAATGAAAATTACATTGGTATTGTAGGGGCTAGAAATGCAAACGATCAAGATTTATCAGAAACTAAAAAACTAGGAAGAAAAATTTGTAAACAAAGTTTTGGAGTTGTATCTGGTGGTGCTAGAGGTGTTGACGAAAATGCTATGTTGGGTGCTTTGGAAGCTAATGGCAATTGCCTAGGTATAATGGCAGATTCTCTTATCAAAAGGTCTACTTCTGCCAATTACAGGAAATATATTATAGATAAGAAACTAGTACTAATTTCACCTTATAATCCAGAAGCGGGTTTTAATGTAGGTAATGCTATGGCCAGAAATAAACTCATTTATACACTTTCAGATGCAACGATTATAGTTAAATCAGATACGAAGGGCGGAACATGGGAAGGAGCAAAGGAGAATATAAAAAACAGATGGGTTCCTTTATGGGTATTTGAAACTTCTGATAATTCAGGTAAATCTGGAAATTCAGAGATTGTAAAAATGGGGGCAAATTGGCTACCTGATTGCCCGCATATTGATGTACAAAACCTGATTTCTGGTGATTTAATTAATCTTGAAAAAACAATTGATCTATTTTCTGCTAACGATTTTAAAGCCAATTATTCATCAAAGAATGAGAATGAGTCAAAAAAAGAGATAAGAGACAATTTAGAACAATTATCAAAAACTACTGCATCAAAAGAAACTGAAATCCAGGTAAGGATTAAAGATGCATCACTCTTTGAATTGTTTTTAGTTAAAATGACTGATTGCTTTAGAAATAAAGTAGTTACCAAAAAAGAAATATTAGAAAAGCTGGAAATTACTCCTAAGCAATTAGATGAATGGTTAAAAGTAGGTACAGAAAGAGAAATGATAATTAAAAACACTCGGCCTATTTCGTACAAAATAAATCAAAAAAAACTAATGAGAATTATTCTGTGACCAAAAATATAAGATCCAGCCCTTCAAATCCAAATTCGATGGCAAGTCGCTTAAGCATCCGCTTATTCTAACACTTGTCAAAAAGTGCGGCTCCCTCCCCGCACGGACAAAGAAAAAGCACGAGACCCCCGCACTATAAAAGTGAAGCTGGGGAGGGGTTAAAGTGATCGTTTCTGCTTTACCCATGTCATTGCCAGTTTAAAGTGAAAGGACATTCATCAGACATAAACGAATAGATACTCAGGCAGGGCTTTTTTTGATCAATCACTATAACACTAAATTAAATGACAGCAACCCCTTTCCTCCTCAAATTTTTATCCTTTGACCTAAAGCCCCTTCTTTCCTGGCTTTTTATACTCCTGATTTTCCATCAAGCATTGGGCTTTCAGGAACAGAATAGCACCACCGCCTCTTCTCTTGATACTTTCCCCCAAATTCAAATTGCGGTCTTTGATGTGGATGCCACTCCCCCGGTGGGAAGTCCCTTGGCCTATGATTCAACGGCAAATACCTGGGATCTGGGATTAAGAGCCAAGGGCATTATTTTAATGGGTGCCGGTCAGCCCATAGTATTATGTGCGGTGGATTGGATAGGAATAGCCAATGAGAGCCAGGATGCTTTTAAATCCGCACTGGCAAAAGCTGCAGGGACTGCTCCGGAAAGGGTAGCAGTACATACCCTCCACCAGCATGACGCCCCTATTTCGGATTTGGGAGCGGAAAAAATCCTTCTGGATGCAGGCCTTGATCCTGCGGGTTTTGAAAGCAGTTTTGACAGGGAAGTAATTCGCCGCCTCCAGGCAGCCATAAAAATAGCAGTCACACAACCCCAACCCATTACCCATATTGGATTGGGAGAGGCAGAGGTTTATGAAGTCGCCTCCAATCGTCGGATTCTGGGACATGATGGCAAAGCTATATTTTCCAGAACTTCCTCCACCAAAGACTCAGCCATGCGTGCGGAGCCGGAAGGTCTGATAGATCCAATGGTACAACTGGTGAGTTTCTGGAACGAAGATCAACCCCTATCTGTGCTGAGTTATTATGCTGTACATCCTCAAAGCTACTACCTCACCAAAGTGGCCAATCCTGATTTTCCGGGAGTGGCCCGTTTTTTTCGGCAACTTGCGGTACCCGATGCTTTGCATGTTCATTTTAATGGGGCCGGAGCCAATGTCACCGCCGGGAAATACAATGACGGCTCCCATGAAAACCGGCTCATACTTGCGGACCGCTTAGCGGATGGGATGAAGCGGGCCTGGGAGTCTACAAAACTGCATCCTATTTCATCCAAAGATGTTTCCTGGAATGTAGAACCTGTTGCTTTAAAACCCCATGAAAACCTCGAAGAGATTAGAACACAAATGAAGTCTGAAGGCTATCGTTTCCTCACCAACAATATGATCAAGCTGGCATGGCTGAATCGGGTGAAGGCCGGCAAAAAAATTGATGTTTCCTGCCTGACACTTGGCCCTGCACGCATTCTCCACCTTCCAGGGGAATTATTTGTAGAATATCAATTGGCGGCCAAAGCCGAAAGGCCGGATTTGTTTGTGGCCATGGCCGCCTATGGAGATTATGGGCCTTTTTACATAGGAACTGCTACCGCCTATGAAGAAGGGGGATATGAAATCAATGTCAGCCCTGTGACATCGGAAGCTGAACCCATACTAATGAATGCTATAAGGAAACTACTGAATGATTCCATTCAAACAGATAGGAGCCTATTACATTTTAATGATTCTACCCATAGTGATAAAGTGATAACTACAACTACTGATTGGGAGCTAAAGCGGAAGCAGGTATTGGAGAACATGCAAAAAGTCATGGGTAAGCTACCTGACCGGACTAATCTACCCCCATTTGATGTGCAAATACTCGATAGCCAGGAAGAAGAACGTTACACCCGACACAATATCACTTTCACAGTAGCTGAAAACGAAGATCTACCGGCTTATCTTTATGTGCCCCATCAAAAAGGCCAATCCAAAAAGCTTCCTGCTATGTTGGTCCTTCACGGGACAGGGGAACTGGGCAAACAATTGGTGGATGGAAAAAGTCCCCTGGCCAACCGTGCCCTAGCCAAAGAGCTGGCTCAAAGGGGCTATGTGGTCATTGCCCCTGATTATCCTAGCATGGGAGATTTAAAGGAGTATGATTTTGAGAATGACCGGTATGAGTCCGCCACCATGAAAGCTATTTTTAATCATATGCGCAGCATTGATTTATTGCAGGACCGACCGGATGTTGATCCGGACAGAATAGGAGTAATAGGTCATTCCCTGGGAGGACACAATGCTATTTTTGTGGGGGCATTTGATCCCCGTCTAAAGGTGGTGGTATCCAGCTGTGGGTGGACCCCATTTAATTATTATAATATAGGGGAAGATGCCTCAAAAAGATATGGAGGACGATTGGGTCCATGGGCCCAGGACCGGTATATGCCCCTTATCCGTGAAAAATTTGACCTGGATGGAAACAAGATTCCTTTTGACTTTCCGGAAATAATTGCTTCTTTGGCTCCACGTGCCTTCTTTTCCAATTCTCCTATAAATGATAGTAATTTTGATTTTCAAGGAGTCAAAAAAGGTATGGAAAAGGTCTCCCAGGTCTATAGGCTATTTGATTCAGAGGATCAACTGCAAGTCCACTATCCCATTGCAGATCATGATTTTCCCCATGATGTTCGCTTAGCCTCTTACGAATTTATAGATCATATTCTAAAACATACCCCAAAGGAAACTGAATTGAAATAAATTCAACCTCTGCCCTTCTGCCCTATTTAAACTTAAAATTTAATAAAAAGTCCTTATCCTATGCAGCCATCCCTACCAATTAGTGCGATCAAAAATTTTCTTTTTGTACCCCTGCTCTGCCTTAGTTGTTATTCTTGTCAAACAAAACAACAGATTGTTCAATTAAATGAGGATTCAGGTTGGTGCTGGTATCAGGATGAAAGGGCTATAATTGATGGTGATCAATTGATTTATGCAGGAGTCACCTCAACTGGTGCCAATATGGTTTCCAGTTATAATCTGAAATCCGGTCAGCACCATAATTTTATATTAAACAAAGATTCACTTCCAGTGGATGATCATAATGTGGGTGTTCTTCTGGTCCGACCGGATGGAAAATATTTATCTGTATATGCCGGTCATGGGGTTGATCAATTGATGAGGTACCGTATTTCCACTAATCCGGGGGACATTTCACAGTGGGAACTGGAAGAGACCGCAAATGTGGGAGCAACTGTCACCTATTCAAATGTTTACCGCCTAGACAAGACCGGTATTACTTATAATTACCATCGTGGCATCGGCTGGAACCCAAACTATATGATTTCTGAGGATAATGGAAGCTCCTGGAAGTACGGTGGGCAATTATTCGCCTTTGAGGGTAGGCCGTATGTAAGATATGCGTCTGACCATGTCAGCAGGATTCATTTTATTACCACAGAAGAACATCCCAGGCACTATAATAACAGCATCTACCATGGCTACATAGAAGGGGGACAGGTATATCAAACAGATGGAAGTCAGGTGGGGCAGTTAAGTACAACTCAAGAAACTGACCTTACCCCTCAAAGTTTTACAACGGTTTTTGATGGAAACAAAGATACCCGTGCGGATGTTGCCTGGACCAGTGATATTGAACTTGACGAGGATGGACATCCCTATGTAGCTTTTTCAGTTACCAAAGATCCAATTGCACTTGGGGAAACGGTAAATACAGAAAAGGGAGGTTTTGACCACCGCTATCACTATGCCCGATGGGACGGGGAGCAATGGCATGAACAGGAAATAGCTTATGCAGGAACCAGATTATATCCCGGCGAAAATGAATATACCGGTTTGATAACACTCCATCCTACCAATCCCGATGTGGTATATATTTCCACCAATGTTCACCCTGAAAAAGGAACACCCCTTATGAACCAGGGAAACCAGCGCCGGGAAATTTTCAAGGGAACCACCAAAGACCGTGGGGCTACCTGGAAATGGAAAGCTATTACCAAAAGGTCAGACCAGGACAATATCCGTCCCATCGTATTGGACTACCACCATGGGGAAGTGGTGCTTTGGTTAAAGGGGAGATACACTACTTATAAGGATTATGACTTGAAGGTGCTGGGGTTGGTTCCGAGGTAAAGAATTGTGTCTGGTGAAGTAAAAAATAAATTCGGCTGATATTCTGACATAATAAGTAAAAACCTTAGTGCCACTAAGACTCCAAGGCACAAAGGAAAGAGATCCAAGAAAACAAATACAATACCATCAATACCAATAGTAAATCTTGGTGACTTTGTACCTTTGTGGCTAAAATTCGGCACTTCAAATGCATGTTTTGTTTTTCAGAAATCATAATCTAAACTATAAGCACGGCGGTTATACCAAGTCTGGGACTTGGTATGCCTTACGTTGAGTCTGTGACTCACCACGTAAGCCGTCATGCGTTACAAAGCGCAACAACAGCTTTGGCTGAATGAATCTGGCAGTCCGGAAAACGAATTTTCATGAAGATGTATCTTTTGCCTGATTATCTGGGGAAAAATCCCATTTTTGTAAAAGCTAGCTATTCCTTCCACCTCCTATAAAACTCAATGCCTACTCTGTCAATATGCTCTTTCAGGGCAGGTTCTTCAATGCTGTCATAATCAAGCACATCAAATGTGTAAGGCATCGCTGTTTCTTCATTCAGCCAAAAGCTGATTTTATTTATGGTGTCCAAGTCTAATCCAGTTCCTTTAAGGGCAATGTCCACATCACTACCGTTTTTAAAGTTCCCTTTGGCCCGGCTTCCGAAGATATAGGCATGCTCCACCTTGGGCTGCTGGCCCAATATGTGATTGACAGTTTCTAGGTCGGTATCCAAAAGCCCGAATTTATTCTTCACCTATTTTTTTCTTAAAACTGCTTTGCAATGCTTTCATTAAGGGAAAATATTTATTCTGTATCAACTGTTCCATTTCCGTTGCTTTTTTTTCGTCATAGGTGTGAGCGGCCAAGTTTCTGTCCAAAAGTAAATCCATCCAAACATGGCCCTTTTCTATCATTCCGGTTTCAAAGGCTTTTTTTAGTGCAGCCCTTGGTGATTTTATGTCCACAAAACCTTGATCTTCTAAATAATCTTTAACCATATTCCAAGAAAGTTCAAAACTCATTTCAAAAAAATGTATAATACCTGCTTTTTGAACAATATCAGGATTTGAAATTTGCAGTGCATTTTCCAAATGTTCCATTGATTTTGAGAAATTCTGAAAGCGCTGTCTCCAGCGTATATCTTCGTTAGCCATTATATTCATTCGTTGGAAAGTATATATACCCTAAAACAGGATTGTATTTTCCTGTTATATCCCTTATTGTCTTTTTTTGTTCAACTGCTTCTTTACTTCAAGCTCATAAATCAGGACTTTACTCTTTTCTCCGGGTTTCAACTATCGGTTGCATATCCGTATTTTTTCATCAAATCTAAGCAATTTCCCTTAATGGTCTGCACGACCTAAACGCATGGCAAAAAAATCCAAAAATGACGGTGGCCCTGTGCTTACAGATTCCCCTTCTTTAATTCACCCACAGCATGGTCCACTGCCCTTGCGGTCAGTGCCATAAAGGTAAGTGAGGGGTTTTGGGTGCTGGTGGAGGTCATGCAGGCACCGTCTGTGACAAAGACATTGGGACAGGCATGCAATTGGTTCCATCTGTTCAAAAGAGAAGTTTTGGAATCCCGTCCCATTCTTACTCCTCCCATCTCGTGGATATCCAATCCAGGTGCCTGTTTACTATCGTTGGTACGGATATTTTTGGCCTTGGCTTTATCCAGCATTTCTGCTCCCTGGATCAAAAAGTCCTGCAGGGACTTTTCATCATTATCACCGTAGTCCACAGAAACTCTCATTAACGGCATGCCCCAATCATCTTTTTTCTCCTGATCCAAGCGTACATGGTTTTCCTCCTTAGGTATGGTCTCTCCCTGCATCATCATATAAACGCCCCAGCTTCCGGGTTCTGTCACTGCTTCCTTAAAGGAAGCCCCAAACTGGGCCCCTTCCACCTGACGGCGCCATCCTGCCCTGGTGGCCGAATAAAACACCATATATCCCCTGAGGAAATCCATTTCCTGTTCTCTTACATTCCGGAAATTTGGCATCATCACTGCCGTAGGACGCCGTCCATAATAATAAGAATCCTCAAATCCTTCCATTTGGGCAGACAAAGAACCTCTGTAATTATGAAAAGCAACATATTTGCCCAATAACCCATTGTCATTGCCTAAACCATTCGGAAAACGGGAAGAAATGGAATTCAACAGGATCAGGTTGGTATTTAGGGTAGCTGCATTGACAAAAATGATCTTGGCGAAATATTCTGTGCTTTTTTTGGTGATTTTATCGATCACCTGTACCCCAATGGCTTTTTCTTTTTTCTCATCATAAATAATGGAATGAACCACCGAATCAGGCCTAAGGGTAAGATTGCCTGTTTTTGCAGCCCAAGGTAAAGTGGAGGAATTTGAACTAAAGTAGCCTCCCAAAGGGCAACCACGCTCGCATTTGCTCCGGGCCAAACACTGGCCCCTCCCTTGCTGTAAATGGATATCCTTGGGTTGGGTCAGGTGGGCACAGCGGCCAATGACCACATTCCTGTCCTTATAACTGTCCATAATCCTTTTCTGTACTTCCTTCTCCACCACGTTCATTTCCCAGGCAGGCAGAAATTCTCCGTCAGGTAGGGTTTCCAACCCATCATAATTGCCGCTTATCCCAACAAATTTTTCAACATGACTATACCACGGGGCTATGTCCTCATAACGGATGGGCCAATCCACAGCAAATCCATCCCTGGCAGGGCCTTCAAAATCATACTTGCTCCATCGCTGCACCTGCCTGGCCCACAAAAGTGATTTGCCTCCTACCTGATATCCCCTGATCCAATCAAAAGGCTTGTCCTGAATATAAGGGTGTTCTTTGTCTTTGACAAAAAAATGTTCAGTCGCCTCCTGAAAAGCATAACATTTGGTAGCGACCGGATTTTCTTGCTTCACCTCCAGCGGAAGATAGCCTCTATGGGGAAAATCCCAGGGGTCCTGGGTGGCGGTGGGGTAATCCTTAATATGTTCCACATTTTTGCCCCGCTCCAAAACCAACGTCTTCAAACCCTTTTCGCATAGCTCCTTTGTGGCCCATCCCCCACTGATCCCTGACCCTATAACTATTGCATCAAAGGTATTTACAGGATATTGTCCCGTATTTATATATGTCATAATTAATGTCATTTAAATTCTATGCACCTTTTACCGATAAAATTCCTGATTTTCTTTGGTAATAATATCAATAGGCATAAAATAGATCTTTTCAATGCGTAAGGACAGTGCCACGTGGTGATATAGCGACATAATACCTTTATAGCCCTGCTCTTCCGGTTTATGGCAAATTAAAAAGTCAATAATTCCCTCATTCAGGTATTCCACATTTTCCTTTAAGAAATCATACCCGATTAAATGCACATTTTTTTTCTTAAATTCTTTCAGGTACCTGGCAACAGAAAAAATCCTGGAATTGGGAACAAATATAACTCCAATATCAGGCTGGTCTTTAAAAATTTTGGATAATTCTTTGGCTACAGACAAAAAATCTGATCTCGGAATGTTGAGACGAACTATTTCCATTTTTTTTTTCTGGTCCTTGAAATATGCCTTGAATCCTTCCTCAATCTGAGTATAATTATAATTGTTGATCTCCTTTGAAATATTCACCATCATTACCTTATCCCCCCCATTCTTATCAAAGGTGCATAATTTAGCACCTAAATAGCCACTTTGAAATAAATTGGGTCCTATATAGGACAAATTATTGTATTCCTTTATGTTCGTGTCAATAAACACATAGGGAATGTTACGTGTTTGGCAGATCTTGACAAATTCAATGGATTCCTCAATAAAGGTAGGGGACAACAAAACCCCATCTATTTTTCTTTCGTGAATCAGCTTTCCTTGTTCCCGAAAGGATTCTCTGTCATTTAAATCAAAAAGAAAAGTTTCAATGCTGATCCCATATTGCTTTATTTCTGATTCTGCACGTTGGATTCCCCTCAATGGAGCATCCCAAAAGTCTGTTTCCTCTGACCCCTTCGGGATTAGTACGGCAATATCAAAAACTTTTCCCGAGGCCAATCTGCTGGCCAGAATATTGGGCTGATAATTCAATTCCTTAATAATGGCCTCAATTTTACTTTTGGTCTTCGGGGAAACACCGGACCTGTTATGGATAACCCTGTCCACGGTAGCAATGGACACATTGGCCCTCCGTGCTATTTCCTTCACCCCAATAATCTTCTCCTTTTTTTTCATTTTTTAACTGCTGCTAAATATGCCCTTACAAATGCATCATCGTTTAAATGAGGATAGCAGGCATATATACGGTCTATTTCTTCCATTTGTCCCGGTGAGAGCTCTTCCTGGAGATTTAAACACCATCTGCCCTCTAAAAGTCCCTGTCTTCGCAGTATTTCATGAATCCCTGGAATGCATCCATGAAAATCATGTTCTGCATCAAAAATAACCGCATTGGTATCTGTTACCTCAATCCCCCGGGTAAGCAGTTCGTTCAGCAGCCGTGCATCCCCTTCCTTTTTGCATTTTTTCACCTCTTCCAGTAGGGAAACTGCCCTTTGGGTCCATACGGCCCAATGTCCTAATAAACCCCCTACTATGGCCTTTTCCCTTATTTCACCCTCCACATTAAACCGGTAAGTGGTCAGTAAGTCTGGAATAATATTATCATCGTTACCTGTGTACAGGGCAATTTCTTTAAACCTGCAGGAATGACATACTCCTCTTACCACATCAAGGGATTGATATCTGTTAAAGGGGGCCATTTTTATAGCCTGCACATTGGGGATATCGGCAAAATCCTTCCAGAAATCAAAGCTCAACAATCTTCCCCCAACAGCAGGCTGGAGATAAAACCCAAATACAGGAATAATCTCTGCTATCTTTTCTGTTCTTTTTATCAATTCCTTTTCGGAGAGATCTTTCAATCCCCCCGCACTTAAAAGTCCCAGGTCATATCCTAAGCTAGCGGCCAGCTCAGCTTCCTGCACGGCCTGCTCCATAGGCCCAACTATTCCTGCAACTTTAATAAAAGGGCGGGAAAGATTCGCCCTTTCTGTTTCCTCGGCAGCCATTTTTAATACCGGTTCAAGCAGCTCTATCCCTTTATTTCTTATTTCAAATTGGGTAGAATGGACTCCCACTGCAATACCACCAGCTCCGCTACCTATATAATACCGTGTCAATCCCCGCTGTTTTTCTTCATCCAACTCTCTTCCTTCATTTAAGGCAAGGGGATGGGCTGGGATCACAGCCCCCTCATGTAATAAATCTTTTATTTCTTTTTTTAAGACGTTCATGCTATCACCTTTCAAATTAATATTTTCCTGATCTTTCTTGAAAATGCGTAGGCTTATTCAGCGTCTCTCCCCCGATTTTCACCCAGTTGGCAGTCATTTCGATCATTTCCCTTAATGAGACCTTGGGATAACCAAAAAGCCTGTGACATTGAGAGGCATTGTTCAACAGGATATCCGGTTCCTCCTGATGGGTAAAAACCGGGGTTTTTTCCAATAATTTACCCAATTCATTGGCTGCCCACCGAATGGAAACCGTCTCAGGTCCAGTTACATTAAGTATTTTTGCTGGGGATTTACAGATTAAAAGAGACCTTAGGGCAATTTCATTGGCATCTCCCTGCCAAATAACGTTCATGTGCCCATTGGTCAAATCAATTTCCTTCTTTTCCTGCACCATTTGTGCAATTTCAAGAAGATTCCCATAACGCATATCCACCGCATAATTCAACCGGTAAATCAGCATCGGTATCTGATACTTGGCGGAAAAATATTGGAATATCCTTTCCCTACCTAAACAGGATTGGGCATATTCCCCTTTGGGGTCAGGGGCCATCTCTTCAACTGCCCCACCCGAACCGTGGGAAACGAAGGGATAGATATTTCCGGAAGAAAACACCACTATTCTGGAATTTTTAAATTTTTCTCCTACCCTGCCGGGTAAATAGGTGTTCATGGCCCAGGTTAAATGTTCCTGACCAGTAGTTCCGAATTTCTTGCCCGCCATATAGATCACATTCTCCACGTCCGGCAACGATTGCAACTGGGCATCATCCAAAAGATCTATGGAAACGGTTTCTATATCATAGTTTTCCAGCTCTTGCTGAAGCCCAGGTTCGGAAAATCTGGAAACGCCTATGACCTTTTTATCGATTCCCGCCTGTTTTACCGCTTTCATGGCCAGTTTAGCCAGGCTAGGACCCATCTTGCCCCCCACGCCAAGGATTAGAATATCACCTTTTATTTGCGCTATCTCCTTCACCAAATCTTCTGAAGGGGTGGAGAGCATGTTTTCCAGTTCTTCTTTTGAATTTATCATTTGGAATTTTATATTCTATGTTAAAAAGAGATTGTAAAAATTGCTTGCAGCCAAAAAGACCAGAACGATTAACCCTATAAC
>MWWA01000379.1_pt1 | contig 11807 bp, 15 predicted proteins | sample 1047341 | NCBI WGS metagenome assembly MWWA01 (sample SAMN06349978, study PRJNA376086) | soil metagenome | isolation source: MS5-1 sample Antarctic (ecotone) soil | place: Antarctica | collected 2015-01-13
TGCTAAAAGAAACAGTAGCAATACTGCAGTAACCTTATACAATAACCATAATAAAACAACTGCAATAGCAGCTAAACCAATAGCCTTTGCTAATGCTTTATAAAGATTTTCTGATTGGGTCACAGTGATAGTTAGTTTTTTATAAAAATTAGCGGATTAATTTCTAGAAATGTTTATTATGCAATATACTGCTACAACTCTTAATTTATCAAGATGGGTGCACATCATCCTACCTGTGATTGGTGCTACCCTTTTTATTAAATTATTTATCCTGGCAGATAAACAACTGTATGAATCAATTAACTCAGGTCAGGATATTTAAATCCAGGAGTTTTCAATAAATCAATGTGGAACGTGTAGGATCAGCAGAAAATGATGCTTATAAAAGAAGACTTGTAGGTGCTATCTCCGGGTTTGATTATAGCCTGGATGATTTAAAGATTGATGTATTTGGTGCTGTGGCCGTCATACTTTTCATGCAGATTTCCGACCCAACATTGGCGGACATATTAGTCAAATTCGCAGCGGCGTTACTTTGATCTTTGTCAGGGTTGATAATAAATGGAAGATCACACACGAACATTTTTCTCCACTGATATAAAAACTTTTTGACGAACAGGATGCAAATAATTTTTAGCCTGATATATAGCCTGAACAACACATAACTTTTAAATGGTTGCAAAGGCTGTATATCATTTTTTTTAAAAGAATTTTTGAAATTGAATTTTGAAATGCGATGATCAAAAACTTATCAAAACCCAATAAATCTTTAATCAATGATCTCATAAGTTTCATCAAAAATGTCTTTGTCAATGGCATACATTTCACCCTGGATTCCGATCATTAAATAATCACCTGCTTTACCTTTTAGAGTTCCTTCCAACGTCTCCACTTCAAATGGTTCATTCATTTGGTAACACTTAACCGGAACAGGTTTTTTTATCGCCTCCTTAAATTCAAAAGGAGGTAGTTCTCCTTGCCTGAAAATTTTCATTTGTTATTGGTTGAATTCATTTTTATTAATACTCTCCAGGATATGCATAGTGGCATCGGGCTTTTCATGCAAAAAACCCTGGATACCTTGTTTACGTGCAGCCAGCACCAATGCAGGGCGATCATCAAAGTAATAACATTCCCCAGGCTCTCTTTGAGCAATGCCTAATGCCATGCGATAAATTCCCGGGTCCGGTTTGCGCATACCCACTTCGCAGGAGGATACAAAGGCATCAAATAATTCGTGCAGTTTAAAAGTTTTAATACGGTATTGATTTAATTCGCGGCCCTCATTATTGAGCGAAATGATCTGTATGCCCGCGTGTTGCTGTTTCCACATTTTTAGTAATGAAAGCATTTGAGGAAGTTCCTGCGACTGTTGAAACATAAATTCCTTAAACTGCTCACGAGAAAAATTCCTGGGTTGATTAAATACCACCGTATCAAGATATTCATCGAGTGTGATAGCGCCAATCTCGTAAATATTAAAAATAAAATCGTGCTGGTAATCCATTTCAGCATAATCGATCCCAAATTTTTTGGCAGCATTTTCTCTTGAAACATGTCCCCAGCCATTGGTAAGCATTACGCCACCAATATCAAAAAAAATCGTTTTAATCATTTTTGTCTTTTTAATGTGTGCATCCCATTGTTAACCTCAAGGTAAGTTACCATTTCTTAAATAATCCTTATGTCAGCACGGGGTCTTCACAGTAAGCCTTATGTGTGGGGAGAAAATATTTATTAGTCACCAAATGAGGAAAATGATGATAAACCAGGCACATTTCTTTTGACAAAATATAAATCTGAGATGGATATGCTTATAATACCCAAACAGATAAGTTAATTCTATTCCTGTTTTTTTAGCAATCCGAAAGTTGACGGGGAAATTTAAATGTATACAGATGCCCCCTGCAATTTGACATTAAAATAAACAAATGTTGATATTCAGAACTCTTGGCTTTAATATCTTTTTTACAGTCGAGAGAAGCACGCACCGATGAAATGTCACTTTCAATAATTTTCTTATAGGACAATACGAAAAGAAACACGAGCCGTATGCTTCCCATGCTTTTCAGAAGCGAAATACCTGATTACAAATAATCACCAATCGGGGTATGCTTTTTGAACCTTAATAAACAAAAATATATGTCAAACAGGAAACAATTCGGAATTTGGATGGATTCACACCAGGCCATCATAGTAGGAAAAGAAAACGTTGATTCTGGTGATTTTGTTATACTTGGCCATGCAGATGATGGCGGCGCAGAAAGCAACTCTAAATTTTTTAAAGAAATCACTTCTCTTATGCAAAATGCAGAAGAAGTGCATGTAACAGGTACCGGTCATTACCAGGAAGAATTTATTCATCATCTCAAAGCAACGCCCCAGTTTAAAAATGTGGTTGCAAAGGAAAGTACCTCTAATAAGATGAGCGATGAAAAATTGATTGAATATATCAGTGGCAAATATAATTAGAGAGTTTATTAATAAAGTAAAGTCCGCCCGGGGTCTTGCCATTGTAACCTTCCATATGGAAAAATATAACCGCAGACCCCGGGATATTCTAAACTATCATTAATTAACAAATTATTTTTATCAGTTTAATTACCGGGGTCTGCATGCAGTATACTTATTATTTGTAATAATCAAATTGCAAGACACCGGGTGGACAGTAATAAAGTAAAGTCCGCCCGGGGTCTTGCCATGGTAACCTTCCATATGGAAAAATATAACCGGCAGACCCCGGGATATTCTAAACTATATTCTTTCATTCATTAACAAATTATTTTTATCAGTTTAATTACCTGGGTCTGCATGCAGTATACTTATTATTTGTAATAATCAAATTGCAAGACCCCGGGTGGACAGTAAATATAATTAGAGAGTTTATTAATGAAGTTTTTCAATTTGAAGGAATTTGTAATTCCTCAATAGTGGATGGCCGCGATGTGGCAGAAAGCAAAACGGATAGCGAACTTGAACTTTTGCACAATCTTTACGGACAGGTAATAACAACTTTAGAAATAGCTACTGAATACGGAGAACCTCTCCCAGAATGGGTCGAAATTGCAAATGTCACCGACAAGTCTAAGCAACAACTTCTTGAATTACAAATAGACAAAGGAGAATCAAGTGCGATTGCCCTTGCCCTGGAGATACCTGATTGCACAATTATTCTGGACGACTACAAAGCACGAAAAATTGCAAGTCAACTAGGCATGACTTACACTGGTACTATTGGCGTCATTGTAAAAGCAAAACTTCAAGGAATTATTCCAAGCATAAAACCAATAATAACCAAAATAAAACAAACTGATTTTAGATTGTCGACTGAAATTGAACATCAAGCATTGAAGCAGGCAAACGAATAATATCGAATGATAGCCTGCACAGATCATTGGCGTTATTCACGCGGTTGATGTTGAGCCGCAAGTTTTGCGTAGTAGCCCACCAACAACATCTCCAGTTTTAAGTGGGAGCTATAGTCTTATTCAGCTTTCATTTACTTTGTGATATGCTTCCCTACCATTATCCACAATTTCTCACTGCAACAATTCTTGAATGGAAGCATTTATACTGATTACCATATTCAGTGATCATTCCAAGTAAGGTCTCCCGCAGGGGACGTTGTGCTATTGTGATTTTTAATCCACCAGGGGGTCTTGCCATTGTAATCTTAAACATGAAATTATATGCAAGAGCCGGATGATTTAACACTAACCTGTTTGTATAAGTGCAAACTTTTCGCTCCCCTATTATTTGCTAACTGATTTAAAAAGATTGTAAATATTGAAACACAAAAGCAGTAATGTATATTAGTGTAAATACATAAACCCGGGTTATTTAAAAAGATATACTTATGATATTAAGCCACATTTCAAAACAAGTGATCAGTAAGGGTGAAGCTATAAAAGGACAAGACATCAGGGAGGGTGTTTTCAAACTTATACAAACAGAATTTCCCGACTTTTCAGCTGACAGCAAAATTTCGCTTCAGGAACTTAATCAATACAGAAGGCTTTACCTCACAAAGCTTGTGGAACAGGAAAAGGGCGAACTAGCCCTCATTGACCTGGATGTAATGCGGGCTATCAGGGACTATAAAATAAATTTGAAAGCAGAACTTGAAATATAATTATTGAGTGAAAAAGTTGACTACCTATTGGTTCAACAAAACAAAAAACTTTTAGAAATTCAGGAAGTTCAAATTGACTATTTAGAAGACGTATTAAAAGAAATAAAGAAAAAATGAAACTGGAAAATCGAAAACAAAAAGCAGTTCCCTGGATGCCTGTCCGGTTCTTGCTATTTTTATTTGTAATGTTTAACCAGGAATGATAGTACCGGCATATACAGGTGCAAATTGCCAGGCAATAATTTTTAGGTTACCGAAATAAATATCATGTTATCCGCAGTAATTTTTCATGGCATCTCATGTTGCGTCGCACTCTTGTACGTTCCGAACAATGTTGAGCAAAATTCCATCATCATTTTGACACAAGGCCAACCTGCGCTGACCACTTGTCTTGCCTTCCTTTCCTGCTTTCCAAAAGAAAATTATTTTCTTTTTATGCTGCTAAACACTAAATCTTCAAGAAAAGCAACTACTTGCAATTCGTCTTTTGTTTTACCAAAATCAGTCAGCGAAGGAAGATTGTACATAAAAAAAATTTGAAAATGTGCCATTTCGATAATTGTGCTTGCCAGCGACCTTGAATATTTATATTTTGGATTGCATTCAAGTATAACTTCTGCAATCATTGCACAGAGGTCTTTGTAGGGTTTAAAGAACTGGTCTTTATTATCCTCAGTTACATGTTTGGTCAGGTAAGCTTTTGAGCCTTCTGCAATTATTATCTGGTGCAGCAGGTTTTCATTGATATGCATTGTTTTATCGTCATCTACAATAGTTGTAGCAAGCAGTTCAATTACTTTTTTGATTTTTAACGTCGGGTTTTTAATATTATTTGTGGTAAAGGTTACCCGGTATTGCAGCCAACTCCAATACCAAGCGGTAATATATATCAGCAAACGGTGCTTGTTTTCAAAATACCTGTAAATTCCAGCCTCGGTACTCACCATTTCCTCTGCCAGTTTTTTAAAGGTGAATGATTCAAAACCGTTTTGATGTATAATTTGAATACTGTGCTGAATGATTTTTTTGCCCAATTCTGTTTGCTCAGGGTCACGGAGAAACAGCTTTTCATTCATTTTTATCTGTAATTGTACTTCCATTTTTTAGCTGGGATTTTAATTTGTTATCATTTGCCGGATAAACAAGAAATAATAATGTATGGTCAACTACTGGGCAAAAATAGTTAAAAGTTTTACAATTTAATAAGATAGCATTACTATCTTTTAAGATATTAATTCTATCTTCGATGTCTATAACCAAATCAATTGACTGAGGAAATGAAAAAAAACATTTTTAAAGAACTAAAAAGCGACCTGCCAGCCAGTATTGTCGTTTTTTTTGTAGCCGTTCCTTTATGCCTGGGAATAGCTTTGGCTTCGGGAGCACCTCTGTTTGCCGGCATTATTGCAGGCATTGTTGGTGGCATTGTAGTAGGTATTGCCAGCGGTTCGCCCCTTGGGGTTAGCGGGCCCGCTGCCGGGTTGGCGGTTATTGTATTAACTTCAATTGCTGCACTTGACTCATGGCCCGCTTTCTTACTGGCAGTCGTTATAGCTGGTATCCTGCAACTGATTATGGGTTTCGCCAAAGCTGGCTTTATCGCTTACTTTTTCCCATCATCCGTGATAAAAGGGATGCTCACAGGTATTGGACTGCTAATTATTTTAAAGCAAATACCCCATGCCATTGGCTATGATAAGGATGCGGAAGGAGATGTTGCATTTTTTCAACTAAACGGCGAAAATACTTTTTCTGCTATTGTAAGTGCATTCAATTCGATTACGCCGGGTGCGTTACTCATTGCAGTAATTTCATTAGCGATATTAATTTTTTGGGATAAAGTATTGACCAATAAGCACAAAATATTTCGATTGATACAAGGCCCGATAGTAGTGGTTGTTTTAGGCATTGTGATGAATTATATGTACCAGAATGGGATATTAAACTTTAGTTTGGCTGCCGACCAGGTAGTAAAGCTTCCAGTGGCAAACAGTTTATCGGAGTTCTTTACACAATTTACTTTCCCCGATTTTTCACAGATAACAAATTTTGAAGTTTGGAAAATCGCTGTCGTGTTAGCCATCGTTGCCAGCCTTGAAACCCTGCTTTGTGTAGAGGCGACAGATAAAATGGACCCCTTCAAAAGAGTTACCCCAACCAACAGGGAATTAAAAGCACAAGGCTTAGGTAATGTTATATCGGGTTTGATAGGCGGCCTGCCCATTACACAGGTTATTGTTCGCAGTACTGCCAATATAACCTTTGGCGGCAAAACAAAGATGAGTGCCATAATGCATGGTGTGTTTTTGTTAATCAGTGCCATTACCATTGCAGGCTTGATGAATATGATTCCGCTTGCCAGTTTAGCCACTATCTTATTAATGGTAGGTTACAAATTAGCCAAACCTGAACTTTTTAAGCAAATGTATAAGCAGGGATGGGAACAGTTTATCCCATTTGTTGCTACTGTTGTGGCTATACTTCTTACAGATTTATTGAGAGGCATTACCATAGGCATGTTGTTTGGAATCTTTTATACCCTTCGCCACAGTTACCGCAATTCACACCATTTAAAAGATTTAGTAACTACAGTAGAAGGGATTCAGGTGCATCACCTTGTATTGGCACAAGAGGTTTCATTTTTTAATAAAGCAAGTGTTCTGAATGCATTGGATGTAATTCCTGAAAACTCAAAAGTAATTATTGATTGCACCCACTCAAAATCTATTGCATATGATGTGGTAGAAATAATTCAGAACTATAAGATAAATGCAAAGACAAAAAATATTACAGTTGAAACCATAAATTTTATAGAACCTCAATAACGTCATCATTAACTAAAAAAATAAAACAATGAAAACATTAACTAAAGAAATGCAGGCAGCCATTCCACCGGGTTTGGCTATTGAACTTTTAAAAGAAGGCAACAAAAGATTTGTAAACAATCTAAAAGTAAACCGCAACCTGTTGCAACAAGCGAATGAAACATCTGATGGGCAACATCCATTTGCAGTGATCCTGAGTTGTATTGATTCCCGAACATCTGCGGAACTGATATTTGACCAGGGGTTAGGTGATGTATTCAGTGTACGCATTGCCGGTAATATAATTAATGAAGATATTTTGGGCAGTATGGAATTTGGTTGCAAAGTAGCCGGTGCTAAAATAATCGTTGTACTTGGGCATACTAAATGTGGCGCAGTAAAAGGTGCCTGCGATCATGTGGAAATGGGTAACCTCACTGCATTGCTCACCAAAATACGGCCTGCAGTGGATGATGAAAACACTGTAAAAGAAAACCGTAATTCAGGTAACGATGAATTTGTAGAAAAAGTTTCAACCATCAATGTAAAAAGAACTGTACATGCAATTATGGAACGCAGTACCATTTTAAAAGAACTGATTGAAGCCGGGCAAATTGGGATCGTTGGGGGCACGCATGATATTACAACTGGTGAAGTAACTTTTTATGAGGATACTCAAATTATTAATAATAAAAAATTAGAACAAGTACAGAGTAGTTTTTAGTCGGCTAAAGTACAAATGGCATAAATGAATTAGACAAACAGTGTTGGGTACCTGCATCCTAAATACAGTTATCCAAGATTCAATACGGCACTACGGACAAGCCGAACACCGTTTTACAAAGTAGGCAACTAATGTTTTGAAAAAATGGAAAAGCAAATTAAATCAATTGCATTGCTTACAGCGGTAATCTTTTTGTTCTCATGCAGCCAGGCAACAAAAACAAAAAAAACAAATTCCCCTCCGGCAGCAACCGCAGAAGGAATGCAAGTTGTAAATCACGTAATGACTAAAGAACAACAAGCCAAACTTACACCAGATGAAGTTTTGCAAGACTTTTTAGATGGTAACAAACGCTTTCATAATGGGACAACAACCATCAGGGACCATAGCGAACAAATTCGGAAAGCCGTACCAGGTCAATTTCCCAAAGCTGTTGTATTAAGTTGTTTGGACAGCCGGGTACCTGTGGAAGACGTTTTTGATCAGGGCCTGGGCGACATTTTTGTAGGGCGGGTAGCAGGAAACTTTGTAAACGAAGATCTTTTGGGAAGCTTGGAATTTGCATGTAAAGTGGCAGGTGCAAAATTAATTTTAGTAATGGGGCATCAGCATTGCGGAGCAGTAATAGGCGCAATTAATGATGTGAAGCTGGGAAACATCACCGCCATGCTTGCCAACATAAAACCAGCAGTAGCGATGAGCCAGGATTTTGCTGGCGAAAAAACATCAGCTAACGAGGATTTTGTAAAGCATGTTTCTGAAAACAATGTGCGTTTAGCCATTAAAAATATTCGTGAAAGAAGTCCGATTTTAAAAGAAATGGAAGATAAAGGGGAAGTGAAAATTGTTGGCGCTTTTTACAGATTAACCGATGGTACATTAGCTTTTGTTCAATAAATAAACTATGAAAATAATAGCCATTTATTTACTGCCAGTTTTACTTGTATGCTTTTGTTCGTGTTTGGTGGCCAATGCCCAAAATACCCGTATTTCTGACAAGAATACTATTGGATGGTATGCTTATACCGGTACAGTCAATATTAATAACAAATGGAGTGTTCATACAGAATACCAATGGCGAAGGGATAATGTTATTACCGATTGGCAACAAGGCCTGTTACGAACCGGCATCAATTTTAAAGTAAATCAAAAACTTACCCTTAGGGCAGGTTATGCCTGGATAGAAACGTACAACTATGGCGATATACCCATTAATAGTTTTGGCAAACAATTTACCGAACACAGGGCCTATCAAATGGCTACCGTAAACGATAAAATGGGTATCGCTGAATTTAGCCACCGCTTTATGTTAGAGCAAAGATGGATAGGCCGCTATACTAACGCATCCTTAACCAAAGAAGATGAATTTTTTTTTGTAAACCGTTTGCGATACATGTATCGTTTGCAAATACCATTAAAGGGAAAAGCAATTGCAGACAAAACGCCCTATGCTGCTGTTTATGATGAGGTGTTTGTTGGCTTTGGTAAAAATGTAAATGAAAATGTATTTGACCAAAACCGGTTGGGAATTTTATTAGGCTATCGGTTTTCTTCAAAAGTGAGGTTAGAAGGCGGGTTCTTAAGCCAGATAGTTCAGTTGCCCCGTGAAGTGGGTGGAAGAAATGTATTTCAGTATAATAATGGTTTGATTGTAAATACTGTTTTTAATTTATAGAATGTTCAATGCTCTTTTGCTTTTAAATTTTTCAGATGAGAACTGAAAACAAAATACTATACAAGAAGTAATATTTCCAAATTTTCCATTAATAGCATGAAGTAATAGTGGGGATCGATAGCCTGATTTATGTCTGGCTTTTAACCGATAAACTATCAGTTGAACGGACCTTAATGAAACTTATACTTAAACCAAAGAATGATGGAAATTAATATCTGGTATTGGGTTGGATTTAATGCTTTTGTTCTGATAATGTTAGTATTGGATTTAGGGGTTTTTCACCGCAAGGAGCATGCAGTAAAAATAAAAGAAGCTCTTATATGGACCGGAGTATGGATTACACTTGCTTTAATTTTTAACTACGGAATTTACCACTTCCTTGGTAAAGAAAAAGCATTAGAATTTCTTACAGGTTACCTGATTGAGAAATCACTGAGCGTTGACAATATTTTTGTTTTCATTCTCATCTTTTCTTATTTCAATGTCCCACCTTCATATCAACACAGAGTACTTTTTTGGGGAATCATTGGCGCATTAATTATGAGGGCGATTTTTATTTTCGCAGGTGTCGCACTCATCAATCAATTCCATTGGGTTATTTACATTTTTGCAGCGTTTCTTGTTTTCACCGGAATTAAAATGCTCCTGCAAGAGGAACAAAAAATTGACCCCGATAAAAATCCGGTTGTTCGTTTGTTTAAAAAAATGTTTCCGATCACGCAATCATTTCACGGTAGTAAATTCTTTGTCAAAGTCAATGCAAAAACTTTTGCAACCCCTTTATTTGTTGTATTATTAATGATTGAAGTAAGCGACTTAATTTTTGCTGTGGACTCTATTCCGGCAATTTTAGCGATCACTAATGATCCTTTTATTGTTTACACTTCCAATGTTTTTGCTATCCTCGGATTACGTTCTTTGTATTTTGCCCTGGCAGGCATGCATGGAGTCTTTCGCTTCCTTAAAGTTGGTTTATCACTAATTTTGATTTTCATAGGTGTAAAAATGTTTTTGTCAGACATTTATCCGATTCCAATTTTAATTGCACTTATAATTATTGCTACCATCTTACTGACCTCTATTATTGCTTCATTAGTAATAAAACAAAAACCCACATCAATTTGACCAGAGATTATGCCAGCTGCTAGCGTCAATATAAACAACTTACATCTGGTAATGGAACAAATAAAGAAACAGAGCCCTATTATAACTGATTTGGAAAACCAGGGTAATGTAATAATTGTGGGTGGCCTGTATGATGTAACAAGTGGAGAAGTAAGCTTTTACTATTTGCTTTTCTAAATTAAATATTACTAATACTTAAATACTATGGCAAATAAGTTCTACGATTTCAAAAATCTGAAAGGTGACTTATCCGGTGGCGTTGTAGCTGGGGTAGTAGCCCTACCGCTTGCACTTGCTTTTGGCGTACAATCAGGACTCGGTGCAATAGCTGGGTTATATGGTGCTATAATTTTGGGCATACTGGCTGCACTTTTGGGTGGCACAGCTACCCAAGCCAGCGGTCCTACAGGCCCTATGACCGTAGTGTCCGCTGCAGTGGTTACGCTTGCAGTAAGTGAATTTGGGGGTATAGAAAGTGCGCTTCCTATCATATTGCTTACCTTTTTTCTGGGGGGAATTTTTCAAATATTATTTGGCATCTTAAGAGTAGGTAGCTACATCAAGTATTTTCCCTACCCCGTAATCTCTGGCTTTATGACTGGGGTGGGTCTTATTATTATCTTGTTTCAATTATTTCCCTTCTTTGGGTTGACTTCACCAAAATCTACCCTTGCTGTTCTGCAAAATCTTCCCGAAATCTTTATGGAGGCCAATATTGCCGCAATTGGTATTGGACTGCTCACAATTGCGGTATATTACCTTTTCCCAAAAATCACCAAAGCCGTACCAAGTACTTTGGTAGCCCTAATAGTGGCTACGTTCGTCGCTTATTTTTTCAAAATAGATGTACCTCTGATAGGTGACATACCGTCCGGATTGCCCGAGCTTAAAGTAGGAGGTTTTTCTAGTATCCCATCGGAGGCCTATGCCTTAATTATAGAGTATGCCATCATATTGGCTGCACTGGGTTCAATAGATTCATTGTTGACTTCGGTTATTGCTGACAATATTACCAAGACCCGGCACAATAGCAATAAAGAATTGATAGGACAAGGTATAGGCAACACTGTGGCCGCAATGTTTGGCGGTATTCCTGGAGCAGGTGCTACCAAAGGCACAGTTATCAACATAAATTCTGGCGGCAAAACCCGTCTTTCAGGAGCCATCCACGGGTTTTTCCTATTAATTATATTGCTCGGTGCAGGATCATTAGCTGCTTATATACCCATACCTGTGCTGGCAGGTATTTTGATTCCCGTAGGGCTTAATATTATAGATTACAAAGCGTTGAAGCACCTGCTAAAAGTCCCTCGTGCAGATACAGTTGTGCTACTGCTGGTATTGCTC
>MWWA01000380.1_pt1 | contig 11803 bp, 4 predicted proteins | sample 1047341 | NCBI WGS metagenome assembly MWWA01 (sample SAMN06349978, study PRJNA376086) | soil metagenome | isolation source: MS5-1 sample Antarctic (ecotone) soil | place: Antarctica | collected 2015-01-13
TCTCGGTGCCTGATGTCAATACACCGGAAGGAGCCGCATGGCCCATCGAGGAATTGAAGCTTAGAAATGCCGAGCTGGAAAATCTTGTTGCAAAAAAAACGGCCGACCTGGTAGAAAGAAATCGGGAACTGGAAATTGAAGCTTCGCTTGAAAGGGTTCGTGGCAAGGCAATGGCAATGCAAAAGCCGGAAGAATTAGTTGAAGTGGCTCAAATACTTCGTACAGAAATGGGTGGTCTGGGTGTAGAAGAATTAGAAACAAGTTCTATCTACATCCATGATGAAACAACACAAAAAACAGAATGCTGGTATGCCATTCAGCAGGAAAAAAAATTAGTGGCTGACCACATGACCATAGATTTAAGTGACACGGTTGTGGGCAGGCAAATGCTTCAGTTTTATCATTCCGATAAAAAAGAAATTTCTATTATAATGAAAGGAGCCGCAAGAAAAGAATGGATAAACTTTTGCGCTGAACATTCAAAATTGTTGGAGGGTTTTTATGGAGACGATATACCCGATCGCACCTATCATTTATATAAATTTTCAAACGGGTACATGGGTGCTGCGTCACCAGGTGATATATCAACAGAAAGCTGGGATTTATTGAAGCGGGCAACAAGGGTTTTTTCATTGGCTTATACACGTTTTAGCGATTTACAAAAGGCGGAGTCACAGGCAGAACAAGCAAGGCAACATTTAATACAACTTCAAGCTGAAAAAAACAGGGCTGAATCAGCATTTATAGAATTGAAATCAACCCAAACACAATTAATCCAATCAGAAAAAATGGCTTCTCTTGGTGAGTTAACTGCAGGTATTGCACACGAAATTCAAAACCCTTTAAACTTCGTAAATAATTTTAGTGAGGTAAGTAATGAGTTAGTTGATGAAATGAATGAAGAGTTAGATAAAGGAGATATTAAAGAGGCAAAAGCAATAGCAAGTGATATCAAACAAAATCTAGATAAAATAAATCACCATGGTAAGCGTGCTGATGCAATAGTAAAAGGAATGCTTCAACATTCAAGAATAAGCAGCGGACAAAAAGAGCCTGTGGATATAAATGCTTTGGCAGATGAATATTTAAGATTAAGCTATCATGGATTAAGAGCAAAAGATCCGCAGGATGCTGTGCACAATTCTTTTAATGCAATAATGGAGACGCATTTTGATTCATCCATTGGTAAAATAAATATGGTCGGACAAGATATTGGTCGTGTTCTACTCAATCTTTTTAATAATGCTTTTTATTCTGTAAACGAAAAGAAGAAGCGGCCCCCTGACCCCCGGTGGGGGGATTATGAGCCAACCGTTTACGTAAGTACTGAAAAGCAAGGCGATCATATTCTTATTAAAGTAAAAGACAATGGTATAGGTATTCCTGAAGAAGTAGTTCAAAAAATTTATCAACCATTCTTTACAACAAAACCCACAGGTGAAGGAACGGGACTGGGATTGTCTTTAAGCTATGACATCATCACTAAAGGACATGGTGGTGAGATGAAGGTGGAGACAAAAGTAGGTGAAGGAACAACATTTATTATTCAATTGCCTAAAAATATTTTATGAGTAACATTAAATTATTTGAAAGCAAACAAATTCGTTGCTGATTAGTGTAAATGACAATGGCATTCCGGAAAAAGTGTTGGATAAAATATATCAGCCATTCTTCACTACCATCCCGGTAGCTATCGGGACGGGATTAAAGTGGAGCCAAAGGTAGGTGAAGGAACAATATTTATCATTCAGTTACCTGTCTCTATGTGATAAAAACCAACATCGGACAAATCAGGAATTCAATTCCGGATTTGTCCAAAAGGCGTATATTTAAACATGATAAAACGAACAGCAGAGGCAAAATTGATAAAGCTGGCAAAAACTTTCCGCAGCGTGGCGGTGGTAGGACCGAGGCAGAGTGGCAAAACCACACTATGCAGAGCTGTGTTTCCACAGAAGCCCTATGTCTCTTTGGAAAACCCGGATACGCTGGAATTCGCTGTCACCGACCCAAGGGGTTTTCTTTCTCAATATAAAAAAGGCGCCATACTTGATGAAATACAAAGGGCACCTCACCTCTTTTCTTACCTGCAGCAGGTGCTTGATGAAACAAAAAAGAAAGGCTTGTTTATATTAACCGGTTCCAATAATTTTCTGCTACAGAAGAACATTACACAAACCCTTTCGGGCCGCATTGCCTATTTGCAATTGTTGCCTTTATCGCTGCAGGAATTGAAAGAAAGTAAAAAAATAAAACCAGATTACAACTGGCATATCCTTTCTGGTGGTTATCCGGAAGTGATCGCCAAAAAAATAAATCCTTCCGACTGGTATGCAAGCTATATCAGCACCTATGTAGAAAGAGATGTTCGCCAATTAAAAAACGTAAGTAATCTTTCGCTATTTACAAAACTGCTGAGGCTCTGTGCCGGACGAGCCGGGCAGATACTGAACCTTACTTCCCTCGCTAATGATTGTGGTATTGACCAAAAGACCGTGGCTGCATGGTTGAGTGTGTTGCAAAGCAGTTACATCATCTATTTATTAAAACCCTACCACAGCAATTTTAATAAACGGGTTATCAAAACACCCAAATTATATTTTTATGACACCGGGGTTGCCTGTTCTTTACTTGGCATCGGCAATGCAAAACAAATAGCCCATCATGCTGCCAAAGGCCCTTTGTTTGAAAACCTGATTGTTAGTGAACTGCTGAAAGAACGGTTTAATGTAGGTGCATCGGATAACCTGTATTATTGGCGGGATAAAACCGGCAACGAAGTGGATGTATTAATTGACGCCGCAGGAAAGCTAACGGCTGTAGAATTAAAAGCAGGCGAAACCATTTCATCGGATTTTTTTAAGGGCCTGAATTATTTTTCTTCACTACACAAAAAACGCATTCAGCAGCTATTGATATATGGTGGAAAACAGGAACAAAAAAGAAGTAGTGGAACTATAGTAAAGCCATGGGATAAATTGGGTTGAGATGAAAGTAAAGCTGGAGTTTTTCATTGAGTTATGATATTATTAAAGCACATGGCGGAGAAAATGAAAGTGGAAACAGCAGAAGGTGAGGGAGCAACATTTTTTATTAGAATTCCCACAAATAAATAGTAAATGAAACTAACTAAACAAGTTGAAGCAGAAGTAATGCAGGTCTATGATACCTGGTTAAACAGCTATTTATCCGGCGACGTAGAAGTTTATGATTCATTTTTCAATGATGACTACAGGTTTATTGGTTCTACCAATAATGAAGAATTTTTGAGTAGAAATGATACAACAAAGTTTTTTCGGGCAACGGCCGACCAGTTGGCAGATAAGACTGAAATAAGGAACAGCACCAAAACCATCAAACAGTTTGGTGATCTCATTTTTATTACTCAGTTGCTTGATGCATGGTTTCTGAACGGAGCAGAATGGAATTATTATGGTAGGTTTAGGTTTACATCAGCACTAAAGAAAAATAAAGAAGGCTGGCGGTTTATTTACCAGCATTTCTCCACACCCGATGCAAAAGCCCAGGAAGGTGAAACAATCGGTTATGATCAGGTAAATGCCGAAAACATACAACTCCGTGAAGCCATAAAACGCCGCACCATAGAATTGGAACAAAAAAACAGGGAGCTCGAAATTGAAACAGCACTGGAAAGAGTGAGAACTGTTGCAATGAGCATGAGCAAACCTGACGATGTACTGAACATTTGTAAAATGGTTTTTACAGAATTGCAGGCACTCGGTTTTAAAGACCTGAGAAATGCGTTGATCAATTTCTGGGATGATAATAACAGCGAATTGTTGGATTATGATTACTCAGATTTTGCCGGTGGGCATTTTGCCCGTCTTGCTTACAATAGCCACCCGGCATTTGATAAATTTCAGAAAAGGATCCGAAAAGCAAAAGATGCTTTTGCGAAACTTGTAATTACCAAAGATCAGTTGAAGAGTTGGAAACTACGAAGAAAAAGCAGTGGAGAGTATGATGATGCCCGGCTCAACAAAATTTCTGCACTTTATTATTACTTCTATTCAACTGGTGTTGGTGCGTTGGGCATTTCCACTCTTAGCCCCATTCCAAAAGACAACCTGGAAGTGCTGAAACGATTCCGCAACGTATTTGACCTTGCATACAGGCGGTATCTTGATATTGAGAAAGCCGAAGCACAGGTAAGAGAAGCGCAAATAGAAGCAGGTTTAGAAAGAGTGCGTTCCCGGAGTCTGGCCATGCACAAGACTTCCGAATTACAAGAGGTTATCAACACTGTTCATAAAGAATTACTCAATTTAAATATTGCAATTCATGGAGGTTCATTTATTGTTATTAATAGTGACATAGAAACAGAACTCCGTTGCTGGGGATCGGGGGGGACTGCTGATACTACAGAACAAGTACATATTCCGCTCTACGAGAAACCATTTTGTACCAATCTTATCAATAGAATAAAAAAAGGCCCAGGATTTTTTACGGAAGAATATACACAGCAGGAGAAGAAGGATTTTTTCACATTTCTATTCAAGCATGAGCCCTGGTCGACGCTGGATGCCAAACAGAAAAAAGAAACCCTTTCTAGTCCCGGGGGATACACCCGGTCCTGTTGTGTATCTCAACATACCAGCATTTTTATTATCAACCATTTTGGTGAGAAGTTTTCAACGGATGATAATGATATACTCCAACGCTTCGCAAAAGTTTTCGAACAAACCTATACCCGTTTTCTTGACCTGCAAAAAGCAGAAGCGCAGGCAAGAGAAGCGCAGATAGAAGTGGCATTGGAAAGGATTCGGTCAAAGTCTCTGGCAATGCATAAAACGGACGATCTACGAGAGGTAGTTAAAGTCTTATTTGAACAGATGCAGGAACTAAGTGTTGAAATGGGTTTTGGGTCAGTTAGCATCTACATATTTAATGAGGGCACAAAGGATTTGGAACAATGGCTTGCATTACCTGATGGCGTAAAGCTACTCAGGGTACCTTATTTTGAACACCCCATATCTTCGGAACTTTATGAAGCTAAAGAACGTGGAGATACTTTTTTTGCAAAAGCATTTCCCGTAGAAATAAAAAATTCCTGGACAGAAATTGGATTCGATGTTACTGATTACAAGTATCTCCCTCCAGAATTTAAAACTGCCATACTGGAAGCCCCTGGATATTCACTCTCTATAACGCTTGCAAAAAATTCTGGTATTGCCATACCAAATTTTTTTGGAAGACTACTTTCTGAGGAAGATAATGAAATATTAAAACGTGTCGGAAGAGTCTTTGAACAATCATATATCCGTTTTCTCGATCTCCAAAAAGCAGAAGCGCAGGCAAGGGAGGCAAAGATTGAAACTGCTTTAGAAAGAGTTCGTTCCCGTTCTCTCGCCATGCACAAAAGTGATGAGCTAAACGAGGTAGTATCTATTCTTTTCGAAAAATTAAAAGAATTGCAAATTCCTGCTACAGCGGTTGGCATCGCCATTTATATTGATGGTTCAAAAGACTTGAATGCATTCGTATGCGGAGAGAATCAAGATGGCTTAGTCATCACCAATTATCGTCTCCCTTATTTCAATAATAAAATAACGAAAGATTTCAGCAATGTCCGCGAAAAGCAATTGGATTTTTTTGTTGGTAAATATTCAAAAGAAGAAAAAAATTCCTTTTATAAATATGTACTTGAACATACTGCGGAATTCAAACATTTGCCCGAGGATATAAAACGCATGATATTCGAAAGCCCGTCATATACTATTACCATGGTGGCGGTTAAAAATGCAGTGTTTAATATCAATGATTTTGAAGGGAAGGTTTTGTCTGACAATGAAGTTGATATTATCAAACGTTTTGCAAGAGTTTTCGACCAGGCCTACACGCGTTTTCTCGATCTGCAAAAGGCAGAAACACAGACAAGAGAAGCAAAGATCGAAGCTGCTTTGGAAAGAGTGAGAAGCCGCTCTATGGCAATGCATAAAAGTGAAGAACTCCGGGAGGTGATACAGGTAATACATACACAGTTAGTTCAATTAGGTTTTGAAATCTCTAATTCAGGAATCATGTTGGATTACAGGGATAATGATGATTTTAATCTGTGGATGGCAGACTCTTACGAAGAATTTCCGGTAAAAGTATACATTCCTTATGTTGACCATCCGCAGTTTAACAGCTATAAGGAAGCAAAAAAAAGAGGGCTGGAATTGTTTACGAACACGTTGACATTCGAAGAAAAAAACAAATGGTTTCAGCATGTTTATCAAAATATCAGCGGAGTAGCTGAGGAAACAAAGAATGTAGTGTTTAGTTATCCGGGAATGGCAACTTCATGTGTGTACCTGAAGAGTGTTGCACTTTACCTGCTGAACTATGCCGGCACACCCTATTCAGATTCAGATAATGCCATTCTTATGCGATTTGGTAAAGTGGTTGACCAGGCTTACACCCGCTTCCTCGATCTGCAAAAAGCAGAAGCACAGGCAAGAGAAGCTACCATTGAGGCAGGTTTGGAAAGAGTACGTTCACAATCTATGGGTATGCAGACCAGTAAAGATCTGAGTAATGTAACTACAGCCATGTTTGAGCAATTGAGAATTTTGGGGGGAACGTTATATGCCACCGGTATTGTTTTTTGCGACAAGCATGAAGGCAATGTGGAGCAGTGGCACAGCGTTCCTGGGGCGGGCATGATGTCTCCATTTATTGTGCCTGTTGATCTGGACTATATTCATCAATACAGATATGATCAATGGAAAAATGGCATTGAATTATTTTCAGTTGAAATCCCGGAAGATTTTATAGCACAACATTTTGAATCTATGTTCAATCTTCCAACAGTTAAAGCAGTGTTTGAAGATTTTGCAGCAAATAATATCCCGATGCCTGAAACCCCTTCCTGGGAAATAGATTATGGTGCATCATTTAAGCAGGGGTATATCTTGGTATCAGCACTTCAACCTTTTGGTGAAGCAGCTATTCTTCCTCGCTTCGCAAAGGTTTTCGAACAGACCTATACCCGTTTCCTAGATCTGCAAAAGGCCGAAGCTCAGGCAAAAGAGGCAAAGATTGAAATGGCACTGGAAAAGATACGTTCCCGTACCATGGCCATGCAAAAAGGTGAAGAACTTCAAGACGTTGTTGTCCTTTTGTATAAAGAGCTTATTGCATTGGGTGTTACCAATTTCGTTACTTGTGGATATGTAGAAATAAGTGAGCAAACCAGCAGGCAATTGACCTGGGTTACAGGCCCCGGAGGAGATTCTTTAGGTTTATTTTATCTTCCATTAACCGGAGATGCCACCTTTGATGAACGATATGCCGCATGGAAGCAACAACAAACCGTTTTCCACCAAACAGTAGCCGGCGAAGTAAGAAGCAAACATCTTGAATATGCCATTACAACATTTAATTCTAAAGAGGCAGAAGAGATGGTGCTAAGTCAGTTTCCTGACCCGACCGTATTTTATTGTTTTAATTTTTCACATGGATACCTGCATTTGGTTGGTGGCTCACTTTTAAACAAAATAGAAGAGGCTTTGTTAGCCAGGTTTACCAGGGTATTTGAACAAACCTATGCCCGTTTCCTCGATCTGCAAAAAGCAGAAGCACAGGCAAAAGAAGCGCAGATAGAAGCCGCTTTAGAAAAAGTCAGGAGCAGAACAATGGCCATGCAGCGAAGCGATGAATTGTCGGGAACCGCCTCCCTGCTTTTCCAGGAATTTAAAAAATTAACCCAGCAGGAACTTATACAAACTACAATTGGTATTTACAACGAAGAGAAAAATGAAATAGAATTCCGTTCTACGGATTGGGAAGGCCACGGTGAGCAGTTCGATCGGCCGGCTTATGGAAGCATGGATGAACCAACTTTATTAAAGCCTGCTGTTATTGCATGGAGGGCAAATGAAAAATCCATCATTGTTGAGCTAACTGGTGAAGCACTTGAAGGTTGGATTCACTACCGTAACCAAATGACGGAAACTACAATATCAATTAAAGAAGCAGGAGGCCGAAGAGTTATTAGCATCGCTTTCTTTTCCAAAGGGCATCTCTCCCTTTCATCACCTTTACCGTTACCCGAAGAAACAGTAAAAACACTGGAACGGTTTGCCGCAGTATTTGATGGAACCTATACCCGTTTTAATGATCTGCAAAAAGCCGAAGCACAGGCAAAGGAAGCACAAATTGAAGCCTCATTGGAAAGAGTGAGAAGTAAGGCTATGGCCATGCATAACTCCCAGGACCTAGCTGATACGATTGGTTTATTTTATAAAGAACTGCAATCATTCAGTATTACACCAAGAAGATGCGGAGTAGGAATACTAAATAAAGAAAACAAAGAAGGCGAGATGTTTACATGGAATACCACCGAACAGGGCGAAAGCCTGGAACTGGTGGGTAAAATGAAAATGGAAGGCCATACTGTTCTGGAAAATGTATACAGTCATTGGCTTACGCAAACCGAGTATCATCCTGTATTACGTGGCAATGAAATAAATGAGTACTACCAGATAATCCGTCCGATGATGGCTTTCCCCGATTATCATCATAATGTGGTGCAATATGGTTATTTCTTTTTCTTCAAAGAAGGAGGGGTATATGCGTGGACAGAAAAAGAAATGCAAGAAGATGAACTGCAGATTTACCGAAGGTTTACTTCGGTGTTAAGCCTTACATATAAACGTTACAAAGATTTAAAACAAGCAGAAGCCAATGCGAGGGAATCGCAAATAGAAGCCGGGCTGGAACGAGTGAGAAGCAGAACACTGGCCATGCAAAAAAGTGAGGAGCTTGCAGAAACAGCTTTTGTTCTGTTTCAGCAACTTAACTTACTGGGTGTATCACATGAACGTATCAATATTGGCATTATAAGGGAAGAAACAAAAACCATTGACTTTTGGGTCACTGAGCAGGGAGGAAATCAAATCAACACAAGGTTTACGGGCAGCATTACAGAGCCGATCGTGCTGGCTAAAATTTATGCCGGATGGAAAGCTGATTTAAAGTCGATGACTATTGACATTACCGGTCAGGAATTGAAAGACTGGATAGTTTATTTACAAAATGATATTGGAATTCCTTTTAACCCGGCATTTCTGCACAAGCGAAGGGTACAGAGTGTCAGCTTTTTCTCCAAAGGGGTGCTGGTAGTAACTACACCCGAGCCACCACCAGCCGAAACGATTCAGCTGCTTGAACGATTTGCGGCTGTATTCAATCTCACCTTTACCCGTTTCAACGATTTAAAATTAGCAGAAGCACATGCAGAGCAAGCGGAACAAGATTTAATAAAATTGCAAATAGAAAAAAAGAGAGCTGAAGATGCATTGACTGAATTAAAAGCTACCCAAACCCAATTGATCCAATCAGAAAAAATGGCGAGCCTTGGTGAACTCACCGCAGGCATTGCACATGAAATTCAAAACCCGTTAAACTTCGTCAATAATTTTTCGGAAGTGAATAAAGAATTGATTGGAGAAATGAGAGCAGAGATTGAAAAAGGAAATTTAGAAGAAGTAAAAACCCTGGCAGCTGATATCGAATCAAACGAAGAAAAAATTAATCATCATGGTAAACGTGCCGATACCATTGTAAAAGGTATGTTGCAACACAGCCGCAGCAGCAGCGGTGTAAAAGAACCAACTGATATCAATGGGCTGTGCGATGAATACCTCCGCCTCTCCTATCATGGACTGCGTGCAAAAGACAAGTCATTCAACGCCACTATGAAAACTGATTTTGATTCATCGATTGGAAAAATAAATGTAATTCCACAGGATATTGGAAGGGTTGTTTTAAATTTATTGACGAATGCGTTTTATGCAGTTGATGAAAAGAAGAAATCAGGAATTCCGCATTATGAACCTACAGTTTCAATAGGTACAAAAAAGTTGGGTGGTCATGTTGAAATCAGCGTTACTGATAATGGCAACGGTATCCCTCAAAAAGTATTGGACAAAATCTTTCAACCCTTCTTCACTACCAAACCAACAGGCGAAGGAACTGGACTGGGATTGAGTTTGAGTTACGATATTGTAACGAAGGGGCATGGTGGGGAGCTGAAGGTGGAGACAAATGAGGGAGAAGGAACAGCGTTTATTGTGATATTAACGGGTTGATATAGGTCGTGCCGATGGCACTCATCATGGTTTGCATTGTATGCACCGGAATAAATTCCGGTGTTAGAAAACAAAACCGAGCCTACGGCTCTGTCTCCTCACAGTAGTCGGAATCTTTAAAGGAGGTGAAAAGTAAAAACTATGTATAGAGAAAGTTTAATCGGGGATAATCAGAGCTTAGTGTTTTTTGGCTGGGTATTAAATATAACCTTACAAAACCAGACCTAAGGCTCTGTCTCCTGACAGTAGCCGGAATATTTAAAGGAGGCGAAATGTAAAATGATGTATGATGTATAGAGAAAGATTAATTGGGGATAATCAGAGCTTAGTATTTTTTGGCTGGGAGGAATGACTTAACTGAATAAGGAAAACCAGAGGCCGAGCCTCGATGTGATTTTGAAACAACGGGTTTCAATTGTATGAACAGAAAACCAGAGGCCTGGCCTCGATGCGATTTTGTAACAACGGGTTTCAACCCGTTGAAAACTGGAAATATAAAACATAGAGCCGTAGGCTCGGCACATACAGAAGCAAAAAAGTGAAATAATATGGCAAATACCTATCATCAAATCTACCTGCAATCAGTTTTCGCAGTAAAGTACAGGTCTGCTGTATTGGATAAAGCCTGGAGAACTAAAGTACAGGGAGTGATTGGAAATCTGATAAATGAAACAGGCTGCAAAACCATCATCATAAACGGAGTTAAGGACCATATGCATTGCTTTCTGGGACTAAGGCCCGCAGTATCGGTATCTGAGTTAATGAAAACAGTAAAAGCAAAATCATCGAAATACATTAATGATCATTCACTTACATCAAACAGGTTTGAATGGCAAGAGGGTTACGGCGTATTTTCTTACAGACAAAGAGATGTTGACCAGATATATAAGTATATTCAAAACCAGGAAGAACATCATACAAACCAAAGTTTCCATGAAGAATATCTTGATTTATTGAAAGAGTTTGAAATCGGATATGATGAACAGTATATTTTTAAGGAGCTAATTTGAAACATCATGAAATTTTATATGAATTTTCATCCCTTACAACAAAACACATCAGGACAAGGGAGAGGATTGGGATTGTCAATGAGTTATGATATTATTAAGGCACATGGGGGCGAGTTGAAAGTGGAAACAAAAGAAGATGAAGGAAGCGAATTTGTAATTCAACTACCTGTTTAACGCAACCGTTATGGATATAAAAAAAGAAAAATTACTTGACGCTGTTTATGAAACCCTGATTAAAGTAGCCCTTAAGGGAGATGCGTTGAGTGAGATGGATGGCCTGATTGACGACAATTTTATGGGATATGGTTCAGCGCCGGATGAAAAGTTAATCGGTATGGAGGGCTTTCGGTGGATGGTGGAAAGGCAATGGAAAGAAATGGCAATTGAGAATACTGAAATCAAACGGCATTCGGTTAAAAAAGAAATTTTTGCCCAGGAGAAGGCAGCATTATTAATGGAGGAAATGGAGATGATTGTTTCGGACGGGAATGACATCACCAGCATTGATTTTAGATTGTCTACGTTATTGGGTTATTCACAAAACAAGTGGACTATAATACATTTTCACTTCTCGGTGCCTGATGTCAATACACCGGAAGGAGCCGCATGGCCCATCGAGGAATTGAAGCTTAGAAATGCCGAGCTGGAAAATCTTGTTGCAAAAAAAACGGCCGACCTGGTAGAAAGAAATCGGGA
>MWWA01000381.1_pt1 | contig 11798 bp, 19 predicted proteins | sample 1047341 | NCBI WGS metagenome assembly MWWA01 (sample SAMN06349978, study PRJNA376086) | soil metagenome | isolation source: MS5-1 sample Antarctic (ecotone) soil | place: Antarctica | collected 2015-01-13
TGTTCCGCTACGAAGACATTCAGCGCGCCCTCGACCCGAAAATCGAACCTTTATTCGGAGACTAACTGATGAGCTATAACCATGAGCCGCAATATGACACCGCGCCGAAGTACACCCTCGGCCTTGACCTCGGGCAGACCAAAGATTACACCGCTCTGGTGATCCTTGAGCGTCACGGCGAAAGGGAGCAGGCCGTCTTTCATGCGCGCCACTTAGAGCGCTTTCCGCTTGGCACACCCTACCCGGCGATAGTGGCAGCTGTGGCCGACATGCTGAAACAGTCACCACTGGCAGGCGGCACGCCGAGACTTGCGGTAGACGAAACCGGCGTCGGCGCTCCCGTCGTTGACCTCTTCAGACAGGCACGACTTAACGCCGCGCTTCACCCGATCCATATCACGGGCGGCGCAACTGTTAACTACGACAGGGGCGTTGAATTTGTACCGAAGCGCGACTTGGTGTCAGTCGTGCAGGTGGCTTTGCAGACTGACAAATTGAAGATCGCGGAGGCGCTACCGGAAGCGGGCACTTTAGTGCGCGAGTTACAAGACTTTCAGGTGAAGATTACCGACGCAGCAAACGACACCTACGGCGCGTGGAGAGAAGGTGCGCACGACGATTTAGTGCTGGCCGTGGCGCTCGCCTTGTACGTCGGGAAGAAGCGGGGCGAGCTGTTAGAGACTCCTTCGTGGAGCTATCAATCCGGGTAAGGACATCAGACGCGGCCTCACAGAAATGTGAGAAGAGGCGGCGACCACTTGGAGAGGCGGTCGCCGCTTTCCCTTTCTTCCTCACAGCTTCCGCACGTAAGCGTCTAAGTCTTCCCGCTTTACTCTCCAGCCTCTGCCGATGATCCGCGCCTTCAACTTCTTCTCTTCGATGGCTTGTCTCAGATGGCCGCGCGAGAGTCCCGAAAGCTGAGAGGCTTCCGCTAAGTTAAGCGTCAACTTGTCGGCAAGCGAGAGCGGCGCGTTCTGTGACAACGTATGACTGTCGCTGACTGACGCGGGAGAATTGGGCGGCAATTGCCTTTCCTGTGCCGATACAAGACGCTCTAAAAGATCATGCAAAGAGGCGACGTATGAACCCGCGCCTACTTGTGACAAGGCTTGGCTGTCACCCGTTGGCGCGGCAACCATCGCGGGCTTTCGTTCCGGCTCTACCACCTGTGCTAACTCTTCCTTGTATCGGTCTACGTCGTCGGAGTCGAAAAAGGTTTCCATCTTGCCCGACGCGCCCCGATGATAAACCGGCTTCACCTTGCCCGCACTGGCAGCTCGCTGGAGCGAGCGCACGGATATTTTGAGGCGCTTAGCGGCCTGTTCTTTCGTGAGTTCCTTCCCCATGAGCGCGGGCTTATATCACGGCGGGTTTACCCGTGACAACGTGTGCTTGGCGCGAAGTGTCATAGGTTGGCGCGGCACAGAAAAAAGGCGCATATTTGCCCTGTGCTGAAACGGGTATGCTGTGGCATGGATGAGTGGCGGAAACGTGCGCACAGCGAACGTGTGCGGGCGTAGCGGGCATCCGGCGCGGTAGTTTTCAGTATCACGCCCACGCGCGCATGGCTTCCACGTATTGCCAGAGTTATTGACGGAATCCGTCAATATCACGCCCACGCGCGCATGGCTTCCACGATTCGCACGGCGGGGATAGAAAGTCTGAGCATATCAAGAGTAACAATGTAACCCTTGATACAAGCCAGCAAGGAGCAACAGGTGTTTATAATAGCAACACCCTTTCGCGCCCTACTGGAACAACTCGCCAGCATATCAAGAAGGACAATGTCCTTCTTGATTCTAACCAGGGCGGCAAGATTGACAATGTAAATCTTGCCACCCCACCAAGAGGCAATACCCGCCAGCACGCCCTTCGCAAACTCCGCAAAGATCGTTACGAGTGGTGCTGTGTCCATTGTACACAGCACCACTCGCCCTGCTGGAAGCGCCCGCCGTCTTTCATGGCAACCGGCATACGTCTAGTGCTGTGGACAATGTACACAGCACTAGCCGTCCCGATGGAACAAGTCGTCAACGCGCTTTGGAACCTCGCGTTTGTTAGTGAAAAAGTGAAGTCCTTCCGCCGGCGGAAGGATTTGTCTTCCCCGACCTGCACGCGCGCACGGCTTCAACGAAAGCAAAAGAGGCCAGCCCCTTTAGCCAGCCTCTTCGACTCTGTATCGCGCAATACAAACCTCGGTGCGCAACGAGGATTCACCCGCGCTTACTTCTTTGCGCCTCCCTTCAGGCGGGTGACAACGCGCCCGTCCACCAGCTTCTCTTCGGCGTATTGGCCGAGCGAGCGGAAGCCAAAGCCCCGGTGCCAGTTCAACACCCGCTCGATCATCTCCGCCGAGTCTCTCGACTCTTTTGCAGACACGTCCGAAAGCATGTCTGACATTTCATCCACGATGGCGTTGTAAAGATTTTCCGGCGTGAACGGGTATTCAAGAATCGCCGCAATGTGTACGGCCAGTTCCGCTTCCATGTGCGGCCATTTGGTGGTCTTGGGCGTAGTAGTTTGTCTCTTCGTTGCCATTAGAGTGTCTCCCTTCTCTGCATAACGGCAAGGTGAAGCGCCAGTTCCTCGAGTTCGCGCGCCGCCGTGTGAAGGGCGCGCATGATGTCGTCTGCGGTATCAAAGTCCAGTAGACGGCCTTCCGTCGTCTGTACGGCACGTGTGACAGTGCGGACGCGCCCGCGCACCCGCTCAAGCTTCTGTGCCGGCGTCTGTGTCGTTGTGGTAGTATTTGCTTGTTGCATTTCAATTCCTTTCTTAATGGGAAGGGGTTGAGGGGCGGGGCTTAGGGATGTTATGCGGCATCTCCTAAGCCCTTTTTGTTAGTGGCCGCGTCTGGCAGCCATGTAAACGTGAACCTGAAGCGCGGCTGCCGAGTGTTTGCACGGGACGCGCGACGGGCAACTGCAATCAACGATCTTCTCGCCGCCGGAGCGATAGCACAGCACGGTGTAGGTGTTGCCTTTGGAGCCTGTGACTTCGTACTCGCCAAATTCAACCATGCGGACTTTCGGGTGTAGCGCGCGGGCGTTCTCGATGGCGCGGGTGAGTTGCTGTTTCGATTTCAGGATGAACATTAGTTGTCGCCTTTCGTGATTGATGTCTGACAAAGAGATATTAGCACATGCGCGAAGAATAGCAAGATAATTCTTCGCGCATGTGCTAAGAATTTACTTTAAGTCTTTGGCGGGTGCGCTAAGAAAAGCCTTGTCGAATCTTGGCGGGTGTGCTAAGTTCGCCCTCATGGGAGAGCGTATGCTGACATCAAGAGAAATCGCGCAGCGTTTCGGCGTGAGCAATTCGACGGCGCGGGGGTGGCTTCTGCGTGGCCGGTTCGCTGGTGCCGAGTTACGAGAATCCGAGTTAGGGCAACCGTATTGGGTAGCACCGGAAGTGTCGGTTAAAAGCTTCGTGCCGCCGAGACCCGGCCCCGTGCCCAAAGCCAAGCCCGAAGAGAACGGTAAGAAGAAGGGGAAGAAGTAAGCCCACACAAGCCCCGCAGCGTGCTTTGTGTGAGGTTTCCCCGATACCCCGCAAACACGCGCATACCCGGTACTTGCGGGGATTCCACGGCCACAGAAGGTAAGCCCCGAACAAGGTGCGAACGCGGGGTTAATGCGGGGTTTCCGTCAAGACTCAGCGATGAATAAAGAAGACGTAGCGAAGGCGCTCGGATGCAGCACCAGACAAATTGAGAAGTTCGCCAGCGAGGGGCGGCTCGGCGAGCGCGTCTATGTGCGCGGCAAGCGCGGGCGGCAGGCGGATTACAAGCCCGAAGAGGTCGAGCGGTTGAAGGTCGAACTGGAGCGCGAACGCGCCGAGGTCATAGGCCACGCGGCGCAGACCGCACTCGCCGCACCGAAGCGGGAAGCCGTCGCTTTAGTCGAACAGTTGACGGCGAGTCTCGACAGGCAGCACAACGACGCGGAGCGCATCATTGCGGCTATCACTTCTTTGAGGGAAGCGCCCGCGCAACTAAACGGTGAAGCCTCGCCGGGCGTGGGCATCACGGACAAGTTGACGCTATCACTCATGGAAGCCGCTCAGCTTTCGGGACTCTCGCGCAGGCATCTTCGGCAAGCGATTGAAGAGAAGAAACTGAAGGCGCGGATCATCGGGCGCGGGTGGAGAGTGAAGCGCGGTGATCTGGATGTTTACGTGGTGAAACTGTGACAGGTGCCGGCGACTAAACATGAAGCTTATAGAGCCAGAAACAAGCGCCGAGCCTGAGCCCGCTACAGACGTTTTCAAGAGGGATATTGACTCTTTTAACATCACGCTCGGAGTCAAGATAGATTGCGCCACTTCAGACGGCATTCTCTCTTTCAACGTCAAGGTGGAGTACCCCGGCACACACCCCGTACTCGGAGAAAAACGGCAGGTCGGCATCTCATTTGAAATACCCGCGAGCGTTTTCCCCGACGACGAGAAGCGCGATAAATGGATCGAAGCGACGAAGCGCAACCTTTATCACTGGCTCATTGATGTAATGAGAGAAGAGGCGCGTCTGTTTCTAGGCGACGTGGGGAATATATGCCTCGTTAAGTTAGGTCTTGATCGTGCGACCAAGCGAGAGTTGTACGACATGCACATGAAGGCGACCGAGAAGCGCCTGCGCGTTTTATTCGGGATGCAGGGTAAGGGACGACGCTCAAGATGGACGAAAGTAGAACTCGCGCGCGAAGTCACGGCCAGCTTGCGCAGCTTACCTGTGCGCCGGCGCACTCTCGACGGCGCGGCGGCAAGTCTCAAAGAAAAGTTTAAGGCGAGGGAAGACGCCGACAAAATCCCCCCGAATGGGGAAGCCTTACGTCAGTTACTTAAACGGTTCGGTTTAGATTGGGATTCTTTACAACCGGACGATTAGAGAGTTAATTCCGTCAGACTACCGGACGAAAATAAGCCTAATTCCGTCCGGTTAAATGTATTGCTTACATAACTTACCTCTTGCACCGGACTGTGAAAGTATGTAGTATGGCATCAATAGAGAGAATTAATTAAGTACTCTCTATGCAGAAAAGCAGCGATGCGTCCCGCTAAGAACTTCGCTGCCTCTGCTTTCGATAACCGCGCTATGTAGCACGGGCTTTGTGTATTCATTCTAAAGCCTACCCACACATAGCGCAACTACTTTTGAAAGGGAGTGCGCTATGTCCTTCGATACTTCGGCCTCCGACTTCGTAACCATCGGCGAGTTGGCCCGCGCATGGCGCTGCACGGAGCAGCACGTGTACGCCATGATTCGGCGGGGGCATCTACCCGCCCATCGGATCGGGCGGCGCGTAATCGTGTCACGCCTCGCCGCGCAAAAGTTCCTCGAGCAAAACGCGACCGCGAGCGTGGCCGCATGAACGCACGAAGGCCTGAGTGTGACAAGCACTCAAGACCTTCATTGACTTTTAGGTTGATTTGACGCGGACAGGAACCAAAAGCTAATGAAATCCTACACTAAACAAAGCCCCGAAAGCAATCACTTTCCACGCCCGCCGCTCGCGCGCGTCAACACCAAGCGCCGGTGCCCGGAATGCAATCATGCAAGCGGGTGTATGGTCGCCGATGATCGAACGCTGTGCCTTCGGAAGCCAAGCGACAAGCAGGTGCGCGGCGGTCTCGGCGGATGGTGGCACTATCGGTTTACTAACGCGCCGCCTCCAAAGCTGGCGCCTCCGAAACCAAAGCCTTTGCCGATTGAGCGCGCGAGCGCGGATCACGTTGCCGGCGTTCTGACGACGCTACTCCGTAAGCACCTCGGCTTGAGCGAACGGCATAGAGCGGCGCTACTGGCGCGCGGGCTTTCCGAAGGCGAGATTGAGCGCAACGGCTACGCTTCGGCACCGCCGCCCGATGATGGCGACCGCATCGCGCGCGAACTCTCGGACTTCAATCTCGAAGGCGTCCCCGGCTTCTTCATGCAGGGCGGCGAGTGGCGCATGAGGGACTTCGGAGTCGGTATCTTCGTGCCCGTCCGTGACGAACATTTGCGCATCGTCGGCTGTCAGATTCGCCGCGATGATGTGGCAGACGACCAGCCGAAATATATTTGGTTTTCGTCGGCAGGGAAGCCACACGGCACCTCAAGCAGCTCGCCCCTTCACTACGCCCGCCCACATCTGTTATGCGGCGCGAGCGAGGTACTTTTAACCGAAGGCGCGCTCAAAGCCGATGTTGCCGCCTACTTTCTCAACGCCCCGATCATCGCCGCCGCTGGCGTGTCGAACTTCGGACAGGACTTCGCCGAAAACCTCAAAGCCAAGTTTCCTTCCTTGCGAACAATTCTTATCGCTTTCGATTCCGACTGGCGAATAAAGCCACAGGTCAAGGCGGCACTCGAAAAGATGATGCGCAACCTATCCGGCGTGGGCTTCCACGTCAAAGTCAGGACGTGGCCGCCGCACATGGGAAAGGGAATTGACGATTATTTGCTTGCGCGCTCTCAATCCAGCAAGGAGGTGGCCGCCTGATGAGCACACCATTCATTGACTTTGAAGAGAGGGAACATGAACGGCAGCAAGAGGCCGAAGAGCGCCGGCGTCACCTGAAGATCGTGCGCGGCGTGCTTACCGGCGAAGATGAGAATGACGCGCTCGACCGTGAGGCAGCAATACTGACTCAAGACTTCGCCAACACAACCGACGCGGCGAGTCTCCTTCTCACTCACCTGAAATTCGCCCCGCAGCTGCGTGCCTTTGTTGACGCCGTGATCGGTGCGACCGGCGGGTCTGACGACTTCGTAGAGATCACCGACGAGGTCTTAGCCGAGCGACTCGGACGTTCGACTAAGACCGTCCAAACCTGCCGGAAGGAATTTCGGGAATGGCCGGATCACGGCGCGGTGATCGAGATTAAAGACAATTGGCGTCACCCCGACACCCACGAAAGCCACGCCCACGCTTACCGCTGCCACATAGACAAGCTGGCGGTCGAGGCGATGCTGAACGCCCGCATCTCGCCGGAGTGGTCGCGCAACCGGCACAAGGCGATGGAAGAGGCCGCGCGCACCGTCGGCGATTCCGCGCCGTGCTTCCCGCCGCGTAAGCCGAAGAAGCGCCGGAGGGTGAGCGACGCCGAGACGGTTGCGCGCAATCTCCAGCAGGGAGCCAAACTGCTCAAAGAGGCAACTGACCTCCGCCCGATGGTTCGCAACCCGGATTACGACGTGCTGTACGAACTGAGGCGACAACTCGCCGAGCAGATCAAGGCGTTCGACGAGGCTTTCGGCATCGAGGGCGACTTCCATGCAAAAGAAGGAATAAGAAGCATGGAAATGGACGCACCCGCCGCTCCCTCCGAACCTTCCGCAGAGTCCACCTGCATGGAAGCGGAAAATGAAGTGGAAGGGCAGGTGGAAGGGGGGGTGGTGGAAAAAACTTCCACCTGCAACGGGTCAACAGAATCAACGACTTACGAGAATCAAGAATTTTCGCCTCCTGAATTTCCACCCGGAAGCGACGACCCGGAAACGGCACGCGAGTACCAAAAATTGTCGGAGGAATATGCCCGAGACGTTAAAAAAGCAATAACCGACAAGGTAGCAAGCGGGAAGACGCCGGAGTTGGCCTACGCGGAGGCCGAGCGGGAGATCGGGGAGTTTGAACAATGGATGGATTGTCGCCCGGTGCGGTACTTAGATTCTGTCTCTGACCGGCTGAGAGGGGGTGCGCCAAATGCCGCAGCCGCCACCTAACTACACGATTGACCCGTGGCGCGCACTCGTCCGCCACGCCGTGATGAGTGAAGAGATCGAGAGCGGCAAACGTCGGCCTGTACTTGTTCGCCGGCGAACAACTGCCGCGCTGGAGATGCCGGTTATCTCCGACGAGTCGCGGGCGCAGTACGAGTACGAATTGACGGAGCGCGCCGGGTCTTACATGGACGCGGGAATGTCCGAACAGGAAGCAGATCGGTTAGCACTCGATGACTTGGGATGCCTTGAATTTTGGGATTTCTTAAATGGCGCGATGTATGAGAGCGAGGCGCAAAGAACGAAGGTAGCGTGAAGAAGGTGCGTGCAGGATACGCATTTATTTTTGGAGAGTGAAGCGAATGAGGAAAGCACAGCCGAAGGGGAACATCCTCCCGCCGGCGGGACAATTCGAGATCAATCATTTTTACGAGCGCGTGCTTGAGCTTCGCCGCACTAACCCGAAGGCGTTCGATTCTTTGTCACCAGCGACAAAGCTGGCGCTCGGCCAGTACGAGGCACAGAAGCGCGAACACACAAGACTTGCGGCGATCCGCGACGAGCCGGTGGCGGAATAATCACGCTTCCCGCTATCTGCAGGTGGCGGGGGAAGTGGGCGAGCACGGTGTTTAATTCTCCGTCTACAGACACCGGCCCGCCCACCACTTCAAACAGGAGAAACAGAGATGGATTATCTAACCGATCCTGAAACTCAACAATTCTTCGCCGACACCAGGCGAGCCAACGAGCGCGCCCGCCGCGCGAAGGAAGAGCGGGACGCAAGCCTTCGGGCTGAACTCGCAAAGACCGCCGCGCGGCGGTCTTCAGAGCAACAACGCCTGCTCGCGGCGAGGCTTGAAAGTGATTTACGCACCGCCTTCTTCACTGCTAACCCAGCGGCCACTGAAGAGGATTTCGAGAGGTTGTGGCCGCAAATTAGGGATGACCACATGCGCGCAGCGGCGGCGGTGGGCGCGGAAAACGTCTTTGACCGCATTCGCTCCGCAGCGGAAAAGCGACGGCAGGAAGAACTCGACCGGCGCTCCCGTTTCGAGCAACTGCCGGAGGGGGCATAACCATGACATCAACAAAAATGATTACTGAGTTGAAGGCGCTCGAAAAACGCCGCGCGGAAGTTGCCGCCGAAGCCGAAGTTGCCAGCGCCGCACTCGCCGCTGCCAAGGATGGCTTGCTTGAAGGCACTGTGCATGTCGGTGACATCACCTCTACGCACAGCGCAGACGTGGCTTTGCAATCCGTCCTTTCTTCGCTCGATGGCAAAATCGCCGACGCCCGCGCTGATCTCCGCGCCGCGCAAGCAACTGAAGAAGCCGAAGCGCTCTCGGCGCGCGTGAGCGCGCTCGCCGCCGAAGCGCGGGCTGTGAAAGAAGAACACTTCACCGTCTCGCGTGAGGCGCAAGCCGCGCTTTCGGTGGCCGCGGGGAAGATGCTTGATTTGCGCGCCCGCTACCAAGACTTGTCGCGCGCGGTGCGCGACATCGGCGGCGAAGGTTTGGGCACTCCCGAATGGCAGAGGTGCGAGACGCAATTCGCGCCGCTGGTTCTTCAGGCGGCGCTACTACTGGCCGAAGAGCGCGGACGTAACGCGCGCCATGAGTTTTGTACGGTCGGGCGCGCACGGTAACAGGTTCAAGCGGGGCGCGTCCGATTATAGCCATTATGCGGTCTTGAAATCCTACTGCCCGAAAGCTAGAGGGCGCACAAGGGAATGTATTTTCGCTACTTTGTGGCGGGAAATAATTATGCAAAAGGCACGCATAAAACACCTGTTTGCGGGTATTGAAATGCAAGCCGTTGCAATCTAATGCAAGACACAGAGAAAAAGTTATCACCAAAGCAGGAGCTTGCCCTTGTCGCGCTCTTGGATTGCGGCGAGATCAAGAAAGCCGCAGAGACGGCGGGAGTCAATGAGGCTACACTCTGGCGCTGGCTCCAGCTTTCGGACTTTCAATCGCGCTACCGCGCGGCCCGCCGGCAGTTAGTCGAGACGGCCATCGCGCAATTGCAAAGTGATTGCACCGTCGCGGCGCGCGTGCTGAGAGAAGTGGCCGAGGACAGGGAAGCGCCGGCGTCTTCGCGCGTGGCGGCGGCCAGAGCGATTATTGAGCAGTCAGTCAGTGCCGTACAGCTCACCGACCTGCAAGAGCGCCTAGAGGAAGTGGAGCGCCTTCTGCAAGAGCAGGAAGCGAAGAGGCGCCGGGCATGAACCTCGCCGCACAGCTTGAACGATTGCACGCGCGCGCCGTGCTGTTGGGCAGTGGCGAATCGCCCGCGCTCTCGCCCGTCACGCTTGCCGCGCACGCCGGATTTACTCTAGACGCTTGGCAGCGCGACGTACTCACAAGCACAGCACATCAAATTATTCTATTGGTGACGAGGCAAGGCGGTAAAAGCACCGTCTCGGCAATCCGCGCTCTGCACCGAGCACTCTACACGCCCGCATCGCTCGTCTTACTTCTCGCGCCTTCATACAGGCAATCGAAAGAGTTGTTCCGCAAAGTGAAAGACGCGCTCGCCGCGCTTCCCTTCCCGGCGCCGCTCACATCTGAATCGGCGCTCGAATTGGAGTTTACGAACGGCAGCCGCATCGTTGCCCTACCCGGCAAAGAGGAAACCATCAGAGGCTTTTCGGGCGTCTCTCTTCTCATCGTTGATGAAGCATCAAGAGTGCCTGATGAGTTGTACCAAGCAATCCGTCCAATGCTCGCCGTCAGTGGCGGCGACATCCTTTTGCTTTCTACACCCTTCGGCAAGCGCGGATTCTTTCATCATGAGTGGACGGAAGGCGCAGACTGGCACCGCACGAAAGTTACCGCCGAGGATTGCCCGCGCATCCCGCGCGAGTGGTTAGAACAGGAACGGCAATCAATCGGCGATTGGTGGTACAGGCAGGAGTATCTCTGTGAGTTCGTCGAGAGCGTTGATTCCGTGTTCCGCTACGAAGACATTCAGCGCGCCCTCGACCCGAAAATCGAACCTTTATTCGGAGACTAACTGATGAGCTATAACCATGAGCCGCAATATGACACCGCGCCGAAGTACACCCTCGGCCTTGATCTGGGGCAGACCAAAGATTACACCGCGCTCGTCATCCTTGAGCGCCACGGCGAAAGGGAGCAGGCCGTCTTTCACGCCCGTCACTTAGAGCGCTTTCCGCTCGGCACACCCTACCCGGCGATTGTCGCCGCCGTCGCCGGGATGCTGAAACAACAGCCGCTCGCGGACTTTCCGCCGAGACTTGCCGTAGACGAAACGGGCGTCGGCGCACCCGTCGTTGACCTCTTCAGGCAGGCGAGACTTAACGCTTCTCTTCATCCGATTCACATAACCGGCGGCGCAAGCGTCAACTATGACAGGGGCGTCGAGTACGTGCCGAAGCGCATCCTCGTGGCGGTCGTGCAGGTGGCTTTGCAGACTGACAAATTGAAGATCGCGGAGGCGCTACCGGAAGCGGGCACTTTGGTGCGGGAGTTACAAGACTTTCAGGTGAAGATCACGGACGCGGCGAACGACACCTACGGCGCGTGGCGAGAGGGGGCGCACGACGATTTAGTGCTGGCCGTGGCGCTCGCCTTGTACGTCGGGAAGAAGCGGGGCGAGCTGTTAGAGACTCCTTCGTGGAGCTATCAATCCGGGTGATAGGACAGGTGCCTTGGGACACAGGCCGGCGTTGACGCTTCTCCGAAGGCGGGCGTCAATAGGCGGCGCGTTCAGAGCTTCCGCACGTAAGCGTCTAAGTCTTCCCGCTTCACCCGCCAACCTCTGCCGATGATCCGCGCCTTCAACTTCTTCTCTTCGATAGCTTGCCGAAGATGGTTACGCGATAGGTTAGTGAGTGCCGATGCTTCGGCGAGCGTGAGAATGATCTTGTGCGCGATGTCGGAGATTGAATGCGCGGTGCGCTTCTCTGTCCTCTCAGACACCTCCACTGCAGCGGCGACAGTCTTCTGTACTATCAGGGAAAGCCACTGTTCCGCATCGCTCAGTCCCGACATTTCGCCAAATCTCGCCAGCGAGTTTCCGCCAGTGGACGGATTAGGCGGAATCTCTCTTTCGACAGCCGGACGTTGCGCAAACC
>MWWA01000382.1_pt1 | contig 11770 bp, 12 predicted proteins | sample 1047341 | NCBI WGS metagenome assembly MWWA01 (sample SAMN06349978, study PRJNA376086) | soil metagenome | isolation source: MS5-1 sample Antarctic (ecotone) soil | place: Antarctica | collected 2015-01-13
GATCATTGGGGTGAATAAATCTTTTTATATCCTCAGGATTATGGTAACCTCTTTGCATGCCACATAAAGTTTCTATGGCTTCACTAAAAAAAACTTTATTTTCTTTTACATTGAAATCCCAGATTACATCTGCAGTAGCTTTTGCAGCCAGTTCAAATCTTTCTCTTACTTCATAATAGGCTTTTTCTACTTTTTGTTTTTCTATAGCTTGTTTAATGGCAACAGGCAAGCGTTGTAGTTTGTCTTTAAAAATATAATCACTTGCACCCAACTTCATTATTTCTATAGCAAAACCTTCAGTAATCGTATTTGTAATAATAATGAAGGGAATAAAGGGGGCTTTTTCATTACGTATTTCTAAAGCACCAACAGAATCAAAATCCGTAAGCTGGTGATCGGCAAGGATAATATCAAACGCTTTATTCTCCAGCGCATTGATATAAGCTTCTTTATAATCTGTAATTTCCCATTGGCAGTTGATACCGGAATTTTGCAGAAAGCCTGTAATCACTTTTACATGCAGCTTATTATCTTCCAGTAGTAGAATATTTAAAACATCAGGAGTATCCAACATGTTTTTAAATGGTTAAGATTAGCGTCAACTACCGTTAATAAATAGTCTATAATAATGCCAGATTATTAAAGACTTACATCAAGATAATAAAGTATTTACCAAGTTAGAAAAAATACTAAGTAAACTAACGATACGGGCATTGAAATTTTACTACTCTAAGGGTCATAACAGTTATAAATAGCAAATGGTTTCTGATACTAGTCAGGAATAGGTTTAGATGTTATTATACTATAGTTACTTCTATGCCCATGCTTTTTATTGTATCAACCATGTGCTGAGAAATACCATTATCAGTTATAATATGTTCAATTTCTTCTATGCCGCATATTTTACCAAAACCTCTTTTTCCAAATTTTGATGAATCAGCCAGAACAATGGTTTGTTGTGCCGCAGCTATCATTTTGCGGTTTAGCTGTGCTTCCATCATGTTGGAAGTGGTCAATCCAAAATCAAGGTCAATGCCATCAACGCCTAAAAAAAGTTTGCTGAATGAAAAGTCTTCCAGGATTTTTTCTGCATAAGTGCCGGTGACAGAAGTTGAACTTTTTCGCAGTATGCCTCCTAATTGTATGATTTCAATTTCTGTATGGCGGGTTAATTCCAGTGCTACATTCAGCGCAGCGGTAATCACGGTAAGATTTCCTTCCGGTTTTATATTTTTTGCCAGAGATAAAACTGTAGTACCGGAAGCAATTAAAATACAATCATTCGGTACTATAAGCCTGGCAGCTGCAGCACCTATATCATATTTTTCATCTGATTTAATCTTAGCTTTTTCATTTACAGGCTTGTCTGCTGTATAAGGATTATCCACCGTTGCACCACCATGGGTACGAAAAAGCAGGTTTTTTTCTTCCAGCAGCTTCAGATCCTTACGAATGGTTACAGATGAAACGTTTAATGCCTGGCAAAGATCCAGCACATTTACACTGCCTTCAGTTTTAATCTTATCTAAAATATATTGATGCCGGTCAATTAAGGCGCTCATAGCCTGTTGTATGAAGTGTTATAGATGAGGAAAATAAGCAATTTCGAAATCAAATGAAGTGATTTCAGAATTTTTGAAATTTGAAATTAAAAAAAAGTTTGTTCGAAATAAAATAAAACCTATTTTGCTTATTAATCCAAATATTGAAACAACTCGAAACTTAAATGAAATCCTCTCTTATTTTTAAAACTGCAAGGGAAAATCAACTTCAACAATTGGAAGATACTCTGCTTACCTGGGATGTATTGGTGATTGGAGGTGGCGCCACAGGTTTGGGAATAGCACTTGATGCTATTAGCCGTGGTTACAAAACACTTTTAGTAGAACAATCAGATTTTGCAAAAGGTACTTCAAGCCGCAGTACAAAATTGATACATGGCGGAGTGAGATACCTGGCTCAAGGTGATGTGAGACTGGTTAGAGAAGCCAGCATTGAAAGAGGATTATTATGCAGAAATGCCCCTCATCTGGTAAAAAACCAGCCTTTTATTATTCCTGTTTATTCCATCTGGGATAAATATAAATATACCATTGGACTGAAATTATATGATTGGATTGCAGGAAAACTTTCTCTGGGTTCTTCAGTTTTTATATCACGTCAACAAACACTTGAAGCATTACCAGGTATCAAACAAGATGGATTGCTGGGAGGTGTAAGATACCAGGATGGCCAGTTTGACGATGCAAGGCTGGCAATAAACCTGGCACAAACAATCATTGAAAAAGGGGGCACTGCATTGAATTATGTAAGAGTGATGGATCTAAAAAAAGATCAAAATAAAATAAAAGGCGCTGTACTGCAGGATGTGGAAAATGATAAGCTATATGAAGTAAACGCACGTGCCATAATAAATGCAACTGGTGTTTTTGTTGATGATATCCTTCGGATGGATAATCCTTCTGCTCAAAAAACCATTTGTGTAAGCCAGGGAATTCATGTTGTATTAGATAAAAAATTTTTTCCGGCACAATATGCACTCATGATACCTAAAACAAGTGATGGAAGGGTATTGTTTGCTGTACCCTGGCATAATAAATTGATTTTGGGCACTACCGATACGCCGGTTGCTGAAGCTTCTCTTGAGCCAAAGGCAATGGAGGAGGAAATAGATTTTATACTGGAGACTGCAGGAGAGTTTCTAACAGTAAAGCCTGAACGAAAAGATATACTTAGCATATTTGCAGGTTTACGGCCACTGGCGGCGCCAAAAAAAGACAGCGATACCACCAAAGAAATATCCCGTTCTCATAAAATAACCACATCACCTTCTGGACTTTTTACAATGCTTGGTGGCAAATGGACCACTTTCCGAAAGATGGGAGAAGACATGATGGATCATATTGAAAAATATTCAGGTTGGAAGCGTAGAAAATCCAGGTCTGCATCTATAAAAATTCACGGTGCTGCACCTTCAAACGGTATATCTGATCCACTTGACTATTATGGAAGCGATGCAGCGTTTATAAAACAACATATGAATGGTTCTTCCGGTCAATGGATTTCACCTGCATTACATATTCATAAAGAACAAGTGCGATGGGCAGTGGAGCATGAAATGGCAAGAACTTTAGAAGATGTGCTGTCGAGACGTACAAGAGCTTTATTACTGGATGCTGCAGAAAGTATTCGCATTGCAGAAACGGTAGCAAGGTATATGGCTGAATTACTTAAAAAAGATGAATTATGGATACTGCAACAATTAGAAAAATATAAAAATTTGGCAAGTCAATATTTGTATCAAAACAAACAAACCGGTGCAGTTTATGAATTGAACAAGGGTTTGAATGCTATATAATGATGAAAATGCTGAAACCTCCGGCCATAAACCGCAAGTAGTTGAGGAGAGAATAGATCCTGATTACCGCAAACGGAGAATGCAGGTTTTCCTGGCATTTTCATTGGTTATGCAGGCTATTACCTGGTAAGAAGAATTTCTAAATGGTCATACCCGATCTTATTGAGCAGGGATATTCAAAAGGTGAACTTGGCGTAGCGCTTTCAGCAATTTCTATTTCTTATGGCATTGATTCAACAGCATATAATGAAAAACATGAAGAGGAGCTAACCACTAGACAGATTTTAAAAAAGCTGTAGGTACCGCGGCTGGTTTAACTGGTTTATTTGGGTACCTGGGTGGTGCATTATTTGCCAATGCGGCCATGGGATATGTGGTTGAATATTCGGGTTGGAATGGAGGTTTTATCATTCTTTCGACTACCTGCTTCCTTGCCATTTTATTTACAGCCTTTACATGGCGAAAATGTTTACCTGGTTGATCTGCATCCGCATTTTTCTAATGAACAAGGCAAACTAAATAAAAATTTTACGATGTATGGTCTGCATCTGAATGCAGAAGGGTATAAATTGTGGAAGCATGTATTGGGACAGGGCAGGTGCCTCACTAAAAAAGATAAAAATGAAGTGCATATACTGGATAGTTATTTGTTTTTTTATGGTGTCATGTAAAACTATAAAACAACCCGAAAAAACTGTTACTATGCCGGCTTTTGATAAACAGGGTCACAGGGGCAGTCGTGGACTGATGCCGGAGAATACTATTCCTGCTATGCTAAAAGCTATTGACCTGAATGTTACAACACTTGAGCTGGATGTGGTGATATCTGGTGATGGTAAGGTGGTGGTTTCGCACGATCCTCATTTTCATGAAAATATAACTACAACACCCGAAGGCAATCATCTAACAAGAACAGATGCACCGAGTCGTCTTTTATATAAGATGACCTACGACTCAATAAAAAAGTATGATGTAGGAATATTGCCACATCCTGATTTTCCACGACAACAAAAAATACGGGTTCATAAACCATTGTTGGCCGACCTGATCAAAGCATCTGAAGATCATGCAAGATCAAATGGGAAAACCATGTTCTATAATATCGAGATCAAGTCAAAACCGGAGAATGATGGAATCAAACATCCGCCTGTACAGGAATTTGCAGACAAAGTTTCAGATGTCATTATTCAATCAGGTATTCATTCAAGAACCACTGTACAATCTTTTGATCCCCGTGCTTTGCAAGCGGTAAGAAAAACACATCCCAACACTATTCTTTCTTTGCTGATAGAAAATACTGATAAAAGAAGTTTGGATGAACAATTAAGAGAGTTGGGTTTTATTCCTCAGGTGTATAGCCCTCATTTTTTACTGGTAAATAATGAATTGCTTGCTGCATGCAGGCAAAAAAATATGAAAGTGATACCCTGGACTGTTAATACCATTGAAGTAATGAAACTATTAAAGGAAATGGGAGTTGATGGTATCATCACTGATTATCCTGATCTGTTTGCCCAACTTGATTAAGCTTTTTCATTTTAATTGTTATTATGTCAAAATACATTCTTTCTTTAGACCAGGGTACCACCAGTTCAAGAGCAATTGTATTTAATAAAAAGGGAGATATAGTATCGCTGGCACAAAAGGAATTCACACAATTTTTTCCTCAGCCGGGATGGGTGGAACATGATGCTAATGAAATATGGAGTACACAATTGGGTGTGGCAACTGAAGCAATTTTAAAAGCAGGATTGACTGTTCATGATATAGCCGGAATAGGTATCACCAATCAACGAGAAACGGCTGTGGTGTGGGACAGAAAAACTTCCAAACCCATTTTTAATGCTATTGTTTGGCAGGACAGGCGTACTGCAGGTTTTTGTGATGAATTAATTAAAGACGGTTCATCTAAAATGATTTCAGAAAAAACAGGACTTGTAACTGATGCTTATTTTTCTGCAACTAAAGTAAAATGGATACTGGATCATGTACCCGGAGCCAGGGCTAAGGCTGATAATGGAGAACTTTGTTTTGGAACTATAGACAGCTGGCTGCTTTGGAAGCTTACTAACGGAAAAGTACATGCGACAGACATTAGCAATGCAAGCCGCACCTTGCTTTTTAATATTCATACAAGATTGTGGGATGAGGATTTGCTGAAGCTTTTTACTATTCCAGCCAGCATGTTGCCTGAAGTGCGCAGCAATAGCGAAGTATATGGGTTTACACAACATTTGTTAACTGCTGCCGACCTGCCTGTTAGTGGTATGGCAGGAGATCAGCAATCGGCCTTGTTTGGACAAATGTGCATCAGGCCGGGTATGGTAAAAAATACATATGGAACAGGATGTTTTATGCTGATGAACACCGGCAATAAACCGGTAGCTTCACAAAACAATTTGATATCCACCGTGGCATGGCAAATTGGAAATGAGGTGCAATATGCTTTGGAAGGAAGTGTGTTTATTGCGGGTGCTGTGGTGCAATGGCTAAGAGATGGCTTGAAACTGATACAAAAATCATCAGACGTAGAAGCACTTGCAAAACTGGTAGATGATAATGGTGGAGTGTATATGGTGCCGGCATTTACAGGATTGGGTGCTCCTCACTGGAACCAGCATGCAAGAGGAATAATTGTTGGTTTAACCAGGGGAACCACAGATGCGCATTTAGCAAGGGCTGCTGTTGAAAGCATAGCCTATCAAACAATGGATGTATTGCTTGCCATGGAAGGGGATGCAGGTTTGCAGATAAAAGAATTAAGAGTAGATGGTGGTGCAACTGCCAATGATTATTTAATGCAATTTCAATCCAATATATTGCAAACAACTGTGATCCGCCCTTCAATAACTGAAACTACGGCATTGGGTGCAGCTTATTTAAGTGGGTTGGCAGTGGGTTATTGGGAAAGCATTGAGGAAATAGAAAAATATTGGCAGCCACAAAAAACATTTCAACCTTCGCTTGCAGAAAATGAATGTAGGGTATTAAAAAAAGGATGGATCAAGGCGGTGAAAGCAGCAAAGGCCTGGACAGAAGATTAATAATAGCATATGAATATTTTTTTAGGAGAACTGCTTGGAACATTTTTATTGATCTTGTTGGGTAATGGAGTAGTGGCAAATGTTTTACTAAACAAATCAAAAGGGCAAAGCTCCGGTTGGATCGTAATTGCATTTGGTTGGGCCATTGGAGTATTTGTTGGAGTTTTTGTAGCATCTAAAATGAGTGGTGCCCATCTTAACCCGGCGGTATCACTGGCCCTTGCCATTCTTGGAAAAATATCGTGGGCTTCCCTGCCTGTTTATATAGCTGCGCAGATGGCAGGCGCTATGTTAGGTGCTGTGGGAGTATGGGCTTCTTATTACCAGCATTTTTTTGCAACAGAAGATGCAGGATTAAAACATGCCTGCTTTTCAACCTCGCCGGCCATCCGTAGCAGCATTCATAATGTAATAACTGAATTTATTGGAACCTTTGTTTTAATTTTTGGAGTGCTGCATATTATTACACCTTCCAGCAGCCTTGGTGCATTGGATGCTTTACCTGTTGCGCTTTTGGTTTTGGGTATAGGATTGAGTTTGGGTGGTCCAACGGGTTATGCTATCAATCCTGCACGTGATCTTGGCCCGCGTATCATGCACGCACTGCTGCCAATTGGTAAAAAATCGGTTAATGATTGGGGTTATAGCTGGATTCCTGTGCTGGCACCCTTGCTTGGAGCAGCCACAGCAGCTTTTGTTTTTACGTTAACTTCATAAAAAAGATAGCTACTATTTTCTACAGATACATAATGGATATTTGATTTTCTGAATTGGAAACCTATATAACTCATCTTATTCAATCATTAACATAAACGCCTTTACTTTGTCTTATAATCCCTTATAATGGAAAACTTTTGGACTTATATATTTTGGAACAATTCAATTAAAGATTGGGCAATTGCCTTAGGAATTATTTTATCACTTTGGTTGGTTTTACGCATCTTCAGTGCTGTTGTAATCAGGCGGCTGCAGAAAATGTCTGAACGAACAGCTACTACTATAGATGATGCTGTTGTATCGGTACTAAAATCTTCTGTACTTCCTTTTCTTTATGTATTGGCATTTTATTATGGCTTTCAATATCTTCAGTTTAATGAACGTACAACTAAAATTATTCATACAGCAATTCTTTTTGTATCTACTTTTTATTTCATCAGGATAGGCATTGCCATTATCACTTATTTTTTTGACCAGCTGATCTCGGGCCAAAGTGGTGATGAAAGGCGTCGCAAACAAGCAATTGGCATAATGCTTTTTGTAAAAATGTTTGCCTGGATCATAGGTATTGTTTTTCTGATTGATAACCTGGGTTATGATATTACTACCATAATTGCTGGATTGGGAATAGGTGGTATAGCCATAGCACTGGCGGCGCAGGCTATTTTAGGCGATTTATTTAGTTATGTTGTTATATTCTTTGATAAACCATTTGAAATTGGAGATTTTATTACTGTTGATGATAAAATGGGTAACATAGAATATGTAGGTATAAAAACTACACGTATCAGGGCATTAAGTGGTGAACAATTGATCTGTTCAAATTCATCTCTGACAAATTCAAGAGTTCATAATTTTAAACGTCTGCAGGAGAGGCGTATTCTTATCAACTTTGGAGTTACCTACGATACACCAACAAGTAAGCTTGGAAAGATTCCTGCAAAAGTTAAAGAGATTATAGAATCCATTGATGGATTGAGGTTTGACAGAGCACACTTTAAAACATTTGGAAGTTTTAGCCTTGATTTTGAAGTGGTTTATTTTGTTTTAGCTCCTGAAATGGCTTACTCGCTTGACAGGCAACAACAATTTAATTTAATGCTGATGGATTATTTTGCTGCAGAGAAAATTGATTTTGCTTTCCCAACTCAAACTTTGTTGCTGAATAATCAAACACCGGTTGAAATTAAAAATGCATTTCAACAATAATAATTCAAAAAAAAGTTTTAGAATTTTATTTCTTCACCTCGTATTTCCAGTTTCTTTTTTTGCCTTCTGCTATCCATTCTAAAGCAGTAGCCATTCTCTTATTCCTGGTGTCTTCAGATTTGGCTTCTGTTATCCATTGAACGTATTCTTTTTTTTGTGAGGGTGAAAAATTTTCAAATACGGCAAGTGCAGATTTGTTCTTTTTTAATTCATTTAAAAAATAATCAGGAGTGGCAAGTTCTTTAGGTGCTTTTTTTTCTTTTGATGGAAGCTTCACTCCTTCATCATTTAATCTTTTTGCCTGTTTAATTAAATCAAGAAGTGCTTTATCAGGTGGCAGATCTTTTAAACTTGTAATTCTGCCAAGGTGTCCCATTCCTTCTCCACCCTGTGCCGCTCTTTCTTTTATATAGCCTTTTGGATCATTTAATAGAAAAGCTTTCCAAAAACTAACTGAACAATGTTGTTTAAATGAAGCCATACTGCACATGACACCTTTATAATCAAAATGAGGCATGCTCCACTTCATGGTTTCTTCAACATCCGGACAAGCCTGGTGAACAAGGTCTCGTAAATGAGTCAGTATGGGTTGTGCGAATGATGCAGACTTATCAATATAGGCATCAATTCGGGGATCGTAGGTGGGCATAAAAAATATTTTGGTAAATAACTTTATAAAGTTAGTAAAGGTTATAATTGCAGCAACTACAGCTCGTGACCGCAATGAGGACAAAAATGTTTTTTTTCTGTTTTTGAAAACTCTCTTGAAAAACCGGATGCAAGTATACCTGCAGGTAAAGCAAATAAACCAAAGCCAAGTAATGAAATTATTCCTGAAAATAGTTTACCCCAGTTAGTAATGGGTACAACATCTCCATAACCCACTGTAGTGAGTGTTGTAACACTCCACCACATAGCAGCAGGAATGCTGGCAAAAGCCTGGGGCTGCGCCTCATGCTCTACAAAAAACATAACAGTGGAAGCCGCAATAATTGAAAATATAGTAATCAAAAAACTAATTAATAATTCCTCTCGTTTGGCATGCAGAACTGAGGAAATAATTTTTGATGCTTTTGTGTACCTCCCCATTTTTAATACTCTTAAAAATCGCAGCAATCTTAAGATTCGTAAAGTCCGTAAATCAACTTCTATAAAGAATGGAATATAAAAAGGAAGAAAAGCTACAAGATCTATTAAAGCACCTGGTGAAACCATATACTTTAACCTTCCCCACAATGGATGTTTATACTGGGGTTGAACAGTGCAGGTCCAAACTCTTAAAACATATTCAACAGTAAATATGATTATAGAGAACAAATCAAAATAATGAAAAGCCGTTTTATGTTGAATATAAACAGGCTCTATAGATTCTAAAATAACAGCAATTGCATTTAAAATAATTAAAACAATGATGAAATTATTTACAAAAGAATCTGAAAGGTTGCTTTTTGCTTTGGGATCTAAAAGAGCATGCGTTCTGGTTCTAATGGATCTGAACATGATTTGGTTTGATTAACTAAAGTAATAATCATTCATTACCTGTTAATTTAATAAATTAATTGTTTATATAAGAATTGAAATAAATTGCAGCTGTCGCTAATAGTTATTACACTTTAAAACCCTTCATATCTTGCTCTTGTAAAAGCTAAAATTCCATAAGCAGCAACACCCAGTCCAATATTTAATGCCAGAACTGGCAATTAATTCATTAATCAGAATTAAATCCATTCTTTCTATAGGTTATGTAAAAGTATCATGGCTATTAAGGCTATTCCTAATATCTCAGTTGAGTCCATCTTTGATGAAAGCAAATGGATACAGGATAGTTTCAGATGTTATTTGCCTTTTGCATTTTTTATTAATACCTGATTTCTACAAGTAAAATTCAATTTTAAACCGGAGGGTCAGCTATCTATTTTCACAGCATTAAGAACTATAACACTAAAAATATTGTTATGAAAAAGAATAGCTTATTGCTCTTTATTTGCTTAGCTTATTTGTCTGCATATGTTTTTGAAGGTTGCAGAAAAGAAAAAATAGATGAATACGAGCCGGACCGCCCTTTTCAACATATTCCGGAATCCACAACGCCTTCACCGGTTATGACAACCTCTTTCATTGAAGATTTTAATGAAACCGATACGGTTGTAAATATGGTAAGCATAATTAGAAATTCAGCACAGATTGGCTTTTAAAATAAAAGAATTCGTATTCATTAAATTTCAGCGAAAAGTTTAGAATTTCGGTTTTTTTTGAAAATCATTAAGATGCTTTCAACCAACTTCTGTTATATCATATACATAATTGGTGATTAATGATGTATAATCAGTTTGCATGGAACTTTTATATGATGATATATTTCATTTACCTCTGTTTCCTGTTGATCAATAGTTCTGAATAAAAGTTGGGCAGCCTCAATTCCCATGATATGTGAGTTTTCTTCAATAGAAGCTACTGGTTTATGATCCAGGTATTGTATTAACGGCAGATTTCCAAAACCAATCATATCCACCTTAGAAAGTTTTGAACGATGGTATTTCTTTAAATAATTTATGGCATCCAGGCTCACATAATTTTTAAAAATAAAAAGAGCTGTGGGAGGATTTTTCATATTTAGCAACTGCTTCATTACTTTATTTGTACCGGCTGTTGTAAAATCTATTTCTTTCACTAGAACAGGATCAAACTCAATTCCTTCTTTTGTTAAGGCATTTTTATAATATTCTAATCTTAGCTGGCTTATAGGCATGGCAGAAGGGCCCATCAGATGTGCAATTCTTTTATGTCCCCTTTTTACCAGAAATTTTATTGCTTTCAAAGCTCCATCTTCATTATTGGCAGAAACATAATTGAAAGACATTTCTGTAGGTGCTCTGGCAAAAAATACAACGGGAATTCCGGTATAAATAAGTTTATGAAATGGGGCCATATCCTGTGTGTTTTTTGATATAGCAATGATGACTCCATCAACCCTGTTACGGCTCATTACATCAATAATCTTACATTCCTTTTCAACATTTTCATGTGATTGAGAGACGATAACATTATATTTATTTTCTGCCGCCACTTCCTCTACACCGTTTATAGCCAATCCATAAAATTGATCCAGCAGATCCGGTATAATTAAACCCAGCGTAAAAGATTTATTTTGTTTAAAATGACGTGCAGCTTCATTGGGTGTATAATACCATTCATTGGCAAGTTTTAATACTCTTTCTTTAGTCATGTCACTTATAGAAGCATCATTGCTTAAAGCTTTTGATACAGTAGAAACAGACATATTCAACTTGATGGCGATATCTTTAAGTGTAACCCCTTTTTTCATAATATGCTCAAATTGTATGTTCCGGTAAAGGAACTGATAAAATAAAACAATAATCTGAAACAATTTCAATCGATGTAGTAACTAATTCTACAACTTATCATCTCCCTTGATTTTTTA
>MWWA01000383.1_pt1 | contig 11728 bp, 7 predicted proteins | sample 1047341 | NCBI WGS metagenome assembly MWWA01 (sample SAMN06349978, study PRJNA376086) | soil metagenome | isolation source: MS5-1 sample Antarctic (ecotone) soil | place: Antarctica | collected 2015-01-13
GGATAAGTACTTCCATACTATTGAAAATCTTTTCTTAGCAGCAGAAATGCACGAGCAGGTGGCGCTTTATTCGGCGCTGCCTGTTTTGGCTTACCCGGAGCAATGGCGCAAACGCTGTGCAGAAGGCATCCGCAGTAATATTGGCGATGTACTTCTTTCTATCATGTGCCATAATCCATATCCATCGGAACAACTAGATGATGCCGCTTGGAACCAGATGGTGCTAAAAGCTTTTTTTACCGAAAAGCCGGTGCACCAGATCATTGGTTTGGATGAAAGAGCAAATAAAGAGCTGTCCATGATCTTATCAGATTATGCACACGAACGCTGGGCGGCGCACCGTATTGTAAATCCTTTATTATGGCGTTGTGTAGGTGCCTTTATAGATGAAAACCTTTATCCGGATATGGAACGGGTAGCAGCATCGGAAAATAACCTGGACCGCGAAGCGGCGGTACTGGTGTGCCGCAAAAGCAGTTATCTGCCTGCCAGAGAACTATTAAACAAGAGTATATTGCTGCAATCTATCAAAGATGATACTAACATAAGCTGGGAAGGCATTGCGCAAAGAGCAGCGGCGGTGGTATAATGTTTTTAAAAGCAAATAAACTGCATCATTCTAATTAGCATAAACTATGAACAAATATGTGTTGCAATAATAATTTAAACGATAACGATGCCTTATCGGAAAAAGATTTACAGCCTGGTAATGCAGCGCCTTTTTTTAAAGAGCGTATTGCCGGTATGCAGTTCTTTGATCCGCATGTGCACATGACTTCACGCACTACCGATGATTACCAGGCGATGGCCGATGCCGGTGTGGTGGCTATTATAGAACCGGCTTTTTGGCTGGGACAACCACGTACTGGTGTGGACACCTTTCGCGATTACTACAACAGCTTAATTGGTTGGGAGCGTTTTCGTTCTTCGCAATTTGGTATTAAACATTATTGCACCATTGGTTTAAATTCCAGGGAAGCCAATAACGAAGAGTTGGCTGAACAAGTAATGGAACTGCTGCCGCTTTTTATTTATAAAGAAGGCGTGGTAGGTGTTGGTGAAATAGGATTTGATGATCAGACGGCTGCCGAAGAAAAATATTACCGCCTGCAGTTAGACCTTGCTAAGGAAGCAGGGCTGCCGGTGCAGATTCATACGCCCCATCGTGATAAAAAAAGGGGCACCACCCGAAGCATTGATATTGCCATTGAACAAGGCCTGGAGCCACATATGGTTATTGTTGATCACAACAATGAAGAAACGGTGAAGGAAGTGCTGGACAGGGGCTTTTGGACGGCATTCACCATCTATCCGTTTACCAAAATGGGCAACCAGCGCATGGTGCAGATTGTAAAACAATATGGCACTGAACGTATCATGATCAATTCTGCTGCGGACTGGGGTATAAGCGATCCGCTGGCGGTACCCAAAACGGCAGCACTGATGAAAGAACAGGAAATCTCAGACGGTGATATCCGGCTGGTTACTTATCAAAATGCCATTACCGCTTTTGGTCAGAGCGGGCAAATAAATGAATCAGATTTTGCATCGGTAAAAGAAATTGATCAAAGCCAGAAGTTTAGCGGCAATACCGTTTTGAGAGGCGGACAACAGCCACGCATCAATAAAGATTCACTCATCATTCAATAAAGCCTATGATGCAACAGGTAAAAGGATATTTGCGGTTAATGCGCCCGGCTAACATTGTAACAGCCATTTCGGATATATTAGCTGGTATTGCAATAGCCGTTTATTTCATTGGAATGCAGCCAGGCGACATCCAACTGCTGCCCGCTTTTTTGTTGATTTTGGCTACTATTGGATTATATGGAGGCGGTGTTGTTTTTAATGATGTTTTTGATGCAGCTTTGGATAAAGTAGAAAGACCAGAGCGCCCAATACCGAGTGGATTGATCCAAAAAAGAAAAGCAGCCATTTTAGGTGCTGCTCTATTGATCGGTGGTGTGGTAGCAGCTACATTTGTTCATCAACAATTTTTTCCATCCGGTTTCATTGCGCTTGTTATAGCCATTGCGGCACTTGTGTATGATAAGTGGACCAAGCATCATGCATTTTTTGGTCCGGTGAACATGGGGGCCTGTCGTGGTTTGAATTTGCTGCTGGGCATGAGCTTGTTTCCTGAAGCTGTTTATCATTACTGGGGCATTTGCCTGGTACCTATGCTTTACATTGCTGCCATTACCATGATCAGCAGGGGTGAAGTGCATGGTGGAAAAAAAAGGACATTATATACAGCGGCATTGCTTTATGCAGTAGTGATTGGCAGTATATTTTTTATTTCTTTTTTCAATCAAACCGTTTTGTTTAGCGTGGTGTTTTTGGTGCTTTTTGCCACTATGATTTTTATTCCCTTAAGCCAGGCTATCAGGAGCCCAAAAGGTCCGCTCATTGGGAAGGCAGTTAAGGCTGGTGTGCTTGCGCTGGTATTAATGAATGCAGCCTGGGCAGCCGCTTTTGGTACACTATACCTGGCGTTAATTATACTGTTGCTGCTGCCCCTTTCCATTTGGATGGCAAAAGCATTTGCGGTGACCTAGTGTCATGTTATTTGTAAAATGTCGTAATTCAAGTGATTGGTGAATAGTCAGTTGTGAGTGGTACCCTACTTTCAGAAGGCTTACTCACCATTCACCACTGACCATTCACAATGAACTTAACACTAGTTTTCATGTTGGTTTAATTATTGATAATACTATTGTTACTTTATTTAATGGCTTGTTATGGAGTTCTTACAACAATCTTTTACCGTCAACTTTCAATATAAAATATTTTTTACGGCTCATCTTTTTAATGCTGATAATACTCTTTTCAAAAACTTTTTAACACAGCACTATAATGAAGGCGTAAAGAAAAAGATACTCTTTATAGTGGATGAAGCAGTAGCGGAAAATCATCCGCAGCTAAAAGACAGCATAAAGATCTATTTCCAAAACATTCCTTCTGTTTCTCTGTCAGATATATTGTTTATAGGTGGTGGTGAGCAGGCAAAAAATGATGAAGCCGGCTTGCAGCAAGTATTAACGACTATTAATAAATACGGTGTTGACCGTCATTCTTTTGTTGCCGCTATTGGTGGTGGTTCTGTTTTGGATATGGTGGGCTATGCCTCTGCGATTGCACACCGAGGCATCCGGCATATACGTATTCCCACCACTGTTTTGTCGCAGAATGATTCTGGTATTGGTGTAAAAAACAGTTTCAATTTTTTTGGCAAGAAAAATTTCCTTGGAACTTTTGCACCGCCTGTAGCTGTTTTTAATGATGCGCATTTCCTTACCACATTAGGCGAAAGAGACTGGCGTTCAGGAATAGCTGAAGCCGTAAAAGTGGCATTGATAAAAGACGCTGCTTTTTTTGAATGGCTGGAAGACAATGCAACAGCCATGGCTATGCGTAATATGGATGCCATGCAGTACCAGATTAAACGTTGTGCAGAACTTCATTTACAACATATTGCTTCCGGCGATCCTTTCGAAATGGGCTCTTCACGTCCACTTGACTTTGGGCATTGGAGCGCACACAAGCTGGAGCAGCTCTCTAACTTTTCCGTTCGCCATGGCGAAGCCGTAGCGATGGGAATTGCTTTGGACAGCACGTATTCCTATTTGTCGGGCAGATTAGGGAAACAGGATCTTGAAAGAATACTTCAACTTCTGGAAACCTTAGGCTTTTCGCTGATACACCACAAAATGGATATTAACGGTGAACATAGCCCACTGCTTGAAGGTTTGAATGAATTTCGTGAGCACCTCGGCGGTCGATTAACCATCACTTTATTAAGAGGCATCGGGCAAAGCGAAGAAGTACACGAAATGGATACGGAATTGCTCCGGAAGGCAAGTGAATGGCTGCATCATTATTGCCTGGCAGAACAAAAAAAGTCTGCCTGATGCATACATCTTTTGGTCATTTAACTTATTGTACAAATATACATCCGGGCGAAAGCTGGCAAGATCATTTTGATGCCTTACAACAGCATATACCTGTAGTAAAAAAAAACATTTCACCTGATCAGCCTTTTGGCATTGGCTTGCGCTTATCGAATATTGCAAGTGTTCAATTAGCAAAAGAAGAAGCGCTGCAAAATTTTCGGCAGTGGTTACAGGAGCAAAGCTGTTATGTATTTACTGTAAACGGATTTCCTTATGGCAGTTTTCATCAAACAATAGTAAAAGACAAAGTGCATGAGCCGGATTGGACAACAATGCAACGTGTGGACTATACCAATCGTTTAGCACAAATTTTAGCAGCGGTACTACCTGATAAAATTGATGGTGGCATTTCTACTTCGCCACTCACTTACCGGCACTGGCATGTGAGCCGTGGTGACAGGTGCACTGCTTTTGCAAGAGCAACGTCCCATATTTTACAGGTAGTGAAAGCGTTGGTACAACTAAAGCTTTCAACTGGAAAAACAATACACCTTGATATAGAGCCTGAGCCAGACGGACTACTGGAAAGTGGTGCCGAATTTTTGGAATGGTACAACAACTACCTGCTGCCTATGGGCACTACTTACCTGCAGGAACAATTGCAGTTTGATCAATCAGATGCTGAAAAGGTGATAAAAGAACATGTGCAGCTATGTTATGATGTATGTCATTTTGCAGTGGGTTATGAGCGGCACGAAGAGGTATTACAGCAGCTACAATTGCAGCAAATAAAAGTGGGTAAAATTCAGATCAGTGCAGCACTGAAAGGTATTTTCTCCGGCTCCGAATCAGACAAGCAAAAGATCATTGATGGTTTCAGGCAATTTAATGAACCTACTTATCTGCACCAGGTGGTTGCTAAAATGAATGATGGTGGTTTGAAAAGATATGCAGACCTGCCACAGGCTTTGCAGCATGCCGATTATCCTTCCGTTAATGAATGGCGGGCGCACTATCATGTTCCACTTTTTATAGATAAATATGATGCACTTCTATCTACACAAAAAGATATTCAACAGGTGTTGCAACTACATTGTGGGCAGCCATTCACCACACACCTTGAAGTAGAGACTTATACATGGGATGTATTGCCACAATCATTAAAGCTTCCACTTACGCAGTCCATTACAAGAGAGCTGCATTGGGTGCTGGAAGAAATGAATATTCTGAAAGAAGTTGATGCTTAAACAGGTAGTAATGCAAAAAACCGTTGTGATTAATATTGTTGGACTTTCTTCATCGCTGATTAGTGATCACACTCCTTTTTTAAAGAAATATATATCCGATAAAAACCTGGCTATCATTAACCCAATGCTGCCTGCTGTTACCACTTCGGTACAATCTACTTACTTAACCGGAAAATTTCCCGCAGAACATGGTATTGTAGGCAATGGCTGGTACGATCGAACAGATTGCGAAGTAAAGTTCTGGAAGCAATCCAATAAGCTGGTACAGGAAGAAAAAATCTGGGATAAAGCAAAACGAGTAGATCCTTCTTTTACCTGTTCCAACATGTTCTGGTGGTACAATATGTATTCTTCTGCTGATTATGCAGTAACACCACGTCCAAATTATTTGGCAGACGGAAGAAAGCTACCGGACTGTTATTCGCATCCGGCAGATCTGCGGGATGAATTGCAAAAGGAGCTGGGAAAATTTCCCCTTTTTAAATTCTGGGGACCTGCCACTGATATTACTTCTACTCGATGGATAGCTGATGCCTCCATCTTTACTGATAAAAAATATGACCCGACCCTTACCTTGATTTATTTACCGCACCTGGATTATGGATTGCAAAAGTGGGGACAGGATTTTGACAAGATCAGTAACGATCTGCGTGAGATAGATAAAGTAGTGGAGCAACTGGTAAATTATTATACCTCAAAAAATGCAGGGATTATTCTTTTATCAGAATATGGTATCACCAATGTAAATCAGCCCGTTCACCTTAATCGGGTTTTACGTGAAAATGGTTTGGTTGCTATCCGTGTGGAAAGAGATCTGGAACTATTGGATGCCGGCGCCTCCAAAGCCTTTGCCGTAGCCGATCACCAGGTGGCGCATGTGTATGTGAATGATCCATCAGTTATGCAACAGGTGCGAAATATTTTAGAGCATGTGCAGGGCGTAGAACTGGTACTCGATCGACAAGAACAAAAGCAATACTATATAGATCATGAAAGGGCTGGTGATTTCGTAGTAATGGCAGATGAAAAAAGTTGGTTCACGTACTATTTTTGGTTAGATGACAGCAGGGCACCGGATTATGCCAGGGTTGTAGATATTCATAAAAAACCTGGTTATGATCCGGTGGAATTGTTTATGACTTCGAAAGCGAGAGCCGCTTATAAATTGTTGCGTAAAAAAGCAGCCTTACGGTATGTAATGGATGTAATTCCATTAGATGCCACGCTGGTTAAAGGATCACACGGCAGTTTGGTAAAAGATCCTGCTATTCACCCGGTGCTGATAACAGAAAAAGAACTGAGCAAAAAAGCTTTAGTTGCTACTGATGTTTATGATGTGATATGGCAACATCTTTTGCGATAAATATTAAAACATAACACAAAAGCTCTATCTTATAACCCTAACAGATCTTCAAATAGAATGAGGCAATTCCTGTTTTTTCCTGAAAGATGCTGCCTTTGTAGGAACGGTACTGAAATTATTAACCATCAAAAAAATATATGCTGCTCATTATTTTGAATATAATTTTCTTTATTTCGTTTGCTGTATTTGCCTGGTTTAATCTGAATGATAAAGATTCGCCACTATGGGTAACAATCTACACACTGGCAGCCATAAGTTGTGGTTTAGCAGTATTCCATCTTTATTTTCCTGTAATTTATCTGTTGCTGATTATTTTTTACATGATTTATGCAGCCCTGTTGTTTTTTGCAAAAGATGGCGTACGGGACTGGATTATAAAATACAATCATCCGAGCCTAACCGAAAGTATGCAGGCTACAAAGCCCTGGATAGAGAAAACAAGAGAGTTTTTTGGATTACTGATCATTAGTGGAGCATTGCTTATTAATTATTTTGTTAGTAAAGGATAGTTGTTTACAGCTATTGCCGCTTTTTACATTTTCCAAACTGATTGCGGTTCCCTGCCGCCTCGCAACCTTGCCTGGTTTGGTGGCTTGCAACTGTAGCGTAGGCAAAAGATAACATACAAGCCAATGCTGAATAAAAAACTGCTAATAATTCAATATTGCAACCCGCCGCTTTTACGCCCTTGCAGATGAACACCCGCAACGGCCTTCGCATAATACCAACATCGGGAGAAAATATCTTAATGGTATGGGCGCAAAGTTTGTAGAATATTCTGTTTTAATATATTCACCCAAACGAAAAAATCATTATGAAACCCCGAATTAAAATCTCCAATATGAACAAGACATATAGCACAGTTTCATAACTTCTATCTTCTGTTTTACTGATAACTATTTTGATAGCTTCATGCCACACAACTAAAGCTCAAAAGTAACGTAAACAAAAGCTCCACTTATTTATTAAAGTGGAGCTTTTACTTTTCAGTGAGTTAATTTATTTCACAACATTCAATTTCTTTGTCACCACTCCATCGGGTGACTGCATTCTCAGGAAATACATACCTGCTTTTAATCCTTCTGCATTTATTTCAACCTGATGTTCCACATGTCCCTTTACACTTCTTTCCAAAACAATTTTAATTATTCGTCCCATGATGTCCAACATTTCAATCTTCACTTCTCCATCCTGATAAATCATGAAAGATAACTTTGCTTTATTGGTAAAAGGATTAGGTGTTATATGATAATGTACAGTTTCTAATATTGGTGCTGATAATTTTGCTCCCGGACATGCTCCTAAACAATCTCCCGGATGCTTGGCTAAATGTGCAGATACTGCATTGGGCGAAATACATAAAGTTTTCGGATTGCTGTTTTTACCGGGAGGATTGTGACACAACAATACCTTGTTATTCCCACAACTTACATCGTTTATATTTATTGTGGCTCCAGGTGCATTAGGATCTGACATGCATCCGTTCGCATCTGTAACTATTACAGAATAATTGCCGCCTTGCGCAATATTTAATGTTGAGCCGCTCGTTCCGCTGATTAAATTACCATTATGATACCATTGATAGCTGATGGCTGTTGTACTTGTGGCTGTTATTATCGTTGGAATATTGTTGTAACCAACATTAATTGTATTGTTACATCCTATAGTTCCACCCGATGCACTCAGTGTGACAACAGGTAATGGATAAACTGTAATTGTTTGTGATGCAGATTGTCCATTCAGAGAATAGGTAATGGTATGTGAACCCACTCCGGCAACTGATGGATTGAACATTCCATTAGCTACTCCTGTTCCAGAATAAACTCCACCTGCAGGCATTCCTCCTGTCAAAGTAAATGTAGATGCATTAGCACAAAGCGGATTAAATGGATCAAGTGTTACATTGATGCCATCTGCTGTGTTGATCACCATCCACACTTTTCCGGTACCCGGTCCGAAGATATCAAGCCCGGGTTCCAGTACACCAAGGTCAACGATCAACATAGTATCTCCCATAAAAATAGTTGAAACTGGTTTGTTCATTTTTACCGGATCGAAAAGTTGAGCTGCGGTAGAACCTGAATTTACAACAAAGTCTGATTTTGCCCCAGTGATATGGTCAAAACGCGAAACCTTATAACCGGTAAACGTAAATGCACCTGTTTGCGGTGCAAAAGAACCGGACTCAGTAACAAACAAATTGTTAACGAACCCGAATCCAGTACTGGTGGAAGGGGCAAAACCAGTTACAGAAACAAACTGTCCAACTGGCGCAAAAGCATCCTCGACAACAAGGGTACTTGCGAAACTTGCTGCGAACAAGGGCTTTGCACAATCAGAAGGATTTAAAACCGGTGAATTGCAGAACATGGGATCTGCTACGCTCAAAGGTTGATTGGTTACCGGATCGTGAAAATAATCAGGCCATCCGAAAAACTCCACAGCACCACCTACCGTAATCTCAAACATATCGTCTCTGTCATTGCTGATAGGACGGTTTCCTACAAGTACGAAAGTAGCAGGGTTAAGTGGGTCATTAGGATCACCGGCCTTTCCGCGTATATCCGACCCATTATTGGAAATAAACAATCGACTGGGATCACTTGCGTCAAAGGCTAATCCGAAGGGATTTCTAAGCCCCCAGCATTCGAGTACAAGTGAAGCCGCTACATTTGAAGCCGATGGATCGAAAGAATATACTGCACCTACACCGGCAATTATTCCATCTTGTGGATTGCTTGGTGTAGCTGCGGCAACCACATAATCGCTGGTTTCTTCCCCGGTATCAAATGCACGGTATGCTGCAGTTACTGCGTTTGAATCCGGATCTAAAGAAGTTGGTACGCGGGCAGTAAAGCCATTGGGCGCGAATGTAATGTTCACAGGTGCCATGTCCCTAAAGCCAGGAGCATCTTCTACCCATTTAGGTACATTGTCCGCACCAACCACGCCTGAGTTAGTGGCCGTACCTTGGCTTATATATCCTCTTCCGTTCGTTCCAAATACGATAGTGTTGTTTGAGTGGTCTCCAGCGGAGGGTAAATTAGCGATCACCGTTACAAATGTGGATGCAGGATTTGCCGGATTAAAATGTGAAACCGCACCGAGAGACCAGCCATTGGCACCAACTTGCCTGTGGGAAATCCAAATAAGGCCATCTTTAAAAGTAATGTCTGTAAAAGGGGGCAGTAGCATGCCAGGCGGAAGCATGGCAGGGGTTAAAATTGTGGTTGCCATGCCGGGCATAGCTCCGTTGAGGGTTACTTCCTTAACTGTTGGAGGAACGCCCGGAAAACCTGCTTCCGTAATCCAAATTTTACCGTTTCCTACGGTAATATTACTGGGAAAATTTAGACCGTCAATTCCGAGTTCGATGTTAAAACTTTGAGAGATCATTACACCGGGTACATTGTCGTCCGGAACTAAATTTTGGGAAGTGCCCAATAAGGGGAGCAAGGATGTAAGGGAAACCACCAGCAAGCTTAAAAAAATTATTTTTTTCATGATTTTTTATTTAATTTATTATTTCTTTATTACCAGCGTCAATCAACTTTTTTTTTTGCCGGGAGGGCGGTAAGACGGTCATAAATACTATTTTGATTTATACTCAATTATCTTCTTACCGCCTTCCCGGAAATTTTAGATCAAGAGCCTAGCTGCGGTTATTAATTAGTTTGCTTTCATTATTTCTTCGGTTTCTTTGGCCCCATCTCTTTCTGCGTTACTTTCCAAATGGTACCGGTACCTGGTATATAGTCATATGGAGGTTTTTTAGACATATCAATCTTTACCACCCCATAGTCTACAATATACATTGCTCCATCCGGTCCAAATTTTACGTCAAAAGGTCTTTCCAAACCTTGTCCCGTTTTACCTTGCTCTGATGCAGGAAAACCACCGCCCTTATTAAACACAAAATGAGTAAGCGCACCTGTATTAGGATCTACTCTTACAATTCTAAAACCTTTGGCGGGCACCTCGCCTCGCAATGGATTGGTAGGCGGTGCCAGGTCGCCCCATTCTGCAATAAACAATTGACCACCAAATGGGCCCCATGAATCAGGAGCAATGTCAAACAAACATGGAGAGGAGTTAAATTCATGCCTGGCGAGCACAACAGCCGGGGTTGGAGGTGTAAGCCCGCTAGCTGCATGGTTAATTACAAACCCCAAATTTTTACCAAGAGATGTATTACCTACGAATACTTCCGCCTGAAGCGCATCAGGCACTTCAAACTTCGCATTTGTGAGCGGCTCTCTTCCTGCAGAAAAATCAGGTACACCATACCACATGCCCTCATTGATTCTTAGCGTTGCGTCAAATTCGTCTTTTACCGGGCGGGAGCCCCTGACGTCGTAACCATTTTCGACACCATACATTTTGCCGTTTTTGTCCCAACCAATGCCAATCAAATTTCGGAAGCCCCATGCATGCATTGCAATGGTCGCCTCGGCATTGTTCGGATCAAATTTGAGAATAGAACCGCCACATTTCTTCACACCCGGTATTACCTGGCCAACACTAGTAGGTGTACCAAAAGGTACGAATGCACCAGTCTTCACAGAGTCGCTGGGATTGCTTGACCGGAAATCAGGCGTTTTAAAATTCCTCCCTAAAAGTACAATATCCTTACACGGTGTAGCATGCACATCGGGGCTTACCTTAACCCATGGAGCAACAGAAGGGCCTATAACACCAGCATTGCCAGCAGGACCAACAGCTACATAAAGTTTCCCGTCAGGGCCAACCTTAATGTCATTTATTTGATGTTCCGCTTTGCTGTCCAATATACCATCAAAAAGTTTTGTTACTTGTCCGTTCATAGTAACCCGGGAAACCGCACCCGACAGATCCTCTGCCCGGTGAGTAACATAAAACGCTCCATTAAACCAAACCATCCCTACCATGGATGCATGGACTCCTTTGTCGGTTAGGTCTACAAATTCAGATGCTGTTCCATTGGCCACCTTCATAATTCGACTGGGGGCAAGTTGCTCGGGGTTTAACCCACCACCCGCTTCTGCCACATACATATTTCCCTCATTATCCCAGGTTAAAGATGTAGGATATGTCAAACCTCCTGTAACTTTTTCAACTTCATATGGGCCAGCTACGTTTATTAATGAAAATTCATTGTCCTTTTTCTTGCAACTTGTAATTAGCAATATAAGGGAGGCTAATATAATTTGTGCTGATCGAAGGGCTCTGCCCGACAGCAATGTAAA
>MWWA01000384.1_pt1 | contig 11711 bp, 11 predicted proteins | sample 1047341 | NCBI WGS metagenome assembly MWWA01 (sample SAMN06349978, study PRJNA376086) | soil metagenome | isolation source: MS5-1 sample Antarctic (ecotone) soil | place: Antarctica | collected 2015-01-13
GGTGCCGTAGACTCGGAACCTATAATTAAAATTGCTTCCTTTATTTTTCTGGCTCCTCTTGTAGGAATGATTATCGCTTTTATTTTATCATTGTGGTTTATTTATTCCTTTAGTAAAGGAATGTTATCTAAACTGGTGTCTATAGTTGTTATTTCTTTTGTCATCTTCATATTATATGATAATATAGAAACAGATCTAACAAAAATCACTTCTCATTATGAATCTCCTTTCTGGAAAATAGTTTTCTTTTCAAAAAACTTTAAATGGATTTTACTGGCATTTATATTAACAGTGATGGCAGTATTTACTTTTTGGTTAAGCTCACTTAATACAAGAAGGGCAACAACGTGGTTTAAAAGACTTCAGTTGGTTTCATCCGCAGCTTTTAGTATTGGACATGGAGGTAATGATGCTCAAAAAGTAATGGGTATTATTACAGCAGCTTTAATTGCAAATGGATCTATTTCTTCTTTTGAAGAAATGCCAAACTGGGTGCCATTAGCGTGTTATACTGCAATAAGTGTGGGTACTATGAGCGGTGGATGGAAAATCATTAAAACAATGGGAACAAGGATCACCAAAGTAACGCCATTTGAAGGCGTGGCTGCGGAAACTGCCGGGGCAATTACTTTATTTACAACAGAAGCATTAAAAATTCCTGTAAGTACTACGCATACCATTACCGGTGCTATTATAGGTGTGGGAGCTACAAAACGATTGTCTGCAGTACGCTGGGGTGTAACCATTAATTTACTTTGGGCATGGATATTAACCATACCAGTTAGTGGAGTGCTGGCAGCTTTAATATATTATATTTCCAATCTGTTTATTTGATCTTAATAAGAAAGTGCGAATTTTAACTCCTTAACCAAAGAGTATGGCAAAGATTTTAGTAACAGGCGGTTGTGGTTATATTGGATCTCACACCCTGGTTGATTTAATAGACAATGGATATGAAGTGATTTGCGTAGATAATAATTCACGCAGCTCACCATCTATATTAAAAGGTGTTGAAACAATAACAGGAAAAAAATTAAAGAATTATAAAGTTGACCTGTGTAACTACGATGAAACCTATGCCATATTCCAGGAAAATGAAATTACGGGTGTTATTCATTTTGCGGCTTATAAGGCTGTTGGAGAATCTGTAGAATTGCCTTTGATGTATTATGAGAATAATATTTTTTCATTGGTGAATCTTCTAAAGTGCGTTCAGGAATTTAAAACACCATGGTTTGTTTTTTCATCTTCCTGCACTGTATATGGTAATCCTGAAGACCAGATAGTAACAGAAGAAACAAAAGAAAAACCTGCTGAATCGCCGTATGGTGCTACAAAACAAATGGGTGAAAGAATAGTGCGTGATTTTCAACAAAGAAATAAAACGGCATGTGTATTATTACGTTACTTTAATCCGGTAGGCGCACATCCTTCAACTCTTATTGGTGAAATGCCAATTGGCAGACCACAAAATCTTGTACCCGCTATTACACAAACAGCTATTGGCAAACTTCCTAAAATGACTGTTTATGGTGATGATTATCCTACCAGAGACGGCAGTTGTGTAAGAGATTATATCCATGTTAGCGACATTGCACATGCACATACTTTAGCTATAAAATATTTACAAAAACACGAAGACATACAAGAATGCGAAGTTTTTAACCTTGGAACCGGTAATGGAGTAACGGTGTTAGAAGCAATTAAAGCCTTTGAAAAAATAAGTGGCAAAGCCTTAAATTATGAAATAGGTCCGCGAAGACCAGGTGATGTAATAGCTATTTATGCAAATAATGATAAAGCCAAAAAACAACTTGGCTGGTATCCTCAATACTCTCTTGAAGATATGATGCTGTCTGCATGGAAGTGGGAACAAAGACTTAAAGAAGATGAAGAACGGTTTACAGCTGCTCCACCACAACTAAATTGAACCTCACCCTAACCCTCTCCTTTGAGGAGAGGGGAAAATGTTTAGCTATTACTATCTGATAATTAAAACACTGTAATGATTTTTAAATAATAGGAAATAAAGTTCCTCCCCTTTAGGAGAGGGTTAGGGTGAGGTGCTATCTTTGCCCTCATGCTAAAAAACATTCAACCTTCAGGTAAAAAAGATACACGTAGTGGTTTTGGAGATGGTATTGTAGAAGTTGCCCGGAAAAATGAAAATATTGTCGCTCTCACTGCTGATCTTGCCGGTTCTTTAAAACTGCAACAGTTTATGAAGGAGTTTCCTGAGAGGTTTATACAATGCGGCATTGCAGAAGCAAATATGATGGGAATAGCAGCCGGTTTAACAATCGGTGGTAAAATTCCATACACTACCACTTTTGCAAATTTTTCGACAGGCAGGGTTTATGATCAAATAAGGCAAAGCATAGCATATAGTGGTAAAAATGTAAAAATTTGTGCTTCTCATGCCGGCTTAACCTTGGGCGAAGACGGAGCAACTCATCAAATTTTAGAAGATATAGGTCTGATGAAGATGTTGCCCCATATGACTGTTATTGTACCATGCGATTATAACCAGACAAAAGCCGCAACTATAGCAATAGCCGATTATGAAGGTCCGGTTTACTTACGTTTTGGAAGACCCAGCTGGCCTATTTTTACTTCCCCTGATGAACCGTTTATAATAGGAAAAGCGCAGCATTTTTCAGAAGGTACAGATGTAACCATATTTGCTTGTGGGCATATGGTATGGAATGCTATACAAGCTGGTGCTGCTTTACAGGAAAAAGGTATAAGTGTAGAAGTCATAAACCTTCACACTATAAAACCTATTGATGAAGAAGCTATTTTAAATTCTGTAAGGAAGACCCGCTGTGCAGTAACTGCAGAAGAACATAATATTATAGGTGGTATGGGTGATGCTATAGCACAGGTAACTTCTAAAAATTTCCCTGTTCCTATAGAATATGTAGGTACAAAAGATACTTTTGGAGAAAGTGGAACACCTGATCAGTTATTAAAAAAATACGGATTGGATGTACCAGATATTATTGAAGCTGCTGAAAAAGTAATGACCCGTAAAAAGGAATTTGCTTCTGCTCAATAATATGTAATATTTATGACCAGCCTTTTAAGCTATAACCATTATTGATTAAAAGTATCTTTACTCTTTTTAATCCAATATAAATTTGAAATGGCTTTAGTAGAAAGATCAGATACTGAATTATTAGTTGAGTTTCGCAACCCCTCCACCAAAGAACAGGCTTTTACATCCATTATAAAAAAATACCAGGAAAGGCTTTATTGGCATATAAGAAGAATGGTTGTAGAACATGAAGATGCTAATGATGTTCTGCAAAATGTTTTTATTAGAGTTTGGAATGGATTAATGAACTTTAAAGAAGAAAGCCAGCTTTATACCTGGCTTTATAGAATTGCCACTAACGAATCTTTAACTTTTCTTGAAAACTTAAAAAAAAGGAGTGCAGTAAGCCTGAGTGATGTGGAGAGCGGTTTAGAAAATAAGGTTAAAGCTGATAAATATTTTGACCCCAATAAACTTGAGTGGAAACTTCAGGTAGCTATTCAACAATTACCTGAAAAACAACGCCTTGTGTTTAGTTTACGCTACTATGATGAGTTACCTTATGAAGAAATGAGTAAGGTTTTAGATACCAGCGAGGGAGCTTTAAAAGCCAGTTATCACCACGCAGTCAAAAAAATTGAGGACTACATTAAAAATCATTAAACTTTTAACCGGCAGCGATGTCTTAAACCCGTCAATGAAACAAAAGACAACCATACAGGAGGAGTTAGCATCTTTAAATAGCAGTTTGCCGTATAATTTAAATGAGCCCGTTTTTAATGTGCCCGAGAACTATTTTCAAAATTTTGCACAATCCGTACTTTATAAAATAAGAGAACAAGAATCTGCTGTTTCAACCGAACTAACTGAGCTTTCTCCTTTATTGTCAGGCATTTCAAAAAAAATGCCTTACCATTTACCGGAAAATTATTTTGAAGACCTTACTTCGGAAATTCCAGCAATAATTAGTGATGAAGCACGTCCTGCAGTGATAGATTTTTCCAAATCAAATCCGTACCAGGTACCCGAAGGTTATTTTGATGGACTTTCAGAGAAGGTTTTATATAAAATACTAAAAACACCTGGAAAAGTTATTTCAATAAACAGGAGCAGAAGTTTTATGAGAATTGCAGTTGCTGCTATGATAACCGGAGTTATTGCATTATCTGGAGTTCTTTATTTTTCAAACAACGCTTCGGTGGATCCTGTAAACCAATCTGAAGAGTGGGTGGCTAAAAAATTAGATGGAGTAAGTACCCAGGCATTGGATGATTTTATTAAAAGCGCAGATTTTAAATCAACATCAGGAAATGTAACAGCTTCTACACCTGCTTCCGTAGATGTAAAAAATATGCTTAATGATATATCAACCCGGGAATTAGATGATTTTTTAACGCAGGTAGGTTTTGATGAAGATTTATACATAATTAATTAATCCGTAAAAATGAAAATTTACTTATATATACTATCTTTTTTTCTGACTATAAACATATCCGCTTTTGCTCAGGATAATGCTGCAGAAGGAAATGGAAACAAGATCAGGGAAAAAATGACAGAATATGTTCAAAAACGTTTAGGCCTTTCTAAAAGTGAAGCAGAACGTTTTAATCCTGTATTCATGAATTACTTTAATGAACTTAGGAATACGAACATACAGCACCGTGATGACAAATTGGTACTTCAGCAAAAAATTATTGATGTACGCTTACGTTACCGCGACCAATTTAAACCTATAGTTGGTGAAAAAAGAAGTAACGATGTTTTTACTTATGAAAGGGATTTTGTAGAAGAAGTAAAGCGTTTAAGACAGGACAGAATTCAAGACAGGAACATAGTACCTAATCAACGAAAAAAAGGGCTGTTGCCATAAAACCTAAATTTCAACTATATTTGAACTTGGTGTTTTTCATAGGTTAGCAACGGCCGGCTCTTTTTAGAGCAGGCCTTTTTTGTCCTCTTTCACATCCCTCCACACACTACCTAAGCATTTTTTTAATGTAAATAATTTGACCCAGATGGTAAATATCATGTTGAATGATGCCATATAATAACTTCCTGAAATTATAATTACGTTCATCTATTTTCTTTACAAGAATTTCATCTTGCTGATGTTTTAAAAGATCAAGTAGCTTTTCCTGAGTTTGCTGTAGCCTAACCAAAGCTTTTTGCAATAATGATTTATCTGAATGATCAAGAATTAACCAATCATTTTTTTCAAAATAAGAAAGAGTTTTATCAGAAGCAGGATCAAGATGGTACAAAGTAAATTCTCTCCAGTTTATCATATGCCATATCAACTCTAAAATGCTGTGTTCACCATTTGGCTTATCAAATGCAATTGATTCATCTATTTCTGCAAGTATAGATTTTATGCTTCTGCCAAACCAGGGATCACCTTCGTAAACATCTTTTAATTGATCAATTATATAGTTGATCTCTGAATTCATTCAAAAAATTATTTACTTAAATACATGCTCCTGTCTTTATACAATTGCCTGAAATAAGGATCACGTAAGTCTTTGATAAATCTTATAGCCTCACCGGTAGATTTCATTTCTGGTCCCAACTCTTTATTAACGCCGGGAAATTTATTAAATGAAAAAACAGGTTCTTTAATAGCAAATCCTTTTAGTTTTTTTTCATAAGTAAAATCACTGATCTTTTTTTCTCCCAGCATTATTTTAGTAGCAATGTTCAGGTATGGGATATTATATGCTTTTGCAATAAAAGGCGTAGTACGCGATGCTCTTGGATTAGCCTCAATAACATACACTTTACCATCTTTTATAGCAAACTGAATGTTGATCAATCCTTTTATATCTAACGCTCTTGCAATTTTTTCTGCATATACTTCCATTGTAGTAACAGTAAAAGGTGTAAGATTAAATGCAGGTAAAACTGCATTACTGTCACCACTGTGTATTCCTGCAGGTTCTATATGTTCCATTACACCCATTACATGAAATTCTTCACCATCAAAAATGGCATCTATTTCTGCTTCCTGGCAACGGTCTAAAAAGTGATCAATTAAAATTTTATTATCAGGTATATGTTTTAATAAACTTACTACTGCTTTCTCCAACTCTTCATCATTAATTACAATACGCATTCTTTGACCGCCCAATACATAACTTGGGCGTACTAAAACGGGGAAACCAACTTTTTTTGCGACCTCTATTGCTTCATCCACATTTAATGCAGTACCATATTCGGGATATGGAATTTCAAGTTCTTTTAATAGATCACTAAACCTTCCACGATCTTCAGCTACATCCATATTATCAAAAGAAGTACCTATTATTTTTATGCCTTTCTCATGCAATTTTTTGGAAAGTTTCAATGCGGTTTGACCTCCTAATTGTACAATAACACCAAATGGTTTTTCATGCTCAATAATTTCCCACAGATGTTCCCAAAAAACTGGTTCAAAATATAGTTTGGTAGCCATATCAAAATCTGTAGATACGGTTTCCGGATTACAGTTGATCATGATAGAATCAAAACCACATTCCTTAATGGCCAGCAAACCATGTACACAACAATAATCAAATTCAATTCCCTGCCCAATACGATTGGGGCCACTACCTAATACTAATATTTTTTTCTTATCAGAAACTATACTTTCGTTAGTTTGATCCTGTTCAAACGTAGAGTAGAAATATGGTGTCTTTGCTTCAAATTCTGCACTACAGGTATCAACCATTTTAAATACACGTGTAATACCTGCCGCTTTTCTTTTTTCATAAATTTCATCTTCAGTACCATCCTGGATAATTCTTGAAATTTGTTCATCACTAAAACCATGAATTTTTGCTTCTCTTAATAAATCTATAGGTAAATCTTCCAGCCAGTATTTTTCCAGTTCTTTTTCAATGTTACAGATCTTTTGTATCTCGTATAAAAACCAACGGTCTATACCTGTAATTTTTGTAATGGTATTTACACTCACCCCAAGCATTAAAGCATCCTTTATTCTAAAAATTCTGTCCCATTTTGGTGTTTGAAGATATTCTGTAAGTTCTTCTGCATGCATCTGGCTCTTTCCATAATAACCAAGGCCTACAGCATTATTTTCTAAACTCTGACAGGCTTTTTGAATGGCTTCAGTAAAACTTCTTCCAATTGCCATTACTTCACCTACACTTTTCATTTGCAAACCAAGTGTGTCATTTGCCCCTTTAAATTTATCGAAGTTCCAGCGTGGTATTTTTACAATTACATAATCAAGGGCTGGTTCAAAATAAGCTGATGTAGTTTGAACAATTGGATTTTGTAGTTCATCCAAATAATAACCAATCGCCAGCTTAGCAGCAATTTTAGCTATAGGATAACCAGTTGCTTTTGATGCCAATGCAGATGAACGGCTAACCCTGGGATTAATTTCAATGGCAACTATTTCTTCTGTTTCAGGATGTATTGCAAATTGAACGTTGCAACCCCCGGCAAAATTTCCCAGATCACGCATCATTTTAATAGCAGTATTCCTCATTAATTGAAATGCCGTATCACTAAGTGTCATAGCCGGGGCAACCGTAATGCTGTCACCGGTATGTACACCCATGGGATCAAAATTTTCAACCGTACATATTATTACAACATTATCATTTGCATCTCTTAATAATTCCAATTCATATTCTTTCCATCCCAATATGGCTTTATCTACCAGCACTTCATGTATGGGCGATGCTTCCAATCCTCTTTGTAAAGCCTCATCAAGATCTTCGGAACCGTGAACAATACTTCCACCCGAACCCCCTAATGTAAATGACGGACGAATTACTAATGGAAACCCTATTTCCTGCGCAAATTCCTTTCCTTCTAAAAATGAATTCGCTGTCTTAGCTGGCGTAACCGGAACTCCTAATGCTATCATCCATTGCCTGAACTTTTCCCTGTCCTCGGCTTTATCAATAGCCTTTATATCCACACCTATTAATCTAATATTATACTTTTCCCACACACCCAGGTCTTCTGCTTCCTTTGCCAGGTTTAACGCTGTTTGTCCCCCCATGGTTGGCAGTACAGCATCAATTTCATTTTCTTCCAGTATTTGTTCAATACTTTCTACAGTTAATGGAAGCAGGTACACCTTATCTGCCATTATCGGGTCAGTCATAATGGTTGCCGGGTTACTGTTTATCAGGATTACCTTTATACCTTCTTCACGCAGGCTTCTGGACGCCTGGGTTCCGGCGTAATCAAATTCGCAAGCCTGCCCAATAACTATAGGACCCGAACCAATTATTAATACTGATTTGATTGAAGAATCTCTTGGCATTGATATTATTTAATCTGTATGAATGACATAAAAAAACCGGGATTTCCCGGGTTGCAAATGTAGCATAAAATACATCGAACACTTTATCCTTTTTCCTGCAAAAAATAAAAGGCTGCCATAGGCAACCTTTAAAATTTTTTAAATGAAATCTTAGGAATATGAATTCCCACCATTTCCACCAAAATTACCTGGTGTAGACGCTGTTGATTTTCCAGAACCTACCATATCCTTTAATCCACTTAAATTTTCATCAACAAACTTCTTTCCTTTCTCTTTTAAATTGCGCTTTTCATTTTCGCTCATTTGAGTGTATTTATAATACCCAAATACAGCAAGACCTGCTAATAATAATTTACCGAAACCGCCACTACGTGCCATAAAATATATTTTTTTAATGATTAATTGCTTTAACAACAGTATTATCTAAAATATCATACCAGTTTATACTGTTCCGGTGCCAGGTGTAGATCCAGGACTTGCAGCCTGTTCGGCACCTGACTTTCCACCTTTAAATAAATTATTGATAAATTCTTCAATTTTAGGCATATGCTCTTTTAAAGCATCCCCACCTTTTGTTTTTAATTCATTAAAATATTCCACAGCTTTATCTTCAGCATCTAAAGCCTGCGATTTTAATTTTGTTGCCTTATCCTTTAAATCTGTGGCCAGTTTTTCTTTTTCTTCATCTGTCATATTCAAATACTTGTAGGCACCAAAAGCAGCCGCAGCTCCAAGTAAAAAAGTAGCAAGATGCTTATTGTTTACACTCATAATTAAATTTTTAAGATTATTAATACTTAAGTTATACCAATTTTGTGCCTGCCTCACATTTATGACATTGTTGCTGATGCTTTAATTAACTATTGTTGGAATAATGATTGATGAAATGATTTTTAATATGAAAACTTTAAATAGAACAATTGTATTTTTAATCGCATTACTTTTGTGTTCTTCTGCATTTGCTCAAAAAAAAGATTATCCTCAAAAATATTTTAGAAACCCTGTAAATGTTCCCATGCAGCTGGTTGCCAACTTTGGAGAATTAAGATCAAACCATTGGCATATGGGATTAGATATCCGTACACAACAAAGAGAAAACATACCTGTAGTTGCTTCGGCTGATGGCTATATTGGCCGGGTTAAAGTGGAACCCGGGGGATTTGGAAGAGCCATTTATATAAACCATCCAAATGGTTTTACAACTTTGTATGCTCACCTGAATAATTTTAAACCTGATTTAGAAAAATGGTTGAAAGAACAACAATATAAAAAAGAATCATGGGCAGTAGATCTTACAGTTCCTTCTCATTTATTTCCTGTTAAAAAAGGAGAATTCATCGCTTATAGTGGTAACACCGGTGGGTCGGCGGGGCCCCATGTGCATTTTGAAATAAGAGATACAAAAACAGAGAATGTTGTAAACCCATTGTTGTTTGGATTTTCTATTGCAGATAATGTAGCCCCGGTAATTGCCAGGTTAGCCATGTATGATAGAAACAGGAGTGTTTATATACAATCTCCACAACTTTTGCAATTAAAAAGGAGTGGTAATAATTATACTCCGCTTCAATCAAATCTCATTAAAGTGGGAACGGATAAAATAAGTTTTGCAATTGGTGCAGTTGATTTTTTTACCGGCTCTACCAATCCTAATGGTATTTACAGTGCACGGATTTATATGGATGATGAATTAGAATCTGAATTTGTGTTAGATGATATCAGTTATAACGATACCCGTTATTTAAATGCACAAATTGATTATAGGTTTAAAGCAAGTGGTGGTGCTTATGTACAACATGTAAGCCGTATGCCAGGTGATAAAAGTAAAGTGTATACAAGAACAACATCGGATGGAGCAGTTTATTTAAATAATAATTCTATAAGAGCTATAAGAATTGAAGTGAGAGATGCAGCTCAAAATCTTGCCACTATAAAATTTAGTCTGCAGTTAGATCATTCATTAAAACCATCAACATATAAAGAACCTGTTCAAAAATTAATTCCTAACCAGGTAAATGTATTTGAATCAGATCATTTTGAAGCTTCCACAACTGAAAGTACAGTATATGACACAGTACATGTAACGTATTCAGCAACAAATTCTGCAACTGCAAATGCCATATCAAGTGTACATAATTTTGCAGGTGCTGCTATACCGGCCCACGATGCAGTAACTGTAAGAATAAAACCAACTACATCTGTAAGCAGCGATAAAAGAGATAAGGTTATTATTAAATCAGTAGCCGGAACAAGAACTGAATTGAAAAAAGCAAAATGGCAAAATGATTTTGTAAGTGCTACGTTCAGGCAATTTGGATCTTACCAGGCCTTTATTGATGATCAACCGCCTACAATTAACAATCCGCCACCCCTAGTATCTACCAATAGCAGGATAGTATTTTCCCCAAAAGATAATTTTAATACGCTTAAAAATTTTAGAGCAGAACTAAACGGAAAATGGTTGAGGTTTACCAATGATAAAGGAAGAACTTGGATCTATACTGTAGATGAACATTTTCCACCTGGCAATCATGAATTAAAAGTGAGTATAGAAGATGAAGCAGGTAATGTAACTGAAAAAAAATGGAACATCAGGAGGAACTAGTGTTATAAATTAGCAATAGGCAATTAAACCAAAAGCAATAATATTTTGTAATGGCTACTCATTTAAATGCTGGAGATAAAGCACCTGCTTTTTCAGGAAAAGATCAGGATGGTAATGAAGTTTCACTAAGTGATTATAAAGGCAATAAGGTTGTACTATATTTCTATCCTGCAGATGATACACCGGCCTGCACTACGCAATCCTGTAATTTAAGAGACAACTATCAATTGCTGCAAAAGCAAGGTTATCGAATTATTGGAGTTAGTCCTGATGACGTAGAGAGCCATAAAAAATTCAGTTTAAAATTTAATTTACCCTTCCCGCTTATTGCTGATCCGCAACAAAAAATTAGTAAAATATATGGTGTTTGGGGTGAGAAGAATTTGTATGGGAGAAAGTTTATGGGACTTCATAGGACTACATTTATCATGAATGAAAAGGGGATTATTGAAAAGATTTTTTTACGACCAAAAACAAAACTTCATACAGAAGAAATATTGAAATGATTAAATAACCCATTCTACTTCTCCTACATCAAACGCTTCATCAACAGACTGTTTTGTTTGTAATTGCCCCATTGGAGAAACTCCTATTATAGTTGTTTCAAAAACACGATTATTTTTCTTCAGTTTCACCGTTTCATTTAATTTATATAACTGATTATGATAAGCTTCATCTACTGCAGCAGAATCTTTTTTTAATAACTCAAGGCTACTTTCAATGTGCATATATAATTCTTTAACAAGATTAATTATATCATATGATTTACCGGTGATTTGCTTAAGTGATAC
>MWWA01000385.1_pt1 | contig 11650 bp, 13 predicted proteins | sample 1047341 | NCBI WGS metagenome assembly MWWA01 (sample SAMN06349978, study PRJNA376086) | soil metagenome | isolation source: MS5-1 sample Antarctic (ecotone) soil | place: Antarctica | collected 2015-01-13
TGGCCATAATAATGAATTTGAAGGTTCGTTAATGAGTTTTGGTTCGAAATGTTTGGGGAGGCTGACGACGAAAATATCTTTGTCTATCCATAAAATAAAGATTGAAATATCCACCGTTGTGGATAAACAAAGTGAAAAAATATTCTAAGCAGGCGGGTACTGAATATGAGCTATAGTTAATCTTAAAAAGAAAAAATGATTCAAAAAAAGTTTTGGCAGAAAGAAGAAATTGTGTTATTAAGAAGAATGAGTACTTTCTTCAGATATTGTTTATTGATTATCGTAATGAAAACGTCATCTATCGCATATGCACAGGTGCAAAATACCGGTTGGCTGGCTTCCTTCAATACATTTAAATTAAGTAATAAAACAAGTTTACATTTTGATGCTCAATTGCGCAGTACAGATGAAATAAAAAATATTCAAACTGTTTTATTACGCCCCGGATTAAACTATCATTTAAATCCATTCATGTTAGCAACTGCCGGATATGGATTTATAGAAAACCGGAGAACGATGCAAGAAGTAACCGGCTATGTAACTGAACATAGAATATGGGAACAATTTATTGTTTCTCATAAAATAAATACTATTTCAACTGCTCACCGGTTTAGGTTAGAACAAAGGTTTTTACCTATTACTGCAATTGAAAATAACAGGTTACAAATCATTGACAGAAATACCAGTCATCGCTTCCGTTATTTTATCAGGAATATTGTTCCATTACAAAATAGAAATGCATTTTCACAAGGTTTGTTCTTTGCTTTACAAGATGAAGTTTTTTTAAATATTGCAAAGCAGGAAGCTGTTAATGGAAAAACTTTTGATCAAAACAGGTTGTACCTGGCATTGGGATACAGGTTGCCGGGTAAAATTGATATTGAAGCAGGTTATATGAATCAATACACATCAACAAGAACCAGTTTTATAAATAATCATATTGCACAATTGGCTTTATATAAAAGATTATGATCATTTGCAAGCCATTTATGGCAGAATAAGCATCCAATGGCAAAAGTTTTGCATTTTTGTACTACATTGATTTATAAATGAAGATAGGCGTATACAATTCTTTGGTTGATAAGAAAAGAAATGGAAAGAAATCATTTGCTATTTTATTAGATCCTGATAAAGTTGATGATGGTGCTTTAAATAATGTAATCCGGTTAGCAGTTGAATCCAAAGCCGATTATATTTTTGTTGGCGGAAGTCTTGTTGTAACTGATCATTTGGATGGTTGCATTATTGCTATAAAAAAACAAACCGATATTCCGTTATTACTTTTCCCCGGTAGTCCATCACAAATAAGTAAGTATGCAGATGCACTCTTATATTTATCACTTATCTCCGGAAGAAATCCAGAATTATTGATTGGTCAGCATGTTATTTCTGCTCCTTTTGTAAAAAAGAGTGGACTGGAGATTATATCAACAGGATACATGGTTGTTGACGGTGGAGCACCAACAACTGTTTCCTATATCAGCAATGCAACGCCTATTCCTTCTGATAAAGCAGACATTGCATTATGTACTGCCATGGCAGGTGAAATGCTGGGAATGAAATTGATATATATGGATGCAGGCAGCGGTGCAAAAAAAGCCATTCATGAAGAAATGATTTATTCTGTAGCACAAAATATTGATGTACCTCTAATAGTTGGCGGAGGTATAAGAGATGCTGAAAAAGCATACCTCAATTGCAAGGCAGGTGCCGATGTAATTGTTGTAGGTAATGCAATAGAAAAAGATCCTTCACTGATATCTGAAATTGCTGCAGCTATTCATTCTGTTCCGGTAAAAGTTTAATTACATTTCACCCGACACCCTTGAAGGTGCATCTTTTTTATTGATCAATGATTTTGTACTTTCTGCTATGGCTTTAATAATCTCTGTCATGTTCTGCAGATCAAGTGTAGATACTTCATCAGACACTTTATGATAATGTGGCTCCACATCCATTTTAGAAGTAGATACTGTATGTGCAGGCACACCCAGGCGTGCCAGTGTAGCATTGTCCGAACGATAAAATAATTGCAAATCCGGGTAAGGATCAGGATGAATTGAAAACGCCGAACCTTCTAAATTTTTTTGTAATATTTTTCCAAGATCAGATCTTTCGTAACCGGTGATAAAAGCTGAGTTTTTACCAAATTTTGAATCTGTTCCAATCATTTCAATATTTACCATGGCCACCACATCCTGCGGATTTATTTGCTTTGAAAAAAATTGCGATCCGAACATTCCCATTTCTTCTGCAGTAAAAGCAACAAAAACCAATGTTCTTTCATTGTTGTTTAAAGCTTTAAAATGATTGGCTAATAATATTACAGCAGTTGTGCCGGAAGCATTATCATTAGCACCATTGTATATGCTGTCGCCATTAACAGCTTTACCTATACCCATATGATCGTAATGAGCAGAAAATATTACCTGCTCTTTGGAATTTGATTTACCGGGTAATACACCTATTACATTGGCATATTTTATTTCATCAAAATCATGTTCTGCCTTTATAGTAAACTCTTTTGTAAAACTTCCTAAAACAAAAATGATGTCAGAAGAACTAAATATCTGTCGTTTTAAATTTGGTAGCCTTGAAAAATGAGCCGATAAAGATTGATCTACAAATACAACAGTATTTTCATTGGCTGCTACAATATTTCTTGCCTTTGTAAAAAAGCTTTGAATATCGGCCCCATCTGCTCCATTAATTGCATGCTGCTATACCCTGATTTTTCATTGACTTTTAAATCATTTTTTGAAGTAATAACCACCACACGATTAGCATCTATTTGTACATCATCCAATTCTGCTTTAACTTCTTTTTGCTTTGGCCTGAGCATAGTAAAAGGCTGCAAATAACTTGTGCCATTTAAAGGTTGTAAGCCTGCTTTTTTAAATTCCTGTTCTATAAAACCTGCAGCTTTATCTATTGATGGAGTTCCGGCCCTTCTCCCTTGCATATCATCTGAAGCAAGTGTGGTAATAATTCTTTCCACTTCTGCTACATTTATTATGTTTGATTTGTTTTGTGCAAAAACAGATATGTTAGCTATAAAAGCTATCAATAAAAAGTAATTCTTCATTAGTAAGATTAAAGATTATAAACTCATTGTTTCTTTGAACTTAACAGTTTGCCTGCGGCTAACTTCAATTTTTTCTCCTCCTTTAAGTTCAAGCAATAGACCACCATTAAAATATGGCTCTATTTTTTCTATCATGCGCAGGTTTACAATATGCTTCCTGTTGGCACGAAAGAATATTTTTTCATCCAGCCTTTCTTCAAGTGAGTTCAGTGATTTTAATATCAATGGCTTGTTATTACCGAAAAAAACCTTTGCATAATTACCAACACTTTCAAACAGCCTTATTTCATTCAGTTTTACAAACCAGCATCTTTCGCCATCTTTTACAAATACCTGGTCGTGCTCTGAAAGCAAGGATTTATTTTCTGATGGAACATAAGTAGAATAATTATTATGATTGGCATGTTCTATTGAAGATAGTTTTTGAATGGCATCTGCTAACCTTTTAGGTTCTACAGGCTTTAACAGGTAATCCAGGGCATTTACTTCAAAAGCTTTTAAAGCATAATCATCGTAAGCAGTAGTAAAGATTACATGAGGTGTTTTGTCTAATTCCGTCAGTAAATCAAAACCTGTTTTTCCGGGCATTTGTATATCTAGAAAAATAAGATCAGGATTATATGCCTCTATTTTAGAAATACCTTCATCAGCATTTGATGCTTCATCTAATACTTCTATTTCCGGAAATTCCTGTAACAGCCTGCGCAGCTCTGCACGTGCTAAACGTTCATCATCAATAATGATTGCTTTCATGTATTAATTGTTTTTAAAGATGCCGGTATTAAAACTTTTGCTTCTACGCAAGATGGCTCTATTTGTTTTATTTGAAATTTTGCTTTTTCTCCAAAAAGAAGTTGTAACCTGTCCTGTGTGCTGGATAATCCAAAACCATTTTTATTGACACCTTTCAACTCACCAGAATTTTGTACAGCCAATAAATGGTATTCATTTTTAAACTCTGAAATCACTTTTACTAATCCTCCCTTCATACGCTTGCTGATGCCATGTTTAATAGCATTTTCAACCAAAGTTTGAAGCATCATAGGCGGCACCTGTAAGTCCAGTGTTTCTTCATCAATTTCATATTCTACTGTTAGCCTGTCTTCAAACCTCATATTCTCCAGTGCCAGGTAATCTTTTACAATTTTTAATTCATCTCCAAAAGGGACAGTCTCTCCCCTTTCTGCTTTTAAACTACTACGTAATATGTTACTTAATTCGGTTACCGCCTTTCTTGCCCTATCAGGATTTTCATCTATTAAGGCACGTATACTGTTCAAAGCATTAAAAATAAAATGAGGATTGATATGTGCTTTTATGGTTTTTAGTTCCAGTTCCTTCACCAGGGCTTCAAGTTGCAAAGTATCCAATTGCTGTTTACGGCTTTTAGCCACGTAGTGGTACATGAAGTATATAAGATTCCATATAAAAAAATATAGAAAAATTGACCAGGTATTACTCAGGATAAGAAAAGAAAGGCTCTTATCGTAAATGGCAGCTTCATTTTCTTTTAAAAGATTATACTGGTTTAATAAAAGAACATATAAATAAGATGAAAGAAAAGAAAAAATTAGTGTGATAATCAAAAATTGAATAATCTGTTTATCAAAGGATTTTTGAAGTGTATTGAGTTTAATAATCACATACCGCATCAGGTGGGTACATAAAATTCCAAGGATAATAAAAATGCCCAGCCTTCCAAAAAAATAAAGTATCTGGCTTCTTTCCGACAGTTTTTCAAAATAATAGGCAAAAAAAGTATTTATAAGGGCAAAACTACCCCACCCAATTAACTGAAACAGCCAGTACCTCGAAAGCTTTACACGGTTCATCAATTAAAATTAATGCGCTAGAATTAAAACGAAATGTTGTAAATGTACCAGTGGAAGATAAGTTTTACAAGTGGATAATCCTTCACCAACTTTTGAAAAAGCCCTGGTATTGAGTTTTTTTTATAATTAATCAGTTTACCACTCATAGTCAATAGTTTGTAAATGAAGATGACATCAAAAACTTTAAAATGTTAAACCATTTTACCGCAGGATTGTTAGGAGAAGGCAAAGCGGCTTTTCGTTAAAAGTTTCAGCTATTTTTGCAACGCTAATTATATATCATGCAAATAACCCCTGGTGCCTTATTACAAACCATTAATTCTCCTTCTGATCTTAAAAAGATTCCAAGGGAGCAGTTGCACCAGGTTTGTGATGAACTGAGACAATTTATTGTAGATGTTGTAAGTGTGCATGGTGGTCATTTTGCTGCCAGCCTTGGTGTAGTGGAACTGACTGCAGCCTTACATTATGTATATAACACGCCTTATGATCAATTGGTTTGGGATGTTGGCCACCAGGCCTACGGACATAAAATACTTACCGGAAGAAAAGAAAATTTTTATACAAACAGGAAATATAAAGGCCTCAGCGGTTTCCCAAAACGTACAGAAAGTGAATATGATACTTTTGGTGTAGGCCATTCATCCACATCCATTTCTGCAGCTTTAGGTATGGCTATGGCATCCAAATACAAAGGAGAAACAGACAGAAAATCTGTTGCCATTATCGGTGATGGTTCCATGACAGCAGGGATGGCTTTCGAAGCTATGAACCATGCAGGTGTTGCTGATACTGATATGCTCATTATTTTGAATGACAATTGCATGAGCATTGATCCTAATGTAGGAGCTTTAAAAGAATACTTAACAGATATAACCACTTCTCACACCTATAATAAATTCAGGGACGAAGTTTGGAACCTTTTAGGAAAATTGCCTGTAGGAAAAAAATTTACTCGGGATATGGCTTCAAAGCTGGAAGCCGGCATAAAAGGAATGGTTACAAAAAGCTCTAATTTATTTGAAGCGCTTAACATTCGTTATTTCGGACCTATTGACGGACATAACATTACAAAACTGGTAGATATACTTACTGATTTAAAAGATATTCCCGGACCAAAATTACTTCATATTATTACCGTAAAAGGTAAAGGATATTCACTTGCAGAGAAAGACCAAACCAAATGGCATGCTCCGGGTTTGTTTGATAAAATAACAGGTGAAATTTATAAGAAAGCTTTTGACTTACCTCAACCTCCAAAATACCAGGATGTATTTGGACATACAATTATTGAGCTGGCAGAACAAAATGATAAAATCATTGGAATAACACCAGCAATGCCCAGTGGTTCTTCATTAAAATACATGATGGAGAAAATGCCGGAACGGGCATTTGATGTGGGTATATGCGAACAACATGCGGTAACCTTAAGTGCCGGCATGGCTACACAGGGAATGAAAGTTTTCTGTAACATCTATTCATCTTTTATGCAGCGTGCTTACGACCAGGTGGTGCATGATGTAGCTATACAAAAACTTCCCGTTATATTTTGTTTAGATCGTGCCGGGCTTGTTGGTGAAGACGGCCCCACGCATCATGGTGCTTATGATATCCCTTATTTCCGCTGTATACCTAATATGATAATTTCAGCTCCCATGAATGAAGCTGAATTAAGGAACCTGATGTTTACAGCACAATTAGAAAGTACAAAATTGCCTTTTGTAATAAGATACCCTCGTGGCGAAGGTGTAATGCCTGAATGGAAAAAACCATTGCAGGAAATATCAATTGGTAAAGGAAGAAGATTAAAAGAAGGAAAAGATATTGCTATTCTTTCTTTCGGGCATCCCGGAAATTTTGCTGCTGCTGCCATACGAGATCTTCGTTCTGAAGGAATTACGCCTGCTCATTATGACATGCGTTTTGCTAAACCGCTTGATGAAGAATTATTGCACGAAGCCTTAAGCTTGTACGATAAAATAATAACTGTAGAAGACGGAACGATAAAAGGTGGTTTTGGAACTGCAGTATTGGAATTTATGCAGGAAAACGGTTATAAAAATGATGTTCGTATTTTAGGTATACCGGACCAGGTAGTGGAACATGGCACTTTAAAAGAATTACACAGGGAATGTGAATATGATGCTCAGGCAATTGCTGATGCCATCAGGGAAATGATGAATACTGTAAAAGTTGATTCCGTTTTATTGAGTTGAAAAAGATCAGCTTTAAAGTAACCTCATATGCTCTTCATCAGTTAGTCCTTCTTCCACTTCATTGTATTCAACTATAAAATTATTCATTCCATCACCAATCATAATTTTTAAAAACTTTTGTTGAACAAGTTCCAGCATTGATAAAAAAAGAAATATAGCATGTACCCGGTTCTCTGCTTTTTCGAATAAGCGTTCAAAAGAAAGTATTCGTTCTCCCTGAGCCATGGAAATAAGATCGGTTTTAGTGCCTTCCATGGTATAATTAAATTTAATAACAGTATGTACAGGTTTATTAAATTTTTCGTGGTAACGCAACATCACTCTTTCAAAAGCTTTCATTAGTTTGAAAAGTGTGATGGTTTGCACTTCGGTGCCCTCAGCAGCTTCCTCGCCAATGCTGGAAAGTTCTTTTTGTATGTTCCCCCTTTTTACCATCAATAATCTATCAGCCTCCATTTCAGCCATTTTTGCAGATGCTTCTTTATAACGTTTGTACTCCAGAATTTTATCAATCAGTTCCTGCCTCGGATCTACCTCATTTCCCTGTGCATCAATTTCCTTTCGGGGTAATAACATCTTTGCTTTGATACGCATAAGAGTAGATACAAAAAGAATAAATTCACTACTGAGTTCTATATTCAGGTTATCATCTTTATGTATAAACCCTAAAAAATCGTTGATGATCCTGGTGATGGGAATATTATATATATCCAGCTCATCACGTTCTATGAAAAATAATAAAAGATCAAACGGTCCTTCAAACTGAGGTAATACTATCTGGTAAGATATGTTATTCACAAGTATAGATTTTTATTTAAGCCTTGTATATATATCAAAACTTAAAAGTATAGTTTTCATAAATAAAGATCCATTTACGATCCCCACCGGATGTGGATAATTAACGGCGGATATTATCTCTTATTTCCATTAAAAGCTTTTCAGATAAAGTATATTCCGGTTCTGCCGGTGCATCTGCCTGTACTGCTTTTTTTCTTTTAAGGGAATTCATAGTTCTGATAACCATAAAAAGAACCAAAGCCACCAAAACAAAATTTATTAATGCCTGCAGGAAAAGTCCATAAGGAAAGATAGTTTCGCCTACTGCATAACTTAAATTTTCAACACCATCCTTTCCGGTTATTACACTTACTAAAGGCATTATAAAGCTTTCAGTTAATGCAGTAACGATTGCTCCAAAAGCAGCTCCCAATACAACCGCAACTGCAAGATCAATAACGTTGCCTTTTATGGCAAATTCTCTAAATTCTTTGATAAAACCCATAAAAATCAGTTTTAGTTTAAGACAGTAATTTAATTAATGCTTTACATACTGATTGTGAATTTCTTTATTGGCAGGATATTTCATATCCAGTTCTTTTAATCCATCTCTTATTGTAGAAGCAATCAGAAACTCTTTATACCAATTTTGATCGGATGAAACTATTACCCATGGTACCGACTTAGAATTATCAAATACCTGCTCATACATCTGCATATATTTATCCCAACTTTCAGCTTCTTCAAAATCTTTGGCATTGTACTTCCATTGTTTGGCAGGATCGGTTATACGTTCCTGTAAGCGCTCACTTTGTTCATCTCTTGATATATGCAGGTAAAATTTGAAAATGCGGGTGTTGTTGTGTAACATCAATAATTTTTCAAAATCATTTATGGCTTCAAATCTTTTTTCTGCAGTAGCATCATCACACCAGCCTTTCACCCTTGTTATCAAAACATCTTCATAATGACTTCTGTTGAAGACCTGAATATATCCTTTACCCGGTGCATGCAGGTGAATACGCCATAAAAAATCATGACTTAATTCTTCAGCCGTAGGTGCTTTAAATGATTTTACCTGTACACCCTGCGGATTTAACTGACCAAAAACTCCTGAAATAGCTCCATCTTTTCCACTGGCATCCATACCTTGCAGCACCACTAAAACAGAATGTTTTGATTCTGCATACAGGAGTTTTTGCAATTCAACCAACTCATTAAGTATCTTATTTGTTTTTTCTTTAGTTTCCTTTTTATCAAAATCTTTGGGTGCCTTTGTTGATATTTCAGATAATAACATAAAATCAGTTAATCTTCAAATGTAAACCTTATACATCTTTGCCGCTTATATGTTGAAGCACAAAATCATTAACTGGAGCATATTTATATTTTTATCTGTCATATGGGGTACTTCTTTTATTTTAATGAAAATTGCAAATGAAGAATTAACGGGTATTGAAATAGGTTCTATACGAATATTTGCTGCAGGATTGGTATTTCTACCATTTTCTATTTTTCATTTACCAAAAATTCCAAGAGGTAAATTGCTATTGGTCATAGTTTCCGGATTCCTTGGAAGTTTTTTTCCAGCCTATCTATTTGCCATTGCCATTGAAAACAAAATAGACAGCTCACTGGCAGGTATCTTAAATTCTTTAACTCCAATATTAGTAATTGTAATTGGTATCATATTTTTCAAATCATCAATCAGGCGTAAAAAAATTACAGGTGTTATTGTAGGTTTTATTGGACTAGTGATTTTAAGTTTATCTGAAGGTGGTATTAGCCTACAGAATTATGCTTTTGCATCTCTTATCTTATTGGGCACACTCATGTATGCTTTTAATATCAATATTGTTTCAATATATTTAAAGGAAGTAGAACCAATGCATATAGCTACTGTCTCATTATCATTTATGACAGTATTTGCCGGTATATTGCTATGGTACCAGGGTGTAGGAATTAAATTGCAGCAAAACAATAATGTTTTAATACCAGTTATAATTGCGGCTCTGTTAGGCATTATAGCCAGTGCCCTTGCCACCGCTTTATTTTATGTATTAATAAAAAGAGCGGGTGGATTATTTGCTTCATTAGTAACATATGCCATTCCCGTTGTTGCTATATTTTGGGGCGTATCGGCTGGCGAACAAGTTACTATTATACAAATAGCATGTTTATTTATGATACTTGGAGGAGTTTACCTTGCAAATAAAAATTAAATGGCCATAATTTCTTTTTCTTTTGCTTCAAGATGTTTATCTACATGACTTATATATGTATTTGTCAACTCCTGTACATCAGCTTCGGCATCTTTAGCGGCGTCTTCACTTAAACCATTTTTCTGTGCTTTTTTAATGCTTTCAATACCATCTCTCCTGATATTTCGTATTGAAACTTTACAATGCTCACCTTCTGACTGACACCTTTTTACCAGCTCCTTTCTTCTTTCTTCAGTTAAAGGAGGTAGAAACAGTCGAATGATTACCCCATCATTTTGAGGGTTAATACCAATATTTGATACAATGATTGCTCGTTCGATGGGCTGCAGCATATTCTTTTCCCAGGGTTGTACAGTTAATGTACGTGCATCTAAAACACTTACATTACCAACCTGGTTTAAAGGAGTTGGCGAACCATAATAATCTACCATGATACCTTCCAGCATTTGTGGATTTGCTTTTCCTGCCCTGATTTTAACCAGCTCAGCTTCAAGGTGATTGATAGCTTTTTTCATAGAGTCTTCAGCTATCTCTAGAGTAAGGGAAACATCTTCTGACATAGGTATATTTTTAGCCAAAACTACTAAACAGCTAATATTTAAGCACGATCAGTTATAGAACTAATTATTTTCAGCTACAGCAGCTTCACTATTGATAGGGATTATTCTGGTAAATGGCTGTACTGAAGGTTCGATTATAGTTTTATTTGAATTCAAATAAGGAGCTATAACAGGGCGAACTGGTTTTTTAAGATAAAGAAGCATTCCTAAACCCGAAACCGATAAACTTACAATTGTAAACATCGTCCAGGTAGGACCAAGAGCTCTTCCGAAATATGCAACTGTAATAAAAAACATGTTCAACAAAAGGCAGGATAGCGTTACATATTTATGATTCAAACCCCTGTCTAACAACAAATGATGAATATGGTTTCTGTCCGGTGAAAAAGGTGATCTGCCCTGAAAAATACGAATGCTGAATACTCTTAAAGTATCTGACAGGGGAACCATAAGTATTGCAAATCCCACAGCAACCGCTGATTCTATAGGGAAAGGAGCCGCAACAGAATCGGCAATAGTGATAAATTTTATTACAAGTATAGCATTTATCAATCCTAAGACAAGTGAACCTGAATCACCCATAAAAATCTTAGCCGGGTTGTAATTAAATATAAGAAAAGCCAGTAAACTGCCCGCCAGGGAAAAAGCAAGAATAGAATATGCTTCCAGGCCTACCATGAAAAAGTAAGATCCAAATATAGTCATGGTAAGCATTCCCAGGGTTCCCGCTAATCCATCTACTCCATCAATTAAATTAAATGCATTTATAATAACTATTATAGTGATGTATGATAATGCCAGGCTAAAAGCTTCGGGTAATTCAGTAAAACCTAAAAAGCCATGCATACTGGTAATTTTTATACCAGCTAAATGAATAAGTCATGTAGATAAACATCTTGAAGCAAAAGAAAAAGAAATTATGGCCATTTAATTTTTATTTGCAAGGTAAACTCCTCCA
>MWWA01000386.1_pt1 | contig 11649 bp, 11 predicted proteins | sample 1047341 | NCBI WGS metagenome assembly MWWA01 (sample SAMN06349978, study PRJNA376086) | soil metagenome | isolation source: MS5-1 sample Antarctic (ecotone) soil | place: Antarctica | collected 2015-01-13
AACCTCCATAGAATTGTTGGGAAATGAACAAATTATATCAGCCTCCGGATTATCTGAAATTGTTATCAGTAGAATTCCAACTAAAATTATTTATGCTCTTAATGATAACATAGAGTTATACCTGGATTTATCTTCCATTTATTTTTTCGACAAAGAGACTGAGTTAAAAATAATTTAGTCGGAAATGGGGGTAAAAAAATCTGACTAAAAAGTCACCACAAACAACATCGGGTTCCTATGTAAAGCGTTATGAAAGGCTGTCTCTCCTTTTTTAATGGGTTTCATATGTTGATAAGCGGCTTACATAATTTTAATTTTTAGTACATTTTGGATTTGAATCATTGTTTATTCTGGTGTTGAATTGAGCTATTTTGCTGCTGTTCAATCATACAAAGACAAAACGGAATGTTGTTTTATAGTATTCTTTAAATCCAGGCTCCTATATGCAGTCTGCGACTGAAGTGTAGCAGCCGGTCCCGCAATATGCGGGACTTATAAAGAAAATAATGGACAGCTGCCTGCTTTGCGATGTGGCCTCCGCCTGTAGCGGAGCCACCACTCATGTTTTGCAGTCTGTCCATAGAAATATAATAAACGGATTTTAAAGAACGGTGATGATAACTGACCTGGTATGGTCTTTCGTTTTTGATGACTGATAAAATTCTTTTTACCAGTTTGTGTGCCACTTTTACAATTACATTTTTTATGTTTTTACCAAACTGTTTACGATAAAAAGACTGCAGGTCCGCATCTCCTATCAATATTTTGGCGGCGTTGACCTGATGCAGATTGAAGGAGTAAGCAACGCTACCCTCTTAAGCATTATCAGCGAAATAGGACCCGACGACTTTCAGAAGTCTGACATATCCAAACACTTCGCCAGCTGGCTGCGGCTGGCACCCAACAATAAAAAAACGGGCGGCAAAATCATTAGCAACAAAGTACCAAAAGGCAGCAACCGTTTAAAGATTGCATTAAGAAATGCAGCCAATGCCATCGGCAATTTAAAGACCCCCACCTGTCAGATTTTTTTAGAAAAATATTGTACCGGAGGCAAAGACTTAGGAATGGAAACATTGATTTCAACGCTTAAATCTTACGTTAGTCAGAATGCGGGCATACCGCTATTAACTCAAAATTTTTCCCTAGATTTGGTTGTTATGACTTATCAAGTTGACATATTAAATCCGAAAGCGGACAAACTTCTGCAAGATCTTGCAGACTTGAAACTGATTTCTATTTCAAAGGTTTCTAGTGACCCATTCTTGAAAGTGGTTAAGCGACTACGAAAGAAAGCAGCGGCTATTAAAACCCCAATATTAGAGGAAATAACAAAAGAAGTTGAAAGTGTAAGGTCTAAACGATATGGCAACAAAAACAAAGCATAGAATTGTCATTGACACTAACTTTTGGATAAGCTTTCTGTTGACAAACGATTATTCAAAAATTGACCATCTCTTTTCAAGCGAAAACATTGTACTTCTTTTTAGCCAGGAACTTATTGACGAATTTATTGAAGTCGCACAACGTCCTAAATTCAGAAAATATTTTTCATTAGCTGATTTAGAAGACCTACTTACAAAAGTTCGAGCGAAGGCTGAATTTATTTCAGTTACTTCCAATATTGAAATTTGCCGAGACCCTAAAGACAATTTCTTGTTAGCATTGGCACAGGACGGCAAAGCAACATATTTAATTACTGGCGACAAAGACCTTTTAGTTATACAAAAAATTGGAAAAAGTAAAATCATTACAATAACTGAATATCTTTCAAAAAAATAGCACGAGCGCCCAACATATCGCTTTGCTGCTATGCTGGACACAGAACATCTCATTGGCATTTACGATCAGGTGGTTCATTTGATTTTGAAAAATGTTGCATCAAAGAATTTAAAGTCTCACGCTGCATGCATCTTTTCCAAAAGTTCTTTTATATTTTTATAAAAGAATAAGTGTTATTTTATAATCCGGGAATGTGAGGGAATCATAATTAATAAACACAACCAAATGCCAACTGCTGCTCCTATTTCGCCACACGAAAGAATTGATATTCTTGATTCTTTACGCGGTATTGCTGTTTTGGGAATATTACTGATGAATATTCCATTTTTCGCTTTACCATCCCCTGCACAATTCTGGGATCTTGTGGTATTAAATGAAATGGGTACCATCAATGAAAAAGCATGGCTTGTTGTTACAGGAGTTTTTAATGGTACTATGCGGGCTCTTTTTTGCGTGATGTTTGGAGCCGGTATTATTATGTTTACTGAGAGAAAGGAGAAAAAAACTCCCGGTGTTGTATCAGCCGACTATTATCACCGCAGGCATTTATGGTTAATGCTTATTGGGTTGATTCATCTTTACGTGTTATTGTGGCCGGGCGATTATTTGTTTTTATATGGTTGTTGCGGACTGCTTTTATTTACATTCAGAAGGCTTTCAGCAAAAGGTTTACTGATAGCTGCAGCAGTTTGCTTTCTCTGTATGATCACCCGTGAAAACGTGGACCTAAACCGAAGCAAGCAAATTATACTTGTTGGTGAGCAAATAGAACAAATTGATACTACTGTAACAAAACTTTCCATTGAGCAAAAGGAAAAACTGGGAACTGCACTGGCATTTAAAAACAGATCCAAACCAGAAAGCAGGAAACAGGAAATGGAAACCAGTTTAAGAAAGGTCAGGGGTAATTACAGTGATTTTTACAAATACACGGGTGATTTTGGTTTCCGCATCATCACCACTATGCTGTATAATAACATATGGGATTTGCTGGTATTTATGTTTATTGGAATGGCTTTTTACAAAAATGGTTTTTTAACAGGGAGTGTTCCGTCTAAAGTGTATTGGGTTATGCTGATAGCAGGATTAACGGTGGGTTTTATATTGTCGTGGATTAAAATACGGCTAATGCTTCAATACGAATTTAACCCTTACGATTATACAAAGGCAGCGGGCTTTAACTTTTCAGAAATATCAAGAGTGTTTCGTTCATTGGGCATTTTTGGCTTTATCATGTTGCTATTTAAATCGGGTGTGTTTAAGTGGTTCTTTTCATTAATGAAGCCGGTTGGAAGAATGGCATTTACCAATTATGTTACACAATCTATTTTAATGGGTGCATTTTTTTATGGTATCGGCTTTGGTATGTTTGGCAAATTACAGCGCTATGAGATCTATTATGTAGTGGCTGTTGCCTGGATCATTCAGATTGCATGGAGCCACCTGTGGTTACGTTATTTTCAATTTGGTCCTTTTGAATGGGTATGGCGGCAATTAACCTATTGGAAAAGGTTTCCAATAAAATCCAAACCAACTCCATATGCAGCGGCTGATGTTATATCAACCCCGGTTCAGGTAAAAAATACTTAGTAAAAAAAATAAATGTCACACTTCGTATTTTTTAAACCGGCTTCATTGTACATTAACTTTAGTATTATATCACAGCAACCGGAAATTTAAATTTTTTTAATTGTATAGAATATATAAAATTGTTTAAAAACTCATTGCTATAGTCTGTTGCACTTATAATAGTTATCATTATAGCTTCGATGTTATTTCAACTATTTTAATTTGTTGATATTACTTTAGAATTTAGCTTGTAGCATCTTCAACTACCACTGAAAGTCTTACTTTGAGCGTCCGTCACCACTTCTTCTCCTCAATACTCTCTAAAATATTATAATAGCTTACGTACCGGTCTTCATCTATTTCACCATCTCTTATGGCCTGTTTTACAGCGCAGTCCACTTCATTTATATGCAAACAATTATTGAACTGGCAGTTGTTCTGCACCCTGCGCATTTCAGGAAAATAACCGGATAACTCCGTCCTTTCTAAATCCACCATTCCAAATTCTCTCATACCGGGTGTATCTATGATACTGCCACCACCAGGCAAATCGTACATTTCTGCAAACGTAGTAGTATGCATTCCTTTCCCACTCCACCCGCTTACATCCTTTGTTTTTAATGCAGCCTCCGGAAGTATCACATTTATAAAAGATGATTTACCTACACCACTATGACCGCTGATCAAAGTTGTTTTATCCGCAAACAAACCTGCCACTTCACTGATGCCGGTTTTATCTTTTACACTGATTGCTTTTACATTGTAGCCAATCTTCATGTACATATCCCTGAAGGCTTCATATTTCTGTACATCTTTGGGTTTGTACAGATCATATTTATTAAAAACAATAACGGCCGGAACATGATACATTTCTGAAGCCACCAAAAAACGATCTATAAAACCCTGAGAAGTACGTGGTTCTTTTACTGTTGCCAGCAACATGCTCTGATCAAGATTGGCTGCAACAATATGATGCTGGTGTTTATGCCGTGGCGACTGCCTGTTGATATAATTACGCCTGTCGTAAATGCGTGTTATGATCACAGAAGCCTCATTTTCATTCTCTGTTTCTATATCCACTACATCACCCACAGCAACAGGATTTGTGGAAGTAATTCCATCTAATTTAAAAATTCCTTTCATCCGGGCATTCCAGAATTTACCTATTTCATCTTTTACAGAATACCAACTGCCTGTTGATTTGTAAACAACACCTTTTGCCATTATGGGAAAGTACGTAATAAAGTATATTTCAAAACTAAGGAGAGGGCAATAAAAAATATAGCAGCAAGTAATGGATACACGAACTGATCATCGTACCGCGTTTGCGTTGTTACTTCCACTTCTGTTTTTTCCAGCCTGTCAATACGATCGTATATAAGTTGAAGGCCTTCTTTATTAGTGGCTCTGAAGTATTCACCACCTGTTTCGCGGGCAATTCTTCTCAACAGGTCTTCATCTATAAAAGGTGTGTTGCGGCTGTATCGCACACCGGGATTCATTTCACTTACTGCAGTTGCATATTCTGCACCCATACCAATGGCATATACTTTTACGTTTTTTGCTTTGGCAATTCCCAATGCAGTTATCGGATCAATGATGCGTGTATCGGGTGCTTCTTCTTTACCATCGGTTAATAAAATAACTACTTTACTTTTTGACTTGCCTGCTTCCAATCTTTGTACAGAAGTGGCCAGTCCTTCACCTATCAGTGTACCATCTTCCAGCATACCACTTTTGATACTGATGATCTGCAGCATCAGGTTTTCATGATCGTTTGATAATGGATATTGCGTATAACTTTCACCTGAAAAAATAACCAGTCCTATTTGATCTACAGGACGTGCCCGCACAAAATCAAGTGCAATTTCTTTTGCAACTTCCAAACGGTTTGGTTTAAAATCCGGCGCCAGCATACTACCACTCACATCCATTGCCATCACTATATCAATTCCCTCTCCCCTTGTTTTACTTCTCACATCTTCCAGCTGCGGACGTGCCAGTGCAAGAATAATACAACCCAAAGCAAGCAACTGCAACCAGAATGGAAAATTAACCCATGCATTTTTTGCTGTTTTAACACGGAAGGTTTGAATGGTGGTAACCCTGAATGCAGCTTTTAAAGTACGTGCCATACGCAACCTGATAAGTGCAATTACAGGCAGCATGAGCAGGAAAGGTAACACCCACTCATTGGCAAAACTTATATTTTCAAACCACTCGTATAACATATCAGGCAACTCCAACGGCAGCTTGTTTAGTGTTTTTTTCTAAAGACATAATTGCTTCTCTTATTGTTTCCAGTGCAAGATCATCATCCCCTTTATCCGGATGAAACTTTGCATACTTTACAAGATCACTTAACCGCAACGTTTGTAATAGTGTATTCGTTTGTGCAGATGACAAATGTGCATCGCTAAAATAAATTACCAGGTCATCAGTTGTTTTTGAAAACGACTGAACCCCTCTTCTTTTATTTAAATAGTTTCTTAAAATCTGCACCAGTTCTGTATAAAATATTTTTGGCTCCGGGTGTTCTTTCTTCAATTTTTCCAGTTGCTTTAATGATTGCTTATAAACACTTGTATCAGGAACAAATTCAGCTTCCATTTTTTTCTTTCTCTTTGGAAATAAGAGAGAAAATATAATGATCAGCAAAGCCACCAAAATAAGATACCAGTGCCATTTTGGAATTTTTTCTGCAGGCACTTCTATAATATCTTTCACATCATGATATGGCTGGCTGGGATCAAAAGGAGAAAAACCAACTTCTACGGGAATAGGTGTTGTTCTAAATCCCGATATTCTGAAAGAAGGAATCACTCTTGATCCACTGTCCCAGCTGGTGATGGTAAATGTTTGCCTGAAGATAACATGTGTTACATCCTGTATCGTATCAATTTTTGATTTGGATAAAATTTCAAAATGCGGAAATGAATCCAGTTCTATCCACTCAGGTGAAATTGTTTTTGGTATCAGGGCCTGCAGCCTTAACTCTATTTGCTCGCCAATAACAATTTTTTGTTTATCTGCTTCAGCTTTTGCCTCCTGCGACAAAGCCTGAAAAGAGAAAATAAATAGTATTGCTAATATGAATGTGAATCTTGTAATCATCCTTTGTTCCTGCTCATAAAAAATTGTTGCAGCACTTTTACATAATCTTCATCTGTACGTACATGAAGTAAACTGGAACCTGTTTTTTTAAATATTGTTGTACTGAAATCTGTAATCCTGAAAAACTCTTTTTCATAATCGTGACGCACTAATTTGCTGTTTGTATTTACCCATCTCTGTTCTCCTGTTTCCGGGTCTTCCACACGTATCATTCCCATCTTTGGAAGCTTCCTGTCCATAGGATCGTAAATCTTTACGCCAATTACATCATGCTTTAATGCAGATATACGCAAGGGATCTGCATAATTGGTATCAATAAAATCACTTAGTATAAAAGCCACACTTCGTTGCCTTGTGGTATTGCTGAACATTTTTAAAGCTGCAGCAAGCTTAGTGGGTTTTTGTACCGATTCAGCAGCTAAAAGCTGGCGTACAATATACAATGCATGTTGCTTTCCTTTTTTGGGAGGAACATATTTTTCCACCTTATCACTGTACAAAATCAAACCCACTTTATCGCCATTGTTGATGGCTGAAAAAGTAAGAACGGATGCTATTTCTGTTGACAGATCTTTTTTATTAGAATTTACGGTACCAAACATGGTACTGGCGCTGATGTCAACCAGCAGCATCACAGTGAGTTCTCTCTCCTCTTCAAATATTTTACTGAACGGATGTCCAAACCTTGCTGATACATTCCAATCAATAAATCGAATATCATCACCGGGAGCATATTCACGAACTTCTTTGAACGACATACCCTTTCCCTTAAACGCACTGTGGTATTCACCGGTAAAAAGATCTGTGGTTAATTTCTTACTCTTGATCTCCAGAATGCGAACCCTTTTTAATATTTCTTCAGTGGTTAACATGGATCAACTAGGGTAAATTAATTTTATTAATGATCTCATTCAATAGCATTTCTGAATTTACATTTTCTGCTTCTGCTTCATATGTGAGTCCAATCCTGTGACGAAGTACATCCACACAAATAGCCCTGATATCTTCCGGAATGACATAACCTCTTTTATTTAAAAATGCCTGCGCTTTGGATGCAATTGCCAGGTTGATGCTTCCTCTTGGTGATGATCCATAAGAGATCAATGGTTTTAGTTTGTCAAGGTTATATTCATCAGGACGACGCGTAGCAAAAACAATATCTAAAATATATTGTTCCACTTTTTCATCCATATATACATCTCTTACCAATTGCCTTGCATTATTGATTTCCTGTACCGACACCACCTGGTGTATTGTAGGTACGGTTAATCCTTGTACATTTTGCCGTATAATCAATTGCTCTTCCTTCCTGCTTGGATAACCAACTACCACTTTCATGATGAAACGGTCTACCTGGGCTTCAGGTAAGGGATAGGTTCCCTCCTGTTCCAAAGGATTTTGTGTTGCCAAAACCAGGAAAGGCTCATCAAGTTTATATGTTGTATCACCAATGGTTACCTGGCGTTCCTGCATGGCTTCCAGTAAGGCACTTTGCACTTTGGCAGGGGCACGGTTAATTTCATCAGCCAAAATAAAATTAGCAAAAATGGGTCCTTTACGAACTATAAATTCATTACGCTGCTGGTTATAGATCATAGTACCAATCAAATCGGCAGGCAACAGATCAGGTGTAAACTGGATACGGCTGAATTTTGCATGAATAGCCTGTGCCAGTGATTTGATGGTGAGGGTTTTTGCCAGCCCCGGAACACCTTCTAATAATACGTGTCCGTTACTTAATAAACCAATCAGCAGGCGGTCCATCATATAATGCTGACCAACAATCATTTTACCTACTTCAGCTCTTAAAACATCTATAAATCGTCCTGCATATGCTATACGGTCATTTAACTGTCTTATTTCTTCTGCGGTCTGGGGCATAATTTAATAATTGTATGAGAGCAAAACTCAGGCATTTGCAAATTTGCTGCCGTTTATCCTGCTTAAATCATTGGACTTTGCTAATTAACGAAAATAAACAGAGATTTATATATAGGTGGAACTAATCTTTACGTTTAAAGTAATTCTACTTAAGAATAATTCAGGATTTACTATTGTATAAAAGTTATAGGTGATGTTATTTTTATTAAGATTAAAATTGTGACCACTGATTATTGATACCATTATGAAGACATCATATTTATTTGTATCGTTTTTACTACTACTGTTCTATTCTTTATATGGCTGTAAAAAAGATTACAGCAAAGAAGGTGGAGAACCCTTAAGTTCAATAAACTGCATCAATTGCACTTACCTGCCTTTATGTGACAGTTCTCAATTTGTATATATAGATTCTGTTGCCGGTGTTGTGGATACAACAAGAAATGAAATGTTCATCTTAGGTGATACTTTAATCAATTCAAAAAAGTTTTACAAGGTTTCACCGCTTGCAGCTTTTAACCAGGGACTTTTTTATAATTGCGACAACCAGGAATACAAGCTGCTGATTTCTTTATCAGCTTTTGGAGTGAATATTGATTCTTTAAAAAATGTAATGCTGGGAATGATTCAGTTGCCATTTCCTGTTCCGCCGGAATTTATAAACATTCCTGATAAGCAATTGATCACTGTATTAAAAGCGAATGTTGCCGTATCAGCTAAATGGACAGACACCATTGCAAGTGCAGGAATTCCATTTGTTTATTTTGCCTTTGTTGGCATGGAACATCAGCTTCTTGAAAAGAATGTACAAAGAACTGTTCTGCAAAAAACATACAGCAATGTAATGCATGTTCAAAGTAAGCCTGTAGCCTCAATTCCCGGTGCAGACTTTCCTGTAGAATACCAGGTTGATATCTATTTTGCCAAAGATGTAGGGATCATTGAAATGGAAGTAAGGAATGCCCAAGGTGTTCAAAGCAATAGCAAGTTGCTGGAATATAAGATTAAATAACTACGAAAGATACTTCGCCACAATAGGCAACCTTCTTCCTACTCCAAAAGCTTTTGTACTTACTCTTATGATGGGGCAAAACTGGTTTCGTTTGTATTCATTTGTATTAACCAGTTTCAACACACTGTTCACCAAACCAGCATCAAAACCCTGTGCAATTATTTCTTTTGGTCCCTGTCGCAACTCAATGTACTGGTATAAAACTTTATCCAAAATTTCATAGTCAGGTAATGAGTCGCTGTCTTTTTGATTGGGTCGTAATTCAGCAGATGGTGCTTTGGATATAATGTTTAATGGAATGATCTCTTTATGTTTATTGATATAACGAGCAAGCGCATACACCTGCATTTTATACAGGTCACCAATAACACTTAAACCACCTGCCATATCACCATATAAAGTTCCATATCCGGTTGCCAGTTCACTTTTGTTGGATGTATTTAATAAAATATAATGGAACTTATTTGCCAGTGCCATTAATAAATTACCTCTTATCCTGCTTTGAATATTTTCTTCAGCCACATTAAATGCAAGATCTTTGAAAATGGGTTTGAGCGTAGTTTGAAACCCTGCAAAAATTTCTTTAATTGGTACTATATCATATTTATTTCCCAGGTTCTTACATAGTTCTTCTGCATCTGATACAGAATGGTCTGATGAAAACTCAGAAGGCATTAATAAAACATGAACATTTTCTTTACCCAATGCTTCCACTGCCAGCACCTGCACCACAGCACTGTCTATACCGCCACTGGCACCCAGTGTAGCTTTGGAAAAATTCATTTTTTTAAAATAATCTTTAATCCCTAACAACAATGCCTGGTGTATTTCATGTATATTTTTATCATCTGCCAGGTAATGAAGTGTGTCTGTTTCCTTTCCTACTTCATTGGCTGAATAATAATATTTATGTGAAACTTCAGGTGTTTCTTTTTTTATCGAAAGTTCATCCAGGTCAAACAATGCATAATCTTCATCAAAGTATTTCATCTCTTTTACCTGCCTGGCATTGATATCATAAACAAGACTGCCACCATCAAACACAACATCAGTTTGCGAACCCACTGCATTGCAATACAACATAGGAATTCCATATTTAGCAACATGTGCTTCCACTATACTGTTTCGTATCGTATCCTGTGCATAGTTATAAGGAGATGCAGAAAGATTGAGCATCACATCCGGCTTTTCCTTTATCAGTTCCTCCATGGGTGTAATGCGATACAATGGATTATCACCCAGGTTCCAGATGTCTTCACAAATAGTCACCGCAAGTTTTTTGCCTTTGAAAGGAATACAGGTTCTTGAAAAAGAGGGTTCAAAATACCGGTTTTCATCAAATACGTCATAAGTAGGTAATAACGTTTTATGGATCTCTGCCTGCACCTGTTTATCATACAGTAAAAAAGCTGCATTGAATAAATCCTTTCCTTCTACCTTCGGATTTTTTGCAGGACTCCCAATCAGCACACCAATGGTATCAGCGTGTTCTTTTATAATATCTATTGTTTGATAACACTGATTGATGAAATCTTCAAATTCTAAAAAATCACGGGGTGGATAACCGCAAATGCAAAGTTCACAAAACAGCACCAGGTCGGCACCGGCTTCTTTTGCTTTGTTTATACCATAAATAATTTTTTTTGCATTCTCTTCAAAATTGCCAATGTGATAGTTTTGCTGCGCCAGGAAAATCTTCATCTTTGTTTAATTCTTATTTATCAAAGGTCAGAATAAATTACTAACCTTATTTTTACTTCTTATGTATAAACTTGTTTTTGTTGCAATAACTATACTATTCATTAATTGTACAAGCAGTGACAAGCCTGATGTTTCAAAAATAAATGTAGATGTAAAACTGGAAAGATTTGAGCAGGACTTCTTTACTATAGATTCCACACAGGTTGATGCGGGGCTGAATGCATTGCAAATGAAGTATCCTGAGTTTTTGCCGTTTTTCATTCAGCAGATATTACAATTAAACCCCGGAGATCCGCAAACACCGTCAGTTGTATCGCAAATCATTTCGGCTTATTCCCCTATACATGACAGCATAAAAGGCAAATATGGAAATTTGAAATGGCTGGAAAATGACCTTGAGCAGGCATTTAAATATGTAAAGCATTATTATCCCAATTACCAGGTACCTGATATTATCACTTATATAGGAACATTTGATGCACCCGGTGTTGTAGTTACACCAAAACACATTGGAATTGGACTTCACCAATATGCAGGCAAAAACTTTTTTGCTTACCGTGATGACGCCATTCAGCAAATGTATCCTGCAT
>MWWA01000387.1_pt1 | contig 11640 bp, 9 predicted proteins | sample 1047341 | NCBI WGS metagenome assembly MWWA01 (sample SAMN06349978, study PRJNA376086) | soil metagenome | isolation source: MS5-1 sample Antarctic (ecotone) soil | place: Antarctica | collected 2015-01-13
ATATTGTATATTTTAAAAACAGGCAAAATTTTCTCGAACGTACTGTTAATAAGTCTTGACATATTCTCCGTGCACATCATAGGGCGGTTAAATCTTTTTAAAGCCTTTATTCTTTTTTCTGTTCCTTTCCTGTCCTCATAGCAATGGAAGCTAATTATATCGGAATGTGTAAACATATAATTATCCAACATTGATAAATTGCTTTCCTTACTCCAATCATTTTGCCATGGAGCCATAGTAAGAGGTTGATCCGGACCAATGCCTCTTACCCACCTGATTGTTTTTTTCAACAATTGCATAGAAAGTTCAGCCTTATGTATGGCATACCCTTCATCTTTATAACTGGTCAGGTTCATATTATCCGGTTCATTATACAGATCCCATATTAATAGTCTTTTATCATGTTTGAAATGATTTACTACTCCATGTATATATTCATATAACCCATCATACTCCAAAGGATTATTTAATACATTGTAACCGGGACATTGCACCCAACCTGAGTTATGTACATTCTTTTTTGGTTCAGGCTGCTTACCAAGTTTAGGATGTGGATCCCAAACTGAATCAAACAATACAAACATGGTTTTTATACCATGCTTATCAGCTATTGATAAAAAAAGATCTATTCTTTCCAGAAAACCCCGGGAATTTTGTTTCCATAATAAATGGTGCAGAAACACACGGATAGTATTAAAACCCAATGCGGCTGCCCAACTCAATTCTTTATCTATAAGAAAAGGATCAAATGTTTCAGATTGCCACATCTCAAGCTGGTTGATAGCATTACTTGGGATATAGTTACAGCCAACCATCCAGCCATTATTTTCAAACCATTCCTTTGATTTTTTTGTAGACCAACGGTAAGCTAATTCTGCATCAGGAACTGAATCAGGATTTGTAATTAAGGGTAACATAAGGGGATATTGGATAATTTAAATAGGATTAGATTCAATTATTTAGACTCAAAATAATATCAATTGTCAACAATGTCAAGTTTTAATTCGTGTTAAAATATCTTTTCATCGACGAAGCGCCAATTTTGAATGTTGAATCCGCCAGGGCATGTTTTTTATATAGTATAACTTCGGAACATACGACTTTAAAAAACGGTAATGAACAATACAAATATTATAGAAGCGGTAGACAATAAATTTAATCAATTGTTCAACCAAAAACCTTTATTGGTTCGATCCCCGGGCAGGGTAAATATTATTGGAGAACATACAGATTATAATGAAGGTTTTGTATTGCCGGCTGCCATTGATAAAGCTATATATATAGCTATCGGCAAGCGAGATGATGATACAATCTCGTTATATACAAATGAATTTGCTGAGGAACATCAAAGCTCTCTGAATAATCTTGAACCATCTGAACAACACTGGGCCAACTATGTCCTTGGTGTAGCAGATCAATTGCAATCAAGAGGGTATAAGATAGGAGGTTTTAATTTGGTATTTGATGGTGACATACCTATAGGTGCCGGAATGTCTTCATCTGCGGCAGTAGAATGCGCTACAGCATTTGGATTAAATGAAATTTTCAACTTAAATATTCCCACCATAGAACTTGTTGAAATATCGCAAAAAGCCGAACACAGTTTTGCAGGTGTATTATGTGGTATCATGGATCAATTTGCCAGCATGTTTGGTAAAAGAGATAATCTTATTAAGTTAGACTGCCGTTCATTAGCTTATGAATATGTGCCTTTAAAACTGGATGGAATTAAGATTGTATTGCTGAATACAAATGTCAAACATTCACTCGCCTCTTCAGAATATAATACAAGAAGGTTACAATGCACAGAGGGTGTGGCAATGATCAAAGATTTTTACCCCGATGTAAATAGTTTAAGAGATGTAACAATGCCTATGTTAGATCAATATGTAAAACCTAAAGATGATATTATTTACAAAAGATGTAAATACGTACTTGAGGAAAATACAAGACTGCTTCAGGCAGCTGAAGATTTAAAAAAAGGACAAATTGAATCGCTTGGAAAGCGAATGTTTTTAAGCCATGAAGGATTAAAAAATGAATATGAAGTTAGCTGTGCTGAACTGGATTTTCTGGTGGATTTCGTATCAAATGAAGATGCTGTTTTGGGTGCCCGAATGATGGGTGGCGGATTTGGAGGCTGCACCATTAACCTGGTTAAAGAAGAAGCCATTAATGATTTAGTAGAAAGAGCAGGGAAAGTGTATGCTGAAAAAATGAATAAAGAACTTACAGCGTATGTATCTCAAATTGGAGATGGCACCAGTTTAATTGATTAACCTTCAATCGTAGAAAATTGATATATAGTTTTGCTGTTAAATATTTCACCTTTTCTTATTACAACAGAAGGAAAATGAGGTTGATTTGGAGAATCAGGGAAATGTTGTGTTTCCAGGCAAAAAGCAGTTCTGTATTCATCTTTTGATCCATTTTTTAAAGTATTTGAACCTTTCATGAAATTACCTGAATAAAATTGAAGTCCGGGTTCTGTAGTATAAACCTGCAATTGAATACCACTTAAGGGAGAAAAAGCCAATGCTGCTTTCTTTAATTCATTCGTTGCTTTATTTAAAACAAAATTATGATCATAACCCTGACCATTTTTTAACTGAAGATCATCAAGATTAATATGTTGTCCTATTGATGCCGGAGTTTTAAAATTAAATACTGTACCTGTTACAGGTTGAATAACACCTGTAGGAATTGAGTTAACATCAATAGGCGTAAATGAATCTGCATCAATCATAAGCAAATGATCGAAAATATTACCGCTACCCTCTCCATTTAAATTAAAATAAGAATGATTTGTAAGGTTAATAATCGTATCGCTATCTGTTGATGCTTTATAATCTATTTCCAACTTATTTTCATCTGTTATAGCATATTTTACTTTTACATTCAATTTGCCCGGGTACCCTTCTTCGCCGTCAACAGAAGTATATTCTAAAGTAAGGGATGAATGATTTAAATGAATAACTTTCCAAATTACATCATGAAAACCTTTGCTTCCACCATGCAAATGATTTGGTCCATTATTTACTTCTAATAAATATTCTTTATCATTAAGAAAAAACCTGCCATTTGCTATTCTGTTTGCATACCTGCCTATAATAGCACCGTGATATTTCTCATCTGAATGGATATATTGTTCCAGGTTATTAAACCCCAAAACTACATCCGTAAATTCGTCTGATTTACTTTTTACTATAGCACTAACAATACGGGCACCATAATTAGTAATGGCAACAGTTAATTGCTCATTGTTTTGCAGAATAAATAAATTTGTTTCCTCACCAATAATATTTGTAAAGAACTTTTTTTTATCAGGTAAAATATTCTGTAACTCAGGTGAAATCGAAATCATCAATAAAATTATTGATTACCACTCTACAAATTGCTTTTTTTCATGAAAATAACGTTGAAGTGCATGATCCAGGTAAGGCATAACTGCACCCTTTTCACTTCCTAAAACAGTATATAGTGGTCGTGCTGCCGGAAGGTTCATTTCTTTAACCGGTACTGCGTTTACCAGGCTAGTTGAGCAATCATAAATTCTTGCAGTTTCCATAGCCAGGTCCGCCCAGGTTAATGAACCTTTATTTGATAAATGCCACAATCCTTTTTCTCCGTCTACCAATAAATCCAATGTTGCATCTACCAAATCCGGTACGTAGGTAGGTGAAATAACAACATCATTAGCTACGGTAATTTCCTGCTGATTCAAAATATTATTCTCAACCCAGTGAATAAAATTATATTGATCTGATGGACTAAAAAAAGCACTGGTTCTAATGATCAATGCATAAGGATCTGCATCTTTTACCTGCTGCTCACTTAAAGCCTTACTTCGTCCATATACATTTAAAGGATTTACTTCATCGCTTTCAACATAAGGAGTTTCTTTTTTACCATCAAAGACAAGATCACTTGAAAAATTTACAAGTTTTATTACATGCTTTTTACAGGAATATGCTAGATTTAATGGACCACATTGATTCTCTCTATAACATTGTGCCTCTTCTTTTTCCGCATCATCTACTCTTACATAACCGGCAGCATTTATAATAGCCCAGGGTTTATATAAATCAATTGCTGATTCTATGCTTCCCAAATCAGCTATATCACAATCCTGACGGCTTAGCAATCGATATGGAAGTGCTCTTTTTTCACAAGCTCTGGCAAAAGCTTTTCCAAGTGTTCCTCTTTTCCCTATTATAAGAAGCGGTCTCATTTTGAGTTTATTTTTTACCACCTGCATCTGGCTGATTACCGGATCATATATATACCTGCAGTCTCTTTGCCACCAGCCTTCTATTTTTAATAAATGGTTAGTTGTATTATTAGTTGACGTAAGTTCTTTTAAAAAACCTGCTAATGCTGTTGGACGCGGTGTACCGGATCTTATATCAAACACACCGGGTTCGTAATCTCCATTATCCACTGTTAATAATTTATTCCAGCCATAGGAACCAAATAAAGCCCATGCTGTAACTGCTCTTATATCTACTCCTTCATTTGTTAATTCAGTGCAGGAGTTCCACACATATTTAAACCATCTTAGTTGTTCCTCCCTGTGGCAATGCAAGTGTACTTCTGTAACAGCAATTGGTTTTTGATATCTTTCCCAAGCCTCTCTTAGTAAAGATTTTATACCTATTTCTTCATTCAATTTCACCCTTACCACTTCTACATCAGCATATGTATGTCTGCCATTACCACCATGTGTATGAGAGGGGTATTTTTTTAAATCATCATCAATAAATCTTTCTGAAGTAACATAATGATTAAATCCAAATACATCTGGTGTACATGTGTTCTCAATAAAAAAATATAATGTTGTTGCCGGTATTCCCAACCAAATTAAATAATTCCAAAGCTTATGCTTTTCATCAACCAAACCACAAAGAAGATCATAAGTAAGCCACCTTCTCTCATTTTCAAAATCTGCCTGATATTTTAATTTCCTGGTACTGTAAACTTTACCCAAGTCTTCTGTTTGAATGAGTTTTGCGTTAGGATTAATTTTCCTTATTTCCTGCATTGCCAGAACAACAGCTTTAATTTGGTTGAGCAGCATTAGCATAAAACTCTTTGCATCTTTTGCATGCGGATACCATACACCATATAAACCACTAAAACGTGCTGTAGTTAAAGGTTCATTGACTGGTGTATAATATTCAATCCAGGGAAATTTTTTGGCTACTTCACCGGCATATTTAGCAAAAAGTTCCGGAAAATTTTCATGGGTTAGATTTGTGAATTCCGGTCCGCTACCATGATGAATTAAACCTGCTATAACTTCTACTTCTTTTTCCTGTAATAATTTTAATTGTGTTTGAGTCCAGGTCCAGTCAATAAGACCACCACTGTCAGGCTGATGCTTTTCCCATAGAATAGGAAATCTAATTTTCTTTATTCCAAGATCTGCTATAGTTGTAATATAAGGTTGGTGATAAAAATTTGAAATCCTAAGCTGATCCAAATAATTATCATTTACCCTGTTAATAGTACATTCTATTCCGCCCCAGACTTCAGGATTGCACAATGGTATTTTTTTGTCCGTTAACATGTGTTTCAGGTTCCTCCTGCATAATTTTTTTAAATGTTGTTAATGCCTGAGCCACCACCTGGTCCATATTATAATATTTATATGTAGCTAACCGACCAACAAAATATGTATTAGAAATAGTTGCAGCCAATTGCTGGTATTTTTTATATATCTCAGCATTTTCTGCTCTTGGTACCGGGTAGTAAGGATCACCTTCAGCACATGGAAATTCATAAACAATGGTTGTTTTAGAATGCTTTTGCCCGGTTAAATATTTGAAATCTGTTATCCTCGTATATAATTGTTCATTGGGATAATTGACCGTACCTGTTTGTTGATAATACTCACTATCAATAGTTTCAAATTTAAACTCCAGCGATCTGTATGGCAGCTTCCCATAACAATAATCAAAATAAGAATCAATAGGACCGGTAAAAATCAGTTGCTTATGAGGAATCAGATCAATAACTTCCTTATAATCTGTATTCAACATTATTTTGATATTAGGATGTGACAGCATATTCTGAAACATAACGGTATAACCATGCAATGGCATGGCCTGGTAAGTATCTGTAAAATATCTGTCATCTTTATTGGTTCTTGTAGGCACACGTGCTGTTACACTGGCATCAAGTTCAGATGGGTCTAAATCCCATTGTTTTCTTGTATAGCCTCTGAAGAATTTATCATAAAGTTCTCTTCCAACTTTGCTTACAACAACGTCTTCTGATGTTTGTACCCTCGATACGGGTTCAGCTTTGGATGCAAAAAAATCTTCAACTTGAGAACTGTTTAAATTCAAGCCATAAAGTTGGTTGATAGTATTTAAATTGATTGGTATAGGTACTAACTGGCCATCAACGCTCGCTAATACTTTATGTTCATAGGGCCGCCATTCAGTAAAATTGTTTAGGTATTCAAAAACGTCTTTACTGTTTGTATGAAATATATGCGGACCATACTTATGAATTAAAATTCCATCAGTATTATAATAATCGTAGGCGTTACCCGCTATATGATTTCTTTTATCTATAATAAGAATTTTCTTTCCTGCCTTAGATGCTAATCTTTCTGCTAATACACTTCCTGCAAAGCCGGCTCCTACTATCAGGTAATCAAACATATATCTTTCCTTTTGCCTTTGTGTTTGTAACTTTTATCTCAGTTCCAATTGTTGTTTCAATGTGTTTTGCCATTTGGCTCCACGTTCTGTCCCATGAATTTCCTGCTAAAAATGAATCAACTTTTGTTAACCAAACCTTGCTGTTTTTTTTATTCAGAATTGTTTCGCCGTTTTTAATAAATTGTTTTGTATTTGATGCAATATGAACAAGTTTATTATCTCCATAAGGTGAAACAACATCTTTGATTGGAGTAGAAATTACAGGTTTACCGGCTGCTAAATATTCTGGTGTTTTAGTGGGGCTTATATATTTTGTAGATTCATTTATTGCAAATGGTATAATAGCTACATCCCATCCTGCTAAATATTCAGGCAGTTGCTCATACGATTTGGGGCCCAGGTAATGAATATTTTTAAATCTTGGCAAAGTGTCAGGATCAATTTTTACAATAGGCCCTATCAATACAAATTGCCAATCAGGTTTTGCTATTGCTGCTCCCGCTATCATATCTATATCAAATCGCTCATCAATAACTCCATAAAAACCAAAGCGTGGATGTGGAATATGCTTCTGATCATCGGGATCAGAATTTATAATTCGTGCTCTTGCAAAATGATCTTTATCTATACTGCTTGGAAATGGATAAATTCTAGGATGCTGATTTTTTTTGGCTTCGTATATACTATAACCGCCAGTAAAGACAACATCAGCTATTTGCATTAATTCCTTTTCATTTTGCTTTAATTCAACTGGTGCAAATTTAAAGGCCGAAAGTTCATCCATACAATCATATACTATCATTTGTGGTTTCAGGTGTAAACTATAAGGAAGAGCCATTGGAGTATAATACCAGGTAAAATATTTATTTATTTCCATTTCCTGAACCAGGTCAGCAATCAACTCTGTCTGCTTTTGAACAATTTCTTCATGGCTTTTACCATGTTGAAGGTGAGGTACTGCAACATAAATATTATCTGCAGATTTACTAATTATCAACTTATCCGGGCCATCATGAAAAATAGGTTCTTCCAAATAAAAAACTCTTGTAAAGTTGGCAAACCTGCTTAATAAATGCTGAGGTCTTTGATAAACAAAATCCCATCGTAAGTGAGAAAAACAAATAAGATCAATATCGTCTAAAAATTGCCAGGGGGCAGCGGGTGTATTTATTGGCATGTACATATAATTACTATTTACATGCCAACAGTTTTACACTATTATTTATACTTCTAATTCAGGTAGAAGATGCACGTGTAGAAAATTTTACTCTGAAAAAAAATGAATATTTAAAAAAAAAGATTTTCTAAATAATTCTCTTTAATACGTCTAAAAAAAAAGCCATAGAAAATCTCTATGGCTAATGAGTTTTATTAGGCTTTAAACTCCGGCAACTTTTCTTTTAACCGGATTGGCAACCATTACTTCCTCTTCAAACAATTCAATCTCTTCAACAACATCAGCCTTTTTAAAATTCCCAGCCATCCAAACATGATCCAGTGCTACTTTTTCACAACATTCAAAACCACTTCCAGTAAGTTTCTGCCAGCTACTTTCTCTATTTAGATCAGTAACAATTTTTGAAGTAAGCTTAGGATGTGCAATCCAAAGTTTTGTATCGTCTTTTAAAGCAGGCATAATATCCATCAAAATATTATTTAACTGGTTTTCACTTACAGCAAACACCAGTGCAAAATCTAAACCTCTTGAACGTAAAAGTGGAGTGAGGTTTTTTGCAAATGAAAGCTTTGCAAATTGTTTTTCAATTGATGAAGGCAAACCCTGGATTAAAATTGTTTTCTCGTTAGTAATCTGAAGCTTTTCAAGAATTGTTTGTGACATAGAAGTTTTTAAGTTTAAAAAAAAACAAGCAGTTGATTGGAAAGAACGGATTTCACAAAAACAGATGTGCAAAAGTACGACTTTTCTGCTGCTCGCGAACAGCTTAAATGAAAAAATCCCGCTAAAATTTGTTTTAGCAGGATTAAAATGTTAATATCCCAACTATTTCATGGGTTTATAATATTTGCGGGCTTCAGGCAGATATCTTTCTAATTCTTGTATACGCCTGCCTTCTGAAGGGTGAGTGCTTAAAAAATCAGGTGGTCTGCCGGCAGATGCCTGCTGCTCCATCCTACGCCACAAGTTTATTGCTTCTTGAGGATTATACCCTGCCATAGCTGCCCATCGCATGCCATACCTGTCTGCTTCCAGCTCATGCTTTCTGGCGAAAGGAAGTAATACGCCTACTGCAGAACCTACACCAAATGCCTGCATAAATAAATTTTGAGTTTGAGCAGGTCTGTTTGCCAAAGCTACAGATAAGGCTGCCCCACCCAATTGTTGAACTAATCCCTGGCTCATCCGCTCATTACCATGCCTGAAGATAGCGTGAGAAATTTCGTGTCCCAACACATTTGCAAGTGCTGCTTCATTTTGCGTAATAGGAAGAAGTCCTGTATGTACAACAACTTTACCTCCGGGCATTGCCCATGCATTGGCGCTGTTATCTCTTACAAGATTAAACTCCCACTTATAACCATCTAATACATTAGGTAAATTATTGGCTTTATAATAAGATGTAACTGCAGACGCAAGCCTGTTACCTACTCGCCTAACCATTGCAGCATCTTTGTTAGATGAAGCACTTACAACTGGATTTGATCCTAAAAATTGTCTGTATTGTTGATTAGCCATTGACTGTAACTCCTGTTCAGAAACAAGTGTAAACTGCTTTCTATTAGTAACTGGATTTGTAGAACATCCAACTAAAGCAACAACCAATAAAACTAATGCTGATATTCTTTTTAACATGTCTAACGTTTTTGATAATAATTCAATGATTATACCAAATAGACAACTATAAGGAGGACAAGCTTAAGAGCAGGAAGAACCTTTAACAATAAGTAATTACTTTTTGTTTCTTTGGCGTCTCTTGTCGCGATGTTTTAAAATCGGAACTTTACTTTCATTACCTTTTAATAAACGACCAATATTTTTTTGGTGAGTAAGCAAAACAAGCATAGCAACAGTAATTGCAAAAATCCTGTATAAATGCTCCGGCTCATTGAAAATTACTAAAATAAATATGGGGAAAGCTATACTGGCAAGTATAGAACTAAGCGAAATCCAACGTGTTAAAAAAAGTACAAGTATAAAGACACCCACACAACATAAGGCAACATTTGGCTGAATTCCCAGCACCATACCAAAAAGAGTTGCAACACCTTTACCCCCTCTGAAATTTGCCCATATTGGAAAAATGTGACCTACGACAGCTGCTAAACCAAGACCAATCTGCATGTTAACCAGGTACAAACTATCTTCAAAAGCAGTGGGTAAAAAAAACACAAGCTTTACTGCCACAACTGCCTTGATCATATCTACAGCCATTACAAATGTGCCCCATTTAGCTCCTAAAATTCTATAGGTATTTGTTGCACCTGCATTCCCACTTCCATAATCACGTATATCGAAATTGAACAAGCTTTTGCTAACCCAAACAGCAGTTGGAATACTTCCTATCATATAAGCAAGAGCTATCAATAACACTTCATCCATAGAATATACAATTACTAAACAGCCTGCAAAAATAACACAAAGATTTTAGGTTTCCTGTTAAAGTAAACTGCTTTAGTCCATGCTAAATAAAAGGCATATCCAATTATTATTTTCAATTTGTTTTAGCAGGTGAAGCCCTTGTTTCTTTGCACAGGTCATTATATCTTCTTCATCATTACTCATTAAACCGCTAAACAAAAACAAGGTTTCTTTGTTTGATTTATTTTTTAATTGGGGCAGGTATTGCAGGATAATATTTTTATTGATGTTTGCCAGTATAATATCAAATTCATTTTCAGGCAAAACAGAAGTATGAATGATAGAAATTTTTTTACAGTTATTCCTTAAAATATTTTCTCCTGCATTCTCAAAACTCCATTCATCATTATCGATAGCAGTGACTGACGACGCTCCACATTTTTCTGACAGTATCGCAAGTATACCTGTACCGGTTCCAAAATCTAAAACATTTTTATCAATAAAATTTATATTCTCCATCTGTTGCATCATCATATAAGTTGTTGCATGATGACCTGTACCAAAACTCATTTTTGGCGTAATAATAATTTCATGTTTAACTGTAGAAACAGGTTGATGGAAATGAGCACGTACAGCACAGAATTTATCAACAATAACAGGTTTAAAATTTTGTTCCCATTCTTCATTCCAATTTTGCTCCGGAATTATATCAGATTGAAAACGGTAACCTTCTAATTCCGTTTGCACATCATACGATGGAAAATCATTTTCATTAAAATAAGCAATTAAAATATCATCTTTTTGCTCAAAGCCTATCGCACCTACATCTTCTAACGTACATATTAAAAGTTCCTGCTTTTCTTCTCCTGCTTCAATACTTACCTGTATATAATTCATTACACAAAAATAAAAGGCTGTCTTTATGAGGACAGCCTTGATATTAAAAACTAAATTGTTTATGATTGGGTTTCTTCATTACCGGATTCCTTTATATCAGTTCTGCGTTCAATTTTTGGTCTTTCACCTTCACGTCTTTCCTCTCTTCTTCCTTCAAAGCGTTGACCACCTCCTTCACGATTTCCTCCATCACGGTAACCACCTCCCTCCCTACGACCACCACCACTATCAGAAGACATGCCCTCGGGTTTTGGTAATAAAATTTTTCTTGATAATTTAAATTTACCGGTTTTAGGATCTGTACCTGTAAGTTTTACTTTTACTTTATCACCTTCATTAAGTACACCTTCCAAAGTTTCTAATCGCTTCCAGCTTACTTCAGATATATGTAATAATCCCTGCTTACCGGGTAAGAATTCAACAAAAGCTCCATAAGGTTGTATGGTTTTTACTATTGCTTCATATTCATCACCAACCTCTGGTACAGCAACTATACTTTTTACCCAATTATATGCTTTGTCAACTTTTTCTTTT
>MWWA01000388.1_pt1 | contig 11633 bp, 8 predicted proteins | sample 1047341 | NCBI WGS metagenome assembly MWWA01 (sample SAMN06349978, study PRJNA376086) | soil metagenome | isolation source: MS5-1 sample Antarctic (ecotone) soil | place: Antarctica | collected 2015-01-13
AAATTACTTTTTCTTCACGTACATATTTTCCTAACACTCTTGCATTGGTGCCATAAGCACGTGGGTGAGGCATTCCCTTACCGGGTACAGGTACACCGGCATCAGCACCAAACATGCTGTATGGATACTGCATAATGTACTTCACATCCTTTTCATTCATACTATGATAAACCATCTGGGCTCCTCCTTTTTCAATCATATCCATAATGGTCTCTGCTTCAAAGTTTGCTTTGGATCTTCGGCCCATTAATTTATTGATCTCCGTGATGCTTTTTCCATTATAAGTTGTATCAGATGGATAATTAGCCACCACAGCATAACTGTAGTTTTTGAATTTGTAAGTTGCTAATTGCTGCAGCATTTCTTTTTTTATCTGCTCTCTTATTTGCTTATTCTGCAATCTTGCCTTTAAAGAATCATTGCCCCCGGCAAATGACCAATCAGGTATGCGAACACCTAAATTGGTACTGCTGGCTGTGTATGGATATTGATCAATGGTTACATCCCAACCTTGGTTACGTGCATTTTCAATTAAACCTATGGTGATATTGGATTTACCCCAGTTTGCCTTGCCACCAATTTTAAAATGAGAAATCTGCACTGGAATATTAGCTTCTTTACCAATATTGATGGCTTCATTAATAGCTTCCACTGCTTTGCTTTCTTCATTCCTGATGTGAGACGCATAGATTCCATTGTGTTTGGCAGCGGATTTTGCAAGTCCAACTACTTCATCTGATTTAGCAAAAGTTCCCGGTATATAAATTAATCCCGTTGATAATCCTAATGCACCGTGCTGCATAGCCTCTTCTACCAATGCTTCCATCTTTTGTTGTTCTTCAGGTGTTGGTGCTCGATTGTCGCGGTTCATAACCTGCTGGCGAACGGTGTTGTGACCTATAAGCGTAGCAACATTAATAGATGGTTTTAGAGAATCAATACGAAGAAAAAATTTATTGATATCTAAGGCAGAGCCACCACAATTACCTGTAATAACGGTTGTAACACCATCATAAATATAATTTTCAGCAGTTGGTCTTTCAAAAATGCCACTTTCAATATGCCCGTGTACATCAATGAAGCCAGGGGCAACAATCAAACCTTTTGCATCAATAGTTTTGACACTGTTAGCAGCTAAATTTTTTCCAATGGCAATTATTTTTCCATCTTTTACAGCTACATCTGCATAGTACCAGGAGTTACCGGTGCCATCTATGATCTTTCCATTTTTTATTAATATATCTGCTGCCGGCTGTGCAAAAGATAAAACAGGTAAAAAAATGTAAAACGCAAGTAATTTTTTCATAATTATAGGGGCTAAGGATGAAATAAAGATTTGTTTTTTCTGTTCAGGTGCTTGTCAAGAAAATTAAAAGTTGCATTATAAGCCTGTAACCAATTTCGGTGTAATAAAAAGCTATGTACTTCATCAGGCATTACCAAGTGCTCTATAATTACATTTCGGGCTCTTAATTGTTCAGTCAGTGTCACTGTTTCATTAAAATTTACGTTGCGGTCATCATCTCCATGTATAAGCAAAACAGGCGATCTCCATGTATTGACATAATGTAGTGGAGAAGACTCAAATGCTTTTTTTGCAAAGTCACTCCTTTTCTCAGGATTATACTTGGGAACAAAATTTCTAATGCCTTCATTCCAGTCATGAACACCATGAATATCTACACCGGCTGCAAATAAATCAGATGCTTTGGCTAAACCAAATGCAGTTAAATAACCACCATAAGAGGCTCCATATAAACCTATTTTAGCGGGATCAACATCTGGTCTGGATCTTAAATATAAACCCGCACCAATAACATCATTTACTTCACTTGCACCAGTGGCACCATAATCCAGCGCTTCTCTAAACTCCATTCCATAACCGATACCACTTCTATAGTTTACCGACAGAACTACATAACCCTGGCTGGCAAAATATTGATTTAAAGCATAGGCATGGGAGTAATATTGGCTATAATGAAAAGCAGGTAACATTTGTCTTCTGGAGCCACCATGTAAATAGATTATAGCAGGAGCTTTTTGTCCCTGCTTATAATTCTTAGGCAAAAAAAGTTGGGCAGGCACCTGCATTCCATCTGTGGCTGTTATGGTAATAACCTGGGGTATCACCATCTGGTTGTGTGGAAATGATTTTGGAAATTGATCAATAGCAATATCCTTTATTTCTCCTGTATTGGTTATAATAGCAGGCCATGATGGGCGGGTTGCTGTTGAATGAAAAACAGCCAAACCATTTTGTGTAATTACAGGAGAAAATTCTGCTCCGTCTCCTTTAGTTAATTGAACGGTTTTCCCGGTTGATAAATCTGTTTTCCAAATGTGTCTGCGATGTACATCTCCAATATTAGTAGCATAAAATATTGTTTTCCGGTCATCGCTAGTTGTTACATTTTCAATTTCTCCTTCTCCGGTTATGATCTGAGATGTTTTGCCTGTTGCAGGATCAACAGAGTATAACAGCTGCCATCCATTTTTTTCCCAGGGGAAAATGATCTGATTATTATAGGTCCACATCAAAAGATTTTCAGTAGGCAACTCAGTAAATAAAGCACTGCCTTTACCCGGCGATGCTTTCCATATTTCTTTATGAGTAGATGTTGAAAAATTATAAGTATGTATTGACCACGGCTGCCTTTCTCTTACAGCAACAAAAGGAAGTAAATCTTTTGCCGGAGGTATACGAATAAAAGCAAGTGAGGCTCCATCCGGCGCCCAGGCAGGCTCTATATCAATATCAACGCCTGGAGCTATAAATTGAACCTGCTTTTTATTTAAATGATAAACACCAATAAAAGAGTAATTATCTCTGGCACTTACAAAAGCCAGCATAGACCCATCGGGAGACCATTTTAAAGAATTTTGAGAGCCTCTGGAACTAAATAGCTTTTCCGCAGGTTTACTACTACTGTCAAAGTTGAAAAGCCATACCTGACCACCTTGCACAAAAGCAAGCTTCTTACCATCGGGAGAAACTTTAGGTTGATTACCAACAGCAATTCTTTTTAAACTGTCTCCTGATTTTTTAATAATCCATAAGGTTCTTTCAGTGCTATATTGTAGTTGTGCCGGATTAGCAGGTTCGCCTTTAGTATTAGGGGCATTACCTTTTACAAATATTATATTGTTATTATCTGGAGTAAACTCTAAATTGATTATTTCCATTCCATCATCATCAGTAAATGATGTTATTTTTTTATATTCAAATGCAGGTGCTTCTGAAGTAAATATGTTTCTTACTCCTTTATTATTAAAAACCCAGGCTATTGTTTTCCCGTCTTTTGAACTTTTTAGTTCGGTAGGGAATGGAACGGATAGAAAAGGTTCAATGTTAGCTTGTGCATTTGCACTAGCGGTAATTAATAAGCTGCACGTAAAAATTAAAAATTTCATTATTTATGCAATTTATAAAAAGTTACAGCTGCATTTTTGTTTTAATTCCATTCACCCACCTTGGTAGAATACCACCTTCTATATGATGCCTTTGGAAAAAATTATCAATCACTCCTGCCAAAACAATTGATGCAAAATAGCTTATTGTAGCACCGGTATCGATCGTTTTGCGATCAATAACTACATCATATCCTTCACTTAATCTAACGTGATCTCCATGCGGATCTGGCTTTAACTACAGCCTTTCATTAAAAGTTTAATCTAAACAAAATATTACCTATAGTTTGATTTTTTTTCCATCCATCGTTTCATTTTATTTTCAAGTATGCTTAATGGCATAGCACCGTCTTTTAGTATTTCATCATGAAAATCACGGATATCGAATGCTGAACCTAACCTTCTTTGTGCCTCACTTCTCAACTGTAAAATTTTTTGTTCACCTATTTTATAACTTAAAGCTTGTCCCGGCGTTACCATATATCGTTCTATTCTTTGCTCCGCTACGGCAGGAGTCACCGGTTGATTTTCCAGTACATATTTTATCGCCTCTTCTCTTGTCCATCCTTTATGATGCATACCTGCATCTACCACCAGTCTTGCAGCGCGTTCCATATCTGCATTCAGATGACCTAAATATTGATATGGATCGGTAAACATACCCAAGTCCCTTCCTAATTTCTCTGCATATAAAGCCCAACCTTCTGAAAACGCAGAATACCCGGAATTCTTCATGAATTCAGAAATATCGGCTTCCAGTTGTAAGGCAATTTGAAAATGATGACCCGGAATAGCTTCATGTATGTAAAGAGTCTCCATATCAAAATAATTATATTTTTCAGGATCAGGTATTACTTCATAAAAAATGCCTGGCCTTGTTCCATCACGTGAGGGACGCATATATTGTGCGTTAGCACCTGCTTGTCTGAATTTTTCAGTAGCACGTACTTCAAAAGTGGCTTTCGGTACCAGCCTGAACATTTTTGATAATCTGGGTTGCATTCGTGCTTCAAAGCTTCTGAAGCGTTCTAAAACTTCTTCTTCTGTTTTAAAGGGGAAAAATTTAGGATCCGTTCTTACATATTGGAAAAATGACTGCAGGTCTCCTGAAAATTCTGTTATTTTTTTTATAGAATCCATTTCTCGCCTTATACGTGCCACTTCTTTCAATCCTAATTCAAACACTGCATCCGGTGTCATATCTGTAGTTGTCCAGAACCTGATCCAATAACTATATTCTTCTCTTCCACCCGGGTTATCTAACAAACCTGTTGTAGCTCTGGCTTTAGGTATATATTCCTTAACCAGATAGTCATGCAATTTTTCATAAGTTGGTTTTATTATTTCATTTATGGCAGCTGTATATGCAGCTCTTAGTCTTTGCTTTTCTTCATTTGTAAAGTTTTCAGGTAAAGCTGCAATAGGTTTATAAAAAATATGATCTTCTGCTTCTGTATTAAATAACGGCACCAACTGTGGAGGCACTTTTATCATGCTTGCCTTCGGGTTTACATTGCCTTTAGCCAGGCCTCTATTCATTGTAGTTATGGCAGTATCTATCCATGCCGAAAAATGTTTCATCCTTTGAAGGAAATCATCATAATCTTTTACTGTTCTAAAGGGAATAGCACCGGCACCTGAAGCCATAGTTGCAAAACCGGTTGGAAAACTAAATACAAACTGATCTACCGGCCTTTCAATACTGGTGCTAGAATACATGTTTCTTTCTAAACTTTCTAAATTTCTTTCCAATGTGTACTCCAGCAGATCAGCAATCAAATAATTTTTTTCATCTAAACTTTTCTTAGATACTTTATTAATTGAATCAATATACCTGCGGTTCAAGTTTTTTGCTTGTTGAATGTACGTGCTGCTAATTGGAATCGCCAGTTGATCATTATAATCATATACTCCGTTTTGTGTTGCTACTAAAGGATTTAACTGCAGGTACTCCAACCAATAATTATCTGCAATTTGTGTAAGCCTTGCGGGTTTATTAACTCTTTCCAGAGCAGTGATTTTACATGAAAAAATAATAATGACAAAAGATGTAATTATTATAGAGTCAGTTAGTTTCATTTTTTTCTTTTTAAAAGTTAACAGCAAGTTGGTGGGTTAAGGCATGAAGTCAGATGTGGTTTGTAGAATTATTGTTGATCTGCGTCAGTATTAATCAAACCTATTACTATTTTCTCCTGACTTTTTCATGTCATCCTGGTGGTGATGGCCTGTTTTGTAATGTTCCTTCAACAGGTCACGACCAAAATCACCATTAAAATCCCGCCATACCGTATGAATATGATTTGCATTGTTTTGCGTATTGTCAAACTCAAACAAAAAAGATTTTCCCTGCACCCTGTAATAATGCGGTTCTCCTTTTTTAAGTGTTCCTGCCCAGCCAAACTGAATAACATCAATATTTTCAGCCATAATGTTTGTGGTTCTTTTGTGGGCAAGCTCCTCAGGCATGCATGACAGGAAAGCATCAAGCAGTTTTCTTAATAACTGTTTTTGCTCATACGTCATTTCTTTTGCAGCAATACCAACAGGCGGCAGCGGAGTAACTTCGGAGGCAGATGCTGAAACAATATCTGTGAATGTTCTTACACTGAAGATTGCTTTTTGTTTTTGCTTGTCAGTAAAGCTGTTAATGAGCTCCAATCCAATATCTTCTTCATCTGTAATGGCTCTGAACCCCTTCTTATCACCTTCTTTTACTTCTGCCGGATTAGAGCCAAAGAAAAAAGGTGCAAAAGCAATTTGGTTTTTAACAACTGTAAAGTTTAAGGAAAGGTGATGCCCTTCAAACCGCCACGCCCATACATTGTCCTTGTGTGGTGTACCGTAAATAGTAATAAAATAATTTTCTGGGATACGGTGTGGATTTTCCGGTTGCAGTTGCTTTAGTATTTCCTCTAAACTCATTATTGCATTGGCTTTTGTATAGCCCTTGGTGCTTAGGTAGGATTGTAATAAAGTATTCAATTTTGTCTTTTGATATTCATCCAGATTTTTCATTGCAAGCCCTTTGCTACCCACCATTGAAGGGGGAAGATAGGTCCAGTGGTACCTGCCACCATCATCAAGCGAAAACAACGCTATTTTTCTTTGTTCAGACGACAAAGAATTGATAAAGTCAAGTGCTTTATCTGCATGGGAAGTTGTATTCGTAAAGAAGGTTGTCCCACCGAATAACAGCACTGGGGCTAAAGTGAAAAGTAAAAGTTTTTTACTCATAGCAGATAAGTTCTAAACAAAGTAGTATTTCTTCTACCCATGATCCTGGTGGAGAAGAACCCTGGCAGGTGCGAGTGCTTCCAATTTAGCTTTTTTCCAGTGGCTTACAAAATTAAATGTTATTCAGTACTCTTTTACTTTTTTGGACTTCTGAATTTTATTTTAAAGAATATCACCAACATAGAGATTGCCTTCGTCGCCTATCGCCACATTATAATTGCGGCAAACTGGGTCACTGTAAAACCCTGATGCATTCACTGCATCAGAAACTGTAAAAGCTGGCAAGTATGCCATCAATTAATTCTTTAATTCACCTGCCGTTGTATTTCTAAATTATGAGTTTTTATAGTTCTCTGTTTGTTCAGAATCTGAAAAGCTTTCTGCTCATCTGCAGCCATCAATGCAGAATAACCAATAATGTCGGTAAAGATGATAGCAGCTAACTTGCGGTTTGAGGCATGAAATAAATTTTTTTGTAGCCTTTGATTAAGTGTTTTCAATTCATTTTCTATAGGTTCATGCCACTTCAGTTTTCTACATTATAAAGTGTTACAGCTGCATTTTTGTTTTCTAATTTTAAATCACTATCCGGGGTGTATTTTACCATCTTCTATTTGACCATGTACATCTATAAATCCGTGCTTCAATAAGTCGTTTTACGTCAATTGTTTTGGCAGGAGTGATTGACTTATTTTTTCCAATAGCAATTATTTTTCCATCTTTATTTTTCCATCGCCATTTGAGCTGTTGCAACATTCACCCTAAAATGTAAAAGTGCAAGTAGATAAACTACTTAAGCATCTCATGATCGTAAGTTTGGTAACTCAATAATAAATTCGGATCCTTCTGTTTCAATTGTCGGTACTCTTAGTTGTCCGCTGTGGCCTTTTGTAATAATGTCATAACTCAGAGACAATCCTAAACCTGTTCCTTCACCTGTGGGTTTTGTTTCCATTGTTATATTAGGGGCTGCGCTTCCTGTTTTAGCCTCTGCCAAATTTCTTTTATTTCTAAAGCTTGCGCCCATTCTTCCATATAGTCGTGATCGAGATTTGCATACTGAACTTCGTACACCCTCAAGGCATCGGTAAATTGTTTTTCACTGCCTCCCGATAGTTTTGCCCAGCGCAACTTCATGAGAATAGTGTCTTCCGGGCTTGAAATTTTCATTGAAAATCCTAATATATTTTCTTCATGCTTTCTTGCAAATCTCAACTGGTCAAAGGGTTCATCAGTAAGAATCCAGAAATCAGCTTTGTCTCCTTCAGTAGTATCTAACAGGTTGAACATGGACTTATTCTGTATAGCGTCTTCAATGGCTGATTCAGATAAGTAATAATCGGGAGGCATAAATGCCTGGGTCAGAGAAAATATAGCTGTATTGGTTATATTAACAACAATGTCAACATCATGTGTTGCTCTTGGTTCACCCTGAATACTGGAAACAAGAGAGCCGGTAATCATATAATCAATGTGATTTTCATTGAGCAGATCCAAAATTTTTATTAATAGTTTCGGTTGTAACATTTACTTAATCGTTGTAAATAAATTTCTTTTATTTCAGCCTCTGTTTTATCTGAAAATCTTTTATGAAGACCGTTGATGAAAAGCTTTTTCGTAATTGCAGATATTTCCAATGCTTTAAGTAACCGTTGCTCAGGACTCATTTTTTTAAGAGTTGCTAAATATTGCTTATGATTTGGAGATTCTTTAATATTCATTTATTGATGCTCGATTGAAACAAAATACATTATTATTTATTAATTCATTAATTAAAAATTAAACAATCTAAAAGCCTACCTGATGGGAATTTGAATAATAAATTCAGAACCTTCACCTTCTTGCGTTTCTACTTTTATTTCACCATTATGCCCCTTAGTAATAATATCATAACTTAAAGACAGACCTAAACCTGTTCCTTCTCCTGTAGGTTTGGTGGTGAAGAATGGCTGATAGATTTTCTCGAGCACCTTTTCAGGTATTCCGTTACCGTTGTCTTTTACAGTAATGACTACATTATCAGCAACTATTTTCGTACTCACTGAAACAGCGGGTTCAAACATTTCATTCAATCTTTTTTTCTTTTCCAACACTGAGTAAAATGCGTTGTTGTACAAGTTCAACAACACTCTTCCTATATCCTGTGGTGCAACATCTATTTTGCCAATGCCTTTATCAAAATTCGTTGTAAAATTTGAATTGAAACTGTTATCCTTAGCCCTTAAACCGTAGTAAGCCAATCTCAGGTATTCATCTGCTAAAGCATTGATGTCTGTTGGTTCTTTTTCTCCTTTTGAACTTCGGCTATGTTGCAACATGCCTTTTACAATTGTATCAGCACGTTTGCCATGATGATTTATTTTTCGTTCGTTTTCTTTTATGTCATCAGCAATCGCCAGTGCCTCTTGCCCATTGCCTGCTGCTAGTTCTGCTTTCAGCTCTTCAATGAGTTCAGTATTGATTTCAGAAAAATTATTGACGAAGTTTAATGGGTTTTGAATTTCGTGTGCAATGCCCGCTGTAAGTTCTCCAAGGCTGGCCATCTTTTCTGACTGGATAAGCTGAGATTGGGTGGATTTTAAATCAGTCAATGTTTTTTCTAAAACTTTATTTGCTTTTTGCTTTTGCCTGTTGTTTTTATAAAGGAGTAATCCAATCAAAAGGAATACAAAAGAGCCACTAATAAAGGCAATAGTTGAGTTCCTGTTTTGAATAATCGCTTTTTCTTTTTCCAGTTCTTGCACTTTCAACTGCTGATCAAATCCTATATTTTCAAACTGTTTTATCTTATCTGAATTGTGTAAACTGTCCTTTACCGCCATTGACATTTGCTGGTAAGAAAATGCACTGTCTATCTGAGCATTCTTTTTAAATAGTGAGGTCATCACTTCGAAAGCCAGAAGTTTTCCGGAAGGTTCTACAGTTTTAGTAAAAATATCCAAGGCCCTCCTGGCATAATAAAATCCTGAGTCCAGTTGATTTATTTTCTCATAAAGAATTGCAAAACCGACATAACCATAGGCCTCGCTGGAAGGATTATCTATTGCCAGGCTTACATTGACGGTCTGCTGAAAATATTTTTTAGCTGAATCATATTCCTGCCTGTTCAGGTAAATATTTCCTATTGGAAAAGTGATTGTACCTATAAATTTTATAAATCCTGCTGAATATGCGTAATCTAATGCCTGATTAAATAGTTGTAATGCTGTATCTGTCTTTCCTTGATTCATATATGCTACACCAAGGTTTCCATAGGAATAGGAAAGTACTATAGGATCATTAATTTTTTTGCTAATGCTTATTGATTTGTTGAACCATTCTATTTGTTTTTCCATGTTTGCTATTGTCTGGTACAACAATCCAAAATCATTGCTGATATTGGCCAGCGAGGTTAATCTTGCTTTTTTAGGATTGCCATCTCCGGAAAATTTGGTTACCCGCCAGATGTTTTTTTCCGTTTCAACATCTTCTGCCAACTTAATGCCTGCAAGAAAATGTTGCAATGCAGCTGGATAATTTCCTCTCTTGGTTTCGATATACCCGAGTATATCATTAGCGTCAGCCATCCATAGTCTTTGGTTTAGCTTTTCTGCAATTTTCAACTGCAATGATTGAAAATAAAAAGCACTATCCGAATTGGATTCACCATAATACAAACCCAGGTCCCTCGATACAGCCATTTTTATGGTATCGTTAGGGGTGCTGTTAAAAAGTAATTGCAAACTGTCAACCCTTTGTTGACTGTAATAATGGTAATCATAAAAAGTGCCGGTCTGTGCACTGAGCCAGGAGGGTATCAGTAATAAGAGTAATACTTTTATATAAAATTTCATCCTGTTAAATTAATTCCTGAAAAATATATTGTTCATCGTATCCAATTTCAAATTCTTTCAATAAATCAAGATACTCTTCATGGAAACTTTGTTTTGCGTGATGTGATTCCTGTCCCGATAGCTATCGGGATGTATATACTTATAAATCTGGTCAACATCTCTTTGTCTGTAAGAAAATACGCCATAGCCCTCTTGCCATTCAAATCTATTAGGTGTAAGTGAATGGTCGTTTATAAATTTCGATGATTTAGCTTTTACAGTTTTCATGAGTTCAGATACAGATACTGCAGGTCTTAGGCCGAGGAAGCAATGTATATGATCGTCCACACCATTTACGATGATGGTTTTACAACCTGTTTCATTTATCAGGTTGCCTATCACTCCCTGCAGTTTCGTTCGCCAGGATTTAGCAAATACTGCATTGCGGTATTTTACAGCAAATACTGTTTGCAGGTAGATCTGGTGATAGGTGTTGGCCATGTGGTTATGTTTTATGTTACGAGCCTACGGCTCTCTGTTTTGCTTTTCAGTTTTCTTGTCAACGGACTGAAGTCCGTTGTTGCAAAATAGTATCGAGGCTGCGCCTCTGGATCTTTTAGTTTCAGAACATCGTTTATTTTTTAAATTCTTACTCATTATTTCTATTCCAGAGATACCGGCTTTCAGCATGTGGCAGAGCCATAGGCTCGGTTCCGTCTTGTAACTCCGGAATTTATTCCGGAGCATTCAAAACCGAACGCATCACCCGAGTGCCATCGGCACGACTCATATCAAACCGGTAACAAAATAATAAACTCAGTTCCTTCACCTTCCTTCCCTGCCTGCGCTGCCGCTTCGGCAGACAGGGTTCCCACTTTCAACTCACCGCCATGCCCTTTGGTAACAATATCAAATGCCAGCGACAAACCCAAACCTGTTCCCTGTCCGGTTGGCTTGGTAGTAAAGAAGGGTTGAAATATTTTATCAAGTACCTTTTCAGGAATCCCATTTCCATTATCCTTAACCTTTATTTGAATACTATTTTCTGTTTTAGTAGTAGTTACCTGCACTATAGGTTCATAGTCAGTACCCGCTGATCTCTTCTTTTCACTCACAGCATAAAATGCATTATTAAAAAGATTGAGCAGCACACGACCAATATCCTGACCGGAAACA
>MWWA01000389.1_pt1 | contig 11629 bp, 11 predicted proteins | sample 1047341 | NCBI WGS metagenome assembly MWWA01 (sample SAMN06349978, study PRJNA376086) | soil metagenome | isolation source: MS5-1 sample Antarctic (ecotone) soil | place: Antarctica | collected 2015-01-13
CAAGACTATCTACTGTGAGGCCGGGAAATACTAACTTATTATTCCTGGCAACATCCACTTCTCTTATACCGGCAATGCCATTTATCGTACGCCCTGACGGCACATGCGGAATATGAAATTCTTCAACGGTAGCAGAGTCAAGTGATATAGCGCCACTGCCGGTATCCAAAATAAAATTGAATGGCTGGGTAAGTGCATTGAATTTTGCCTGGACCAGGATGACACCGCCGCTGAGCTGTTTGAAGGGGAACCGCGTTATCAATTTTGCCTCCGGTAGTACTGTTTCCTCCTGCCCGAACGATGTACCCTGCAAGAGCCACGTAAATATTATACAAAATAAAACCCTCTTCATATTCAATACCGGTAATTTAATTCATATGCCCGTAAATTTGCTGAGGTTTTTACAAGCGGCAATGGGCATAACTAATCACAAATGTAAGCACAGATGAATACAGCAGATCTTCTTCAGAAAGCCCTGGAAAGAGAATTTCTTTCAGTCGAGGAAGGCATGTTTCTTTTCAATAATGCTGCATTACCTGAACTAATGTATATAGCAGACGAGTTAAGAAAAGAACAGGTGGCATCTGGTAAGGTTACCTGGATCATTGACAGAAATGTAAATACGACCAATGTGTGCATTGCTAATTGTAAGTTCTGTAATTTTTATCGCATACCCGGTCACCCCGAAGCCTATATAACCGACATAGACACTTACAAGCGTAAAATTGATGAGACCTTCCGCTATGGAGGTGAGCAGCTTTTATTACAGGGCGGTCATCATCCCCAGCTTGGTTTGTCTTATTATGTTGATCTGTTTAAAAACTTAAAAACATTATATCCAACGCTGAAGCTTCATGCCCTTGGGCCACCGGAGGTAGCGCATATCACAAAGCTGGAAAAGTCCACGCACAGAGAAGTATTGATGGCTTTAAAAGAAGCCGGGCTGGACAGCCTGCCGGGGGCGGGTGCAGAAATACTGAATGACAGGGTGCGACGGCTGATCAGTAAGGGAAAATGCGGGGCACAGGAATGGCTGGATATTATGGCCTGCGCACACCAGTTACATATTACCACCTCTGCCACCATGATGTTTGGACATGTGGAAACATTGCAGGAAAGATTTGAACACCTCGTAAAACTGCGGGAAGTCCAGTCGAAAAAACCTGATGGCGCCAAAGGATTTTTGGCCTTTATACCCTGGACCTTCCAGGATGTGGATACCCTGCTTGCAAAGATCCGAGGTGTACAAAACCTTACCACGCCGGAGGAGTATATCAGGATGATTGCGATCAGCAGGATCATGCTGCCCAACATTAAAAATATACAAGCCAGTTGGCTCACCGTCGGCAAACAGGTAGCACAGCTTTGCTTACATGCGGGTGCCAACGATTTTGGCAGTATCATGATCGAAGAGAATGTAGTGAGTGCCGCCGGAGCACCTCATCGCTTTACAAGCAGAAGTATCCAGGAAGCCATACGCGAAGCGGGTTTTGAGCCGCAACTGCGCAATCAGCAATATGAATTCAGAGAGCAGCCAGAGATGATGGAAGAACAGGTGATTGATTATTGAGCCGAGCCATTACTTGATTCAAGTTAGTTATAATCTGAAAAATGATTTTCCAGGAAAGAAATAATAAAGGTTATTATAATCCGAACGATAAATGCGAAGCCACTGCAAGAAATACAAATACCGCAAATGGAGCATAAAGTATTGCATCGCATCTATCCATGATGGTTACTAATCTTTTCTTTATGATATAGTATAATTTAGTAGAAACTCAAAAATTGGACTTCAAACCCAGGAAATACCAGTTTACAAAAGCTGATAGCAGGGAGCTGGGAACAATGGGTTATAAGATAACAAATACAGGTGAGCCGCTTTTTGAAGAATTCATGCAAAGTTTATTTCCCAACTTTAATCTGGTGGCTTTGTTGAAGGTGGTAGAAAATCAGTTTACCGCAACTACTCAGGAAGAAATTATCAGGGAAATTTTTTGTGATGAAATCAAAAGCTCTTTAAACATAGCGTATAGGAATAAATTTAAAAATGAAAATGGCGCACTTTTATTTATGAGGGAGTTTATCAGTAAAAAAGGAGGTATTGAAATAAAGCATAACTACTGTGTTATTCCGAAAGATAGCAGAAACAACGGATTGATTAAGCCTGTATTTCAGGTAAGTCTTCAACAGTATGTTAATATGGACGCCAAAAGAATCCTGCTCCACGCGGGTTTAAGTGGTGGCGGTTACACCTGGGCAAGGTGTGGATTTGTTGCAATAGATAAAAGTGAGGTTGGCGCAATTCTACATACCGCCAAATCAGCTTTAAACAAAACTGATTTTGTGGCCGTTAAAAAAGTTTATGACATCTATTATTCAAAAAATCCGAATGGAAAAGCTTTCCCTATGGATTTATGGGCCGCCTTTTATTATATGAAACCTATACTTATGGGTAGCGATTGGCATGGGGAACTCAATTTAAAAAATCAAGAGCAATTTCGTATTTTTAAGAATTATGTATCCAGATAAATTTAAGTTTATAGGAGAGCATTCCTCTGTGGCCGAAGAACTTTTGGGTGAAGTTCCCGAACTTGAACAAAAATGCCGTGCAGTTGAGAAATCAGTCAAAGAAGGGTATTTTACTATTCATGAAGCCCTGCATAATTACAAAGTTAGTGAGATAGAGTATCTGCCTTACCTCCTCTTGCGTCACAATCAGAAACTTAAAAAAATTAAAAAGCAATCACAGCTGTTTGATACCATTTCCACCATCGTCTCTATCTTTTCTTCTTCGAAAAATAATTTTGATGTCGTTGGTAAAAAAGCACTGGCCGATATAAAAAAGATCACGGAAAAATTTTCTACCGACGGAAAAATTCTTGTCAAATAGTTCCTGCCCATTTTTAAAAGCCATCAATAGAAAAGGCAATAAATAAATCACAAACACTTTGACAAAAAAATTATTATGCCTAACACTTCAGACATAGCTCTGTTAATTAGTCCTGAACAGGTTTTTACTCTTGCTCAACAATTACCGGCAAAAGATAAGATAGAATTAATTCATTTGTTAGAGCAGGAGCAATACACTGATAATATTCCTGAAGGACATAAAAAACTGGTAGGAAAACGAATTAAGAAATACAATAAAACCCGGAGCTATTGATTATCGAAGCTGAAGCTTTGAAAATGATCAATGGTATGTGATGCCCCGATTCACTGTTAAATACGCTCCCGAAGCACTACAATAAATTCAACATGCCGTTGAATATTATAACAATGAAAGAACAGGTGATTGATTATTGAACGCTTTTTTAACAACTACCTGATCTAACCTTACAACCCATTAATGGCGCTAAAACGTCATACCTGACAACCACTTTAATATTATTTAGTTTTGAACCAATCCATTTTACACCTAAATCCTATAAAATGAAAAGAATTTTTATTTCGATCATCCTATGTTTTTCCCTTTTATCTGTAAAAGCAGATGAGGGTATGTGGTTACCTATGTTGCTGGGCAAGCAGGTTTATGCTGATATGGTGAAGAATGGCCTGAAACTTAGCAAAGAGAAATTGTATAGTATCAATCAACCTTCCATTAAAGATGCCATCGTCATCTTCGGTGGGGGATGTACCGGGGAAATTGTAAGCAACCAGGGACTCATTTTTACAAACCATCATTGCGGATATGGCACTATTGCCGGCGCTAGCACTGTAGATCATAACTATTTAAAAGACGGCTTTTACGCCCATACAAAAGACCAGGAGATAAAATCTGACCTTACCGTAACCTTCCTGGAGAGAATAGAAGATGTAACTGAAGAAGTGGAAACTCAATTGAAAGGATTGAGTTACACCGACAGGGCTGCTAAACTCAGTGACATTTACAGTTCCATTACTGACAAGGTTGTTGATCAGGAAAAAGGGATTTCCGGAAAGATCTATAGCATGTTCAAAGGAAATCAATATTTCATGTATGTATATAAAATATACCGGGATATCCGCCTGGTCGGAGCACCCCCTGAGAAAGTCGGCAAGTTTGGCGGCGATACTGACAACTGGGAATGGCCCCGTCACACAGGCGACTATTCTATCTTTCGCGTTTATGCCGGTAAAAATGGTGAGCCTGCTGATTATGATGCGGATAACGTGCCCTTGAAGCCAAAATGGTATCTGCCCGTTTCCCTGAAAGGAATTTCGGACGGAGACTATGCCATGATATATGGCTATCCTGGCGGAACCAACCGATATGAAACTTCTTATGGTATTAGCTTGAAAAATGAAATTGATAATCCCTCTCTTGTTAACCTGCGGGATGTAAGATTAAAAGCCATGCATGCAGAAATGATGAAAGACCCCGCAGTAAAATTAAAGCTCGCTTCCGACTATGCTTCTATTGCAAATTATTGGAAGTTCTATGAGGGTGAAACAAAACAATTGAACAAATACAAGGTTTATGACGCTAAGAAAAAGAATGAAGACAACTTTGCAAAGTGGGCCTCCGGAAAATCGGATTACGAGGAGTTGCTAGAGGACTATAACAAAAATTACGAAGCCTGGAAGCCTTATGCAAAACAGCGGGTTTACCTGATTGAAGGAATTTTGGGTTCGCCGCTCGCAGCTTTTGCCTCTTCGCTCATGAGTGTAGAACGAGCTTTGGTTGATAAAGACAAATCCCAGGCTGACCTTCGAAAAGCCCTGGAAGCTGCCAATGCCTCGCGGCAAAAGTTCCTGGCCGAAGAAGACCTGCCAAGTGATAAAAAAATATTAGCCGCAACTGCGATGATGTTTTATAATGATATTGATAAAAACCAGCACCCCGTGGGATTTTACGAATCATTAAAACAACAATATGGTTCCTTGGAAGATGAATCCACGTATAAAAAATGGGCCAACAATGTTTTTGAAAACACAATGATACCCGATAGTACAAAGTGGAACGCATTCATGGAAAAACCGGATGCAATTACTTTACAGAGTGATCCGGCATTTGCTTATGCCTCCGGCTTTGTAAAAAACTATACGCTGAAATATAGCAAGCTTTACAGCGATTTCAACACAAAAAATAATGAACTTGGCCGGCTGTACATGAAAGGAATTATGGAGATGAATCCTGAGACTACAAAGAAAATGTATCCGGATGCAAACTTCAGCATGCGGGTGAGCTATGGTAATGTAAAAAGCTATAACCCGAGGGATGCCGTTCATTACGATTACGTGACTACCAGCAAAGGCATACTCGAAAAGTATATTCCAGGCGATTATGAATTTGACCTTCCGGAAAAAGAAATTGAGCTATTGAAGAAAAGAGATTTCGGGCAGTACATTGATAAAAAAGAAAATGACCTCGTGATTAATTTTATTACAACCAATGATATCACGGGTGGTAACTCCGGCTCACCGGTGCTTGATGGCAATGGGAACCTGATCGGGCTTGCGTTCGACGGCAATTATGAAGCATTAAGCCACAAGATTCAATTTGATGAAGATCTCAATAGAACTATTTGCGTGGATGTACGATATGTGCTTTGGTGTATTGATAAACTGGGCGGCGCAAAAAATCTCATTGACGAATTAAAGCTGGTGAAGTAATTATCTTTCAGCATCCAACATTTGAAAATTTTAAACAGTTACCTGAACGAAATAGATTTCATATTTTTCGTCATAAAATTTTCTTTTATTGATCAATAAGATTTTCACTCCTTCGCAGACCTTACCAAAATAAAGCAGTACTGTTCCTACCAGGAAAGATGTCACCAGGAAGTAAAAGACAAACTTTATAGTTATGGTTTGCATAGAAAAGAGGTGGAGGAAATTATCAGCCAGCTTATTGTTGAAAATTATTTAAATGAAGAAAGATTTGCAATGCAATATGCCGGTGGGAAATTCCGGATGAAGCAATGGGGCATAAATAAGATCAAACAAGGCCTTTCAGGAAAAGGGATCAGTGAATACAATCTGCGGAAAGCATTAAAAAGTATAGATAACTTCCCCTACCAACAGACCTTTGAAAAGCTTGCGATGAAGAAGTGGCAACTTCTCAAAAGTGAAAGAAATATTTTTGCAAAAAAGAAAAAAGTGAAAGACTACCTCCTTCAGAAGGGTTACGAGCAACCTTTAATATATGAGTGGCTGAACAAACAAACTGCAAAATGAGTACACTAGCTCTGAGCCTGGTACAGGCAAATATCCGTTGGGAAAATAAGCAAAAAAACCTGTCTGCATTTTCAGAAAAAATACTGGTTCTTCCGTTGAATACCGAGTTGGTGATTTTACCGGAAATGTTCAATACAGGTTTTAGTATGCATGTCGAAAAACTTGCCGAAGGTATGGATGGCCAAACAATTTCCTGGATGAAGGATGAAGCCATTTCCAACAAAGTCATTATTACCGGTAGTCTGATCATCCAGGAGAATAACCAATATTTCAACAGGCTCGTTTGGATGCTGCCTAATGGCGAATTTGGTTTTTATGACAAACGGCACTTATTTGCCTATGCGGATGAGCATCATCATTTTGCCCCCGGAAAAAACAGATTGATTGCTTCAGTAAAAGGGTGGAAGATCAACCTCCAGATTTGTTACGATCTGCGATTCCCCGTATGGGGCCGTCAGCAACATTATTTACAAAATGGAAACGAGCCTGAATACGACCTACTGGTATATGTGGCCAACTGGCCGGAGGCAAGGGTTCAGGCATGGCAAACATTGCTGCAGGCAAGGGCAATCGAAAATCTGTGTTATGTCGCCGGGGTAAACCGCGTTGGGGAAGATGGTAATAAAATTCAATATCCGGGCAGCAGCATGCTGATTGACCCACTCGGAAATATTCTGCACGAAGCAGGAAATAAAGAAGAGGCCTTTTCATTTGTATTGCAAAAAGAAGAATTAACAGCCGTCAGAAAAAAATTCCCCTTTTTAAAAGACGCCGATCAATTTAATATCAATAGCTAAAGAATGAAAGAAATTATTTGTGCAGAAAAAGTTTATACCGGCGATGCATGGCTTACTGATACGGCAATCATTTATGAAAATGACAGGATACTTGATCTTTTGCCAGTCGCAGAACTTGACGCTGATGCTCACATCAAAGAAAAGTTTCCCCGGATTGTTCCGGCATTTATTGACATACAGATCTATGGTGCGGCAGGTAAACTGTTGTCAGTTTATCCTGAGGCAGATACGCTGCGGAAAATGTATGATTATTGTAAAAATGGAGGTGCACATTGGTTTTTGCCGGCGGTTTCTACTAACGTATCGCAGGTAATTTATCAAAGTATAGATGCCGTCAGAAAATATTGGGATGATGGAGGACAAGGTGTGCCCGGATTGCACATTGAGGGGCCCTGGATCAATAAAGAGAAAAGAGGGGCTCACCTGGAAGAGCTAATTCATCCCCCGGAAATGGATGAGGTAAAAAAGTTACTTAACTATGGGAAGGATGCAATTAAACTCATTACCCTGGCTCCGGAAGTTTGCAGTAAGGAGGTAGTAGAACTGATCAGCAGTCATGGCATCGTTATTTCAGCCGGTCATAGCAACATGACTTTTAGCGCAGCCAACCACGCATTTAATAAGATTCAATTAACTACACATTTGTTCAATGCCATGACTGGAATTCATCACCGCCAGCCTGGCTTGCCTGCGGCAGTAATGCTGCATCCAAAAGTGATGTCAAGCATTGTACCCGACGGATACCACGTGGATTTTAATATGATCCGGCTGGCGAAGAAACTCATGCAGGAAAGATTATTTATCATCACAGACGCGGTAACACCTACTGACGAGGGGCCGTACCTGCATACGTTGGATGGAGATAAATATGTAACAGGAAATATATTGAGCGGTTCCTCGCTAACGATGCTCAAAGGAGTGCAAAATTTAATCCGTGAGTGTGAAATTGCCCCAGGCGAAGCGATCAATATGGCAAGCCTGTATCCTGCCAGGGCTTTGGGGTTGGATGACCAAATTGGCATTATCAAAAAAGGGCACCAGGCGCGGCTCGTTTGTCTTGATGGTGGGTATAACTTGCTGGAGAATATCGGTTGACAGAATGCTCAGTTTTGGTTTTTTTCTGAAATCAATTGCCTTACTTTTTCCATTTTGGTATCTACCCGGTTAATAACATCCGGGAGATTCGGCCCAACATAAATGTCAGGTATCACTCCCGTTCCTTTTATATCTACATGGTTGTATTGTACCAATCGGAAAAATGGTAATCTCACCCGGAGTTTTGTATTTGGCAAAATAATATCAGGAATCATAATGCCGGAGTTACCATACCAACCCCCGCCGGTTTCTTCCCCTACAAGTTTTACATGTTCCTGCCCTTGTACAGCATTACAGAATAGCGATGATGCGGAGAATGTCAATCCATTAGTTAATACATATACATCCCCGTTAAAATGATTTCTCCGCCGGGGCTTAAAAAAATGACGCTCCCAAAACCTGAAGTGATATTTACCGTCTTTTTCCTTACGAGTAACAAACAAAAGTGCAAGGTTATCAAAAAAACCGGAAGTGATATGGCGGGTAAACGGCCTGAAGGATTTACTGAGAGCATAAGCTGTATCCGCCACCCGGAAAGGCGTATTTGAAATATATTTTGTCAGCAACACATAATTGTTGATATCGCCCCCGCCATTCGCCCGAATGTCTATTACGAGATTTTCTTGCTTTTTCTTTCTTAGTTTTCTAAATGAGCTTTTGAAAAAATGGTGCAGTTGGGCCTTGGAAAAACTATTGATAGTCATGATCGCCATCCCGGAATCAAACTGCAATGATCTTATATTGTTAAGTCTTTCCTTCCTACCTTTTTTTACAGGCTTTAAACCGGGAGTGGGTATTTTTTTTGTCTGCAGACTATCCTCCGGAGGTGAATAAAAAGGAATGGCAACTTCTGCCTGTTTACCGCTGCTGTCAATATAACCAACCTTATATTTTTCATAGAGCCCAAAAATATTTCGATGAAAATAAGGAAAGCTGGTACTGAGCCTGATATAATTCACATTATCAGAATAACCATCCTGCACCATATAATCAAACATTATATTGATCAATTCCCCGGTCTTAATTCCATTTACAGAAGTCACGAGGGTTCCCCTTTTCAACACCGAATCTTGTTCATTCAGGTTGTTGACGACCACCATCGTATCCTTCCACACTTTTAAATACAAGGGAAAAGAAGGAATACGCCGGTAACGCATAAATTTATTCCAGCCCTTGCTCATACGAAAACTTGTATGGCCGCAGCGTATTGCTGCAGTGAGCGGCGACAGGATATTCCAGCCAAACTTCAGCTCCGTCATAGAATCATTGATGGCTTTGTATCCCTCATCGAAAATATGATTCATGCTGTCTTCGCTAATGTACCAGTAAAGTGATGGATGTTTTCTCTCTAAAACATTTCTCAGAAAAGTATAGTCTTCCCTTAAAGTTTCCCTGGAAAGTTTCCTGTTTGGATCATAGTTTTTAGAAACAGAGCAGGAGAACAAAAATATGCAGAAAGTGAATGGTAAGAAGCGCCTCATGAATCGTACAAAAATACAGATACCATTTGTTGAGCAAAAGATTAACTGTCATTTATTAAAAGAATTCCAGCCCTGGGCAATCAGGTCGTGTTCATTTCCGCCCCGGGTTATTAATTTGGAGCCTTTGGTTTTATCGGCGATATACCCAATCACTGAAATTTGTTCATTGTCTTTTATTTTTTCAAAATCATCCTGGTGCAGGGTGAAGAGAAGTTCATAGTCTTCGCCACCACTTAATGCGCAGGCTGTAGGGTCAAGCTCCAGTTTGTAAGCAAACTGCCTGGCGATATCATTCACCGGAATTTTTTCTTCATATACAGCACAGCCAACATCGCTTTGCCTGCAAATGTGCAGCATCTCACTGCTAAGTCCATCACTGATATCAATCATTGAAGAGGGAAGAATATCATTTTCTGCAAAAAAATCAATGATATCTTTCCGGGGTTCAGGTTTTAAGATCCTGCCGACGATATAATCCTGGTTTTCCAGATCGGGCTGTACTCCTTTTGTTTCCAGGAAAACTTTCTTCTCTCTTTCCAGCAAGGTCAATCCGAGAAAAGCACTGCCGAGGTCTCCACTCACACACACCAGGTCATTTACTTTGGCGCCACTTCGTTTTACATATTTATCCGGTGCCACCTCGCCGATAGCAGTAACTGAAATGATAAATCCTTTCTGAGATGAAGTGGTGTCTCCTCCCACCAGGTCCACCTGGTATCTGTCACAAGCTGCATATACTCCTTCATAGAACTCCTCCAATGCCTCCACGCTAAACCTGTTGCTAAAGGCGATGCTCAGCGTCACCTGCGATGGAGTCGCGTTCATGGCATATACATCGCTCAGGTTTACGACAATACTTTTATATCCAAGATGTTTCAAGGGTGTGTACATCAGGTCGAAGTGAATGCCTTCCACCAGCATATCAGTCGTCACAACAATTTGCTTCCCAAAGTGATCCAGTATTGCCGCATCATCACCCGTGCTGAGTATGGTAGATGCATTTTTTGATTCATTGTTCTTCGTCAGGTGGTCAATCAGTCCAAACTCGCCAAGATCAGATATTTCAGTTCTTTTTTCAGACATGGATATTAAAATCAGATGCTGCCGGTTAAGCAATTAAAAATCTAAAACAACATTTCCCTGCACCCAGGCTACTAACTCGTCATGCAAAAGACCGTTGGAGGCTATAATGCCTGGTTGGTAAGGTGAATAAGTACCTCCCTTCAGGTCGGTCACTTTACCACCGGCTTCTTCAACAATTAAAAATCCCGCGGAGCTATCCCAGGCATTTAATTTATGTTCGTAAAACCCATCGAACCTGCCGGCAGCAACCCAGCAAAGGTCTGTGGCGGCACTCCCCAGGCGGCGAACAGGTACCCCACTTCTGATCAGTCTTTCAAATACCTGCAATGGTCCATTGATTTCGTCAAGATAGTTATAGGGAAAACCTGTAACAAGACAACTTTTTAAAACTTCTTTTTTTGTGCTAACATTGATTTTTATCCCATTTAGGGTTGCGCCTTTGCCTCTTTCAGCAACAAAGTATTCGTTCATGACCGGGTTGTAAACTGCACCCATTAGCATTTTTCCCTTATGCTCCAGGCCAATACTAACACAGCAGATCGGGATGTTATTTGCGAAATTAACTGTGCCGTCTATAGGATCAATGATCCATTTATATTCGCTGTCAGAAACTTTCTCACTGCTTTCTTCACTAACAATCCCATGATCGGGGAATTCGTTTAGTATAACGCCGAGAATTGCTTTATCAGCCGCGTGGTCTGCTTCAGTCACCAGGTTGTTGAGGCCTTCCTTATTACTGATGATATAAGTGCCATTAAAAAATCGTTTTAGCTCCGCCGCTCCGGCTTCTGTAGCTTTTAGTAAAGTCTTTTTTAGCATGACCAAAGGTCACAAATGTTTGGCTAAAACTTATAAATATTTGCATTTGCACGTCTGTTAGAACGTTTCATAAAATTGCGAATACAATAACGGGTGTTACATTGCATTGTTTAAATTAAATCTTTAACCAGTTCTTTTTTGCAAATTGGTTCTGTCCGTTATCATAGTAAACTATAATGTAAAATATTTCCTGGAGCA
>MWWA01000390.1_pt1 | contig 11612 bp, 12 predicted proteins | sample 1047341 | NCBI WGS metagenome assembly MWWA01 (sample SAMN06349978, study PRJNA376086) | soil metagenome | isolation source: MS5-1 sample Antarctic (ecotone) soil | place: Antarctica | collected 2015-01-13
GAGGAGCTTAATCAACGCAAACACATAACCGAGTAAATCAGGTTAATCAAACCGCCGTATACCGAACGGTACGTACGGTGGTGTGAGAGGACAGGTAGCCAACTAATGGCTACCTTCCTACTCGATTAATTTTAATTCCCCTTTTTAAGGTTCCGGCAAGTTGCTGCAGTATGAGGATGCTGGTGAGGCGATGAAAGGCACATTCGCGTAAATTCTGTCAATGCCAGTCAAACACCTGACACTTATTATTCGCCCTGCTTTACCTCCACGATATGATTGGGAAGCATACCATGTGCCTCTTTGTGAGTTGCAATCACATCACTGCTGTCTTTAGCCTCTGACAGGCACATCACAACCCCATCTTTTTCATTTACCCAATAGTTAATAAAGTTCACATCATGGCCTCCCTGTGCGGCAAGGTCTTTTGAATGCGCTTCTGCAACGGCTGCTGCTGTTACATTACCGGGTCCTATCTCGTGTATATCCAGGTATAGTTTTTTACCACCCTCCATAGCCGCAGCGGTACCTTCGGAAACAGCGTAAATATTATCCGGCAACATGCCATGCGCCGCAGCATGCGTATTTTTTACGGCATCAGCCTCCGGCGCCTGCGAGAGACAATATACATTCCCGTTAGTTTCATCTACCCAATATTTAATGAAATTTACGCCATACTTTTTCTGAGTTTCCAGGTCTTTTTTGTGTACTTCAGCCACTGCATCTGCCGTCACTTTTCCTTCGCCGATATGATGCACATCAATAAAATAGTTGGTTGGCGGCGGATCAATTGAGTCTTGTGTCTGACTTTTTGCAGATTGACTGTAAGAGCAGAGAAGCAAAACTGAGAATAAAATAACAATAGTCGGTTTCATGTATCATTTTTTTAAGTGAAAAAACATTGAAAGCTTTTAGTTCAAGGCGCATAATTATCCGCTCCATTCGCGTTGGCAAAAAGGCAGACTTAGTTAGTAAGATAACGGGTGGTTTTTAGAGAATTCGGATTACTACGGGATTGAAAGCTTAAGATACCAGTGGAATATCTAATACGAATTTGGAGTTATTTTTTAATTCTTCCAAAGAAATTTATTGAAGGCACTGCCCTTACGAAGAAAAAGTGAAATTGAACTGCAGGCGGCCCAAAAATTCAATCCTATTTTTGCAACTGTCTTAAAACAATTTTACATGTCTCGTATACATAGAAAGCACCGCGAAAAGATGCAGAAATTTGCTCATATCCTTGCCGCAATTATAATACTCCTGCACGCCTTCGAGAAATTTGAGATCAATGAACCATCTTATCCTTTTTATACGATTGCGGGTATCATCTTCCTGCTGATAGCTATTTTTCACGATCAGATTGCCCGGCGGTTTTCATATATTGATTCCACTTTCATGATCATAGAAGCCGCGGTGTATGGGATGATCGCCAATGAATATTTTCATGCCGGTAAAAAAGGTTTACCCTGGCTATACGTGATTGCAGTAGCGGCTTATGTAGCAGCAGCTTTAATAAATTCACGAAAATCACGGAAAAAACATCGGGGAAAAAAAAGGAAGAGTAAAAGCAGTGAAGATATGGAAACCCCTGCAGCCTGATATCTCACACAATATTTTCCTGGTAATCAAACCCCGTTTCTAAATTTTTTTAACCTTTGTATTCTCAGATCCTTACCCTCCTTTAAATATTCTGTATGGAACAGCGCCACAATCAGTCAGAGGAAGATAAGGATTATGTGATCTCTTACCTGACGCTTCGAAAAGCGATCGGCATTCTGGGTATTGCGCTTCCCCTTACCCTTATTTTAGCTTTTGTTATTTTAAATTCCAATTGCGGGCTACCACCTTCTATAAGCCATTATTTCTATACAAACGTGGGAACGTATTTCACGGGAACATTATGCGCCGTGGCATTATTCATGTATGCCTATAAAGGGCCTGCAAAAGCTGATCGTTACGCGGCGCTGATAGCCTGTGTTTGCGCATTGGGTGTCGCTTTTTGCCCAACAAATCCTTATGGTCCTGAGGGTCTGGATTGCATCAAAGTTTCGCTGACGAAAAGTGATACGAGGAATTTTTTTCACTACACATTCGCCGGACTTTTGTTTCTGACATTTGCCTTTTTTTCATTGATTCTATTTACCAAAAGTGATGGTAACCCGACGCCACAAAAGAGTAAGCGAAACCTGATCTATAAAGTGTGCGGCATCATTATTCTACTGTGTATGGCTGGCATCATTATTACCACTTTCCTGGAATATAAAACAGCAACTGATCAGGAAACGCTCGATATCACAACATATATCTTAGAAACTATTGCACTGATGGCGTTTGGTTTTTCCTGGCTGGTGAAAGGAAAAATGATTATCCAGGATTAATGAATTGTTTACCTTGTTGCTACTTTACCTTTATTAATAACAAGATCAATTTTCTGCCAGTTTTCAAGATCGGCCAGCGGATCAGCATTTAATAAAACCATATTTGCCAGTTTCCCTTTTGAAATACTCCCAAACTCATCCTGCTTCCCCAGCACTTTAGCTCCATTGATAGTAGAAGCCTGGAGGATCTTTGCAACAGTCATCCCGGCTTCCTGCATTTTTTTTATCTCACTGAAATAAGAGCTGGCATGCAGGGTGCCGATGTTACCGGCATCAGTACCCGTGGCAATGATAACCCCGGCATCAGACAATTTTTTTAAGTTGACCGCCATAACTGAATCTTCTATGTCCGCTTTATTCATCAGACGCTGCGACATCAATTTATAACGGCTTACGAGCAACGTATCCGGCAAATTTTGCAATTGTCCCAGAGAGGCTAATGTTTCAGGATTTGCCAGCGACTTATCTTCTTCGGTTGGCTGGTATTGCTGCGCAAATACTTCATAATAATTTCTCCCAACAATCAATGTCGGGCAGAGTATTACATTTTTTGTCTCTAACATTTGTACAAACTCATCCGACACCACTTCATCATCTACACTGTGCACAAGATAATCAGCGCCGCTTTCAACAGCCAGTTGTGCTGTGATACGCTGCGTGGCATGTACAGCTGCTTTCAGGCCATGCAAGTGAGCTTCGTCAATTGCAGATTTCACAAGCGGTAATGAAGCCCTTGCACTTGAATCAGGTTCTCCCAGTACGATGAACCAAATTTTAATAAAATCAGGATTGTAGGGTAATTCTTTCCTGACATATTCCCTGGCTTCTTCTTCCGTATTGATCTTAAAAAACGGGCTTTCATTTTCCAGCCCTTCATATACTTGCGGCAGATATGTCGTTAGTAAGGGACCGGTCATATAAATCTGCGGGACATCACTCTTCATATGAAACGAGTCGCGTTGTTGTAGAAAATGAAGGTTAGACCCGGGGTCAATTACTGTCGTGATGCCTGCCCTGATATAGCGTTGCAATTGATCCTGTAAATTTTCGTGTACCCATTTTATTTCATCATCATACGATCTAAACTTTCTTAAGTCTATTACATCGGGCCGCGTATAGATACCACCGGATTGAAAAAAGTGTACATGTGCATCTACCAGGCCAGGCATAAGGTATTTACCTTTTCCATCAATGACCGTTGCACCTCCGGGAATTTTCAGTTGTTCAGCAGGCTTTACATCGGCTATTCTATCACCTTTAATCAATACGGTTTGACCAGGAATTTTTTTAAGATTCACCACATCAATAACCGTGACATTTTTAATGTACGTCTGTGCCCCGGCAATATTCACCAGCCACGCAAGTATCAATACAAGTAATTGCCTTTTCATAGAAATTAATTTGGGTAAAACTAAATAAAAACGTTGGGGCTCATAGTTTGTGAAAGCGTGAATTTAAATTGACGGCCTGCCTGCATCTGAAAGATCATCCAAAAATGAGTTGACTAATCTCAATCTTCCCTTGCATATTGCCGCAGATCTTTTTCAATAGCGAGCTGCATGAATTGTTTTACTTCTTCATTGATATCTTCCTGATAAAGCGTTCTGAAATAATGATTGTATTGATCCGTTCCCCGTACCTGCCCAATGCGGTAAAAGCAAAGATTGTCATTGTACGGCTGGTTGAACATAAAAGATACATCAATAAAGTTTTTTCGACACGGGTACATAAGCAATTCGGGTTTTCACGGAAAAAGCAATCATGGTTTTGGTGGCGTGATAGTTTAAGTCTCCCAATTCGCGAAAGCTCACATTCTTTAATTAAAGGCAAGCCGCCACACCTGTTAGTCTTGTTTGATCACCTTGTTTAAGTAAAATACAGATATTAACGACACAGTTAGTGAAATAATACCGGGTCACTTATTTAAGCCTTCGACAGAAAAGAAGTGTTGATTTAGGCTTCATTGTTTGGTATCAGAGATAGCATTTTTGTCGGGTAGCTCAAACTCAATAATATATTCTGATAAATAAGGGCTCTTATCCTGGTATTGATCTTTATAAAATAGTCTTGCTCTTTTATCAAGTTTTACGGAAGTATATTTTTTTTCTTTATCAGCAGTTGTTGCAAATGGTTGGAGTGAGGGATACCAGATTGTATGCTCAGGTTTATCTAACAGGAGTTTTGGAACCGACCATTCCTGGGAATTTTTTCCTTCGCCCAGGTCTGTATTTGGATTAAAGGATATATAGATGCTGCTGCCTTTCCATGAAGGGCCTTCGGCTTTGGCCATTAGCATTACCCAGCAATTCAAATAAGTATTCCAGCTAACAGAAGGGCCCCAGAAATATTTTCCGGTGGGAGATGAAGCAGGGCCACCACCTTCCTTTTGTGGAATTTGTAAAGACGAAACGGGTTCTCCTACACTATCTGAAGGAGCGGTAAAACCGGAGCCATTCCATCTTTTTGCTTTACCTACCGGATTATCAAGATCTGCTAACTGAACACGTGCAATGCTTATACATTGGCCACTCCATTCCAAAGAAGAATCATAGGTTGATGAATTGTATGAACCGGGATAGCCATATTCTCCATAGAAAACATATAGATAATTACCGTTGGCAACCGCAGAAGGATCGCCAACACCGCCGGCAAAATTAACTCCTGTATTATGCGGTCTTAAGATAAGCCTTGGCTGATAGTCCTGCAAAATAATTCCTTTATCGGCCCAGCTTTTTCCGCCATCAACAGACTTCATAATACCAATCCGGCAAACCGCAGTTTTTGTTTCAGGACCTTTAAGTCCCTGTGGCCAGTCTATATCACGATAGCCGGTTCCATTTGTAGAATCATAAGGAAGTGTTGACGGATAATTTTCGTTGTGATATAAGGCAAATAAGGTCTTCCCACTTTCATCAGTGGTATCCTTATATAATGTTTCAAACCAAACTGCTCCATGCAATCCTTTAGATCCAACAGGTGCATTCGGCGGCATGGAAGGCTCAGTGAATTCGTTCGGTTTTTTACTGAACACTTCGTCCACTGAACTGCCACTTGTATATTTTAATTCGTGCGCTTCTCCCCACAATGGATCTTCTCCATATTTGCCGGGAAATATTCTGAAAGTATCGCCCACCCAAACCGTAGCCATATTACAGTCAACAAATGAATTAAAAACAAATTTTTCTGAAGGTGTCAAAACAAATTCAGGTGAAGCTTTTGAAATTTGCGACTTGTTTTTTTGAACTGATTCCTGGCAGCTAATGCCACAAACAGTTGAAATGAATAGCAGGGAGAAAATAAAATTTTTAAATGTGTTCATTGAATTCAGTTAATAATATTTGACGATTTTTTTTATAAAGAAAATGAATCGGTCTTTTTTCAATAAACCCTTCATTAACTTCTTACACCCTGGCAGCCACGACTTGTGTTAAGGCCTCACTCTCTTTTAGCGTTGTTCGTCCCGAACAAAATATTCCATAAATAACAATTAAGACGAAACAAAAACAAGGTACCAGGTACGAGATCTGTAAACCCATTGCATCTGCTATCATTCCCTGGATTGGCGGGAAAAATGCTCCCCCAACAATTGCAATATTCATTAGTGCAGATCCTTTTTCGGTGAAGGAGCCAATTCGTTCAATGCCTAAACTAAACAGGGTAGGGAACATTATAGAAATAAAAATACCGAGCCCAACCAGGTAATAAGCATTCCATGAAGAATGGGTAAGTGCAACTAAAAGAAAAAGAACGATCATACAGGTTCCAAAGACAGCGACTAACTTGCCGGCAGAGAAAAATTTAAATAAATAAATACTTGCGAATCCTACAATAGTTGCTACAACATAGTACCACGTGAGAAATTGAGCCGCTTTTTCAGCGCTAAAGGCTGAAATTGATTTATCCTGCAAATAATTAATGAAGAAGCCCGCGGTGCAAGCCTCAGCACCAACATAAAAAAACATGATGATAGCGCCCCAGAAAAGCTGTGGATATTTCTTTGATTCTCTTAAAATGGCGAAGAAAGAAAATCCTTTTGACAAAGCAGGTTTAAAGGCAGGCAGTACAGAATAAAGAATAAATAAAGCGAGGAGAATCGTTCCGATGCCTAATGCTATATAAGGCTTGTAAAATGAAATGTTTTTATCAGGCCCATAAATTAATCGCGTACCTAAAATAGGTGTTAATGAATATCCTATTCTCGAGAAAACCTGTACAAAATTAATTCGTGCATGAGCGCCTTCCGGTGTTCCCAGCATAGTTGCCAATGGATTCGCCGCAACATTAATCAGCGTAACCCCAAGGGAAACTACGAATAAGGCAACCAGCACTAAAATGTAAGAAGAAACAAAGTATGCAGGTATAAATAAGCTGCAGCCGATACTACATACAACCAATGCCGTTAGTAAGCAGGTTTTGTAGCCATATTTGGAAATGAAATAGGAAATTGGAATCGGAAATATAAGATAGACGAGATAAAATGATTGCTGGATTCTTGTAGCCTGGGTATATGAAAGGTCGAAGAAATCTTTAAGAGAAGGCAGCAGAATGTCATTCATGCAAATAATGGCGCCTGTAAATAGAAAAATATAAGCTACTAATAACAGGGGCTTCCATTGATGCTTCATTATTTATCTATTAAATGGGTTATTGTCGCTTTTTTTTACACGAATTATTTTACATGAATTACACGAACGTTTTGTTTAAATTTTCGGTGAAATGTAATCTTAATATGTCGCTCTTCCTCCTGATATATCATAAATAAAACCTGTAGAAAAACTATTTTCATCGGAAACTATGAAGCATGATATTGCCGCAACTTCTTCAACCGTACCTAAGCGTTTCATTGGGATTTTCGCAGTCATATACTCCAGTTGCTCGGCTGATGTGTTTTCATTCATACTTGTTTTAATTACTGCCGGTGCAAGGCCGTTGACAGTAATATTAGTATCGGCAAATTCTTTTGCAACACCCTTCACCAATCCTATAACGCCGGCTTTACTTGTTGAATATCCAATCATTCCGGGGTTCCCTTCCTTTCCGGCCATGGAGGAAATCAGCAACAAACGGCCGCGTCCCGTCCTTCTGCATAATTTTCAATGCATATTTTGTAATAAGAAATGTGCCTCTCAAATTCACCTGATAGAGTTTGTCAAAATCCCCGGTCGGGTACTCTGTAATTTTTGTACTTGTTGGCCCTACAATACCTGCAGAATTTACAAGAATATCGATCGTAAGAAAATCCTTCTCAACTTGTGAAATTGCCGTACAAACCTGGTTTTCATCGCCTATATCAACAAGGTATCCTTTCGAATTAATTCCATTTTTTTAAGTTCAAGTACCGTGGCCTGCAGCAGCTTTTTATTTACATCAAACAAAGCGATGGCGGCTCCTTCGTTACCCAGCCTGCAGGCAATTGCTTTTCCTATACCGGTGGCGGCACCGGAAACAACAGCAATTTTTTTATTAAATCTTTTTTTCATGTAGATACCGTTAATGATGAAAAAAGGGAATGCTAAAAATTAGTTTTGGTTTATGAAGGATTTATTTTTTATAAATCCGGTGTATAATAAATCTGTTTCCCATTCACTTTTATTTCAACATCCACTAAATACTTTTTTAAACTTTGCGTATCTACCGTGATTCCTAATCCTGGTTCCCCTGTAAGGTTTACCTGTCCATTATCATCCGGGAGAATTTTTGTTTTTGAAATATCCCCGGCAAGTGATTTTAATTCAAAAGGATATTCACATAAATTATCCTTTTCTATCCCGGCAAAGGGCTGTAACGAAGCGCTTAAAGCAAGATGAGAAGTAAATGTATGATTGACATAGGTAATGTTATTTCGTAAGGCTAAATCTGCAACTTTTTTTGCTGCAGTGATGCCTCCGATTCTACCGGTGTCTATCTGTATATATTCAATTCCGGCATATTCCATCATTGTTTTTGCCTGAACGAAATTGCTGCATCCTTCCCCGGCGGCAATAGGCACAGCAGGCAAAGATTCTGCTAATTGCCTGTAGGAATCTAATGCAAGATTTATGAATGGCTCTTCTAACCAAAATGCCTGAACGCTTTTAAGATGCGGTAATCTTATCCTGGCGCTGTCCACGCTTTCATTCCAAACAGTTCCCGCATCAACCATTAAATTTATGTCGTTGCCAAGTCCTTCACGGGCGGCAGATAAATGAGCAATGTCATTCTCCAACCCCTTTTTTCCAAAAGGTCCCCAACCGAATTTTACTGCTTTAAAATTTGATGATTTTGCTTTTACGGCTTTTTCAAAAGTCTCTTCCGGTGTTTCGCCAAATAATTGGGAAGCATACAGAAGCTTAGGATATGATTTTTTATAACCTAACAACTTATAAACAGGTTCATTTAATTTCTTCCCGAGAAGATCCCACAACGCAATGTCAATTCCCGAAAGTGTATGATCTGATTGCAAAAGATCGAATGAATTTTCATGAACATTGTCTGAGATTTTGATAATGTCTTCTGTGTCATTTATCTCCATTCCTTCTACGGAATATTTCAGGGGTTTGCATGCACTGTGCGACATAGGGCATACATAACTTGCTATGCTTGTTAGCGGCGAGGCTTCGCACTCACCCCAACCTTCAATGCCGCCGGCTCTTATCCTTACCAGCAAAGCATCCTGGCTGCCGTCTCCAATATTCAAAACTTCTGGCATTGATAGATAAAAAAAATCAACAGACTCAATTTTCATTGCAAATTTTATAAATTTATTAACCTCACCCAACTCCACTCTAAATGGAGGAACATTATTTATTATTAGTTTAAAATGTAATCGTTAGTCCACCATCCACAGTAATTACCTGTCCTGTAATATAAGAGGCATCTTTGCCTGCCAGGAAGAAAGCCACACCAGCTATTTCATCCGGGCTCGCTGCACGTCTCAATGGTAAATGCTGATTACTTACATAATTATCTTTAAACCACTGGCTGTCCAATTCATTTTTCCCGTCGACGATTGACATGGCAGTATCCACAAAACCAGGCGCTAAGGCATTTACTAAAATATTTCTATCAGCAAGTTCTAATGCCATTGCCCGGCAAAATTGATTGATAGCGGCCTTTGCCATAGAATAGCTGCTTGCGTGCTTTTCAGCCCTGGTGCCATGAATGGAAGTAATATGAACAATCCTTCCACTTTTATTATTCATAAACTTTACTGCGAGGGTTGTCATCAAAACAGAGCCGTTGACCATGCGATCAAATATTATACGCCAGCGATCAATATCCATTTCCAAAGGATTGGTTTTTTCACTTAGCCCTGCGCAATTAATCAATGCATCCACGTGCCCCCAATTATCCCGTATGATTTTTTCAGCATTCTTTATTGTTTCCTTTTCAGCATAACTACCGTTGAGTAAAAGATGATTGCCTTTTGGAAGCCCGGTTAATAAAGCCTGCAGTTTTTCTTGTTGTATATCATTAAGGCATACATCATAACCTTCATTTGCAAATCGTATAGCAGTAGCTCTTCCAAATCCCGATGCGGCACCTGTTATTAAAACTTTCTTTTTTGCCATGTTTATTTAATATTTTCTCCGGCGTATATTTTTACAACTGTATTTATTTCCTGTCCTGGTTCAAGCACGGTGCACTGTCTTAATCCCTTTGCCTCATTCACGCTTATTGGCATACTGGTACAAGGCTCAAGAATAGTTGTATAATGATTTAGAAAGCCCCCGTAAGATGCGAAATACCATTGATAAGGAAATACATTATTATCATAACTATAGCTGAACAAGTGATTGCCTTTATTGCTTTCCAGGCCCATACGGGCAGTGTCTATATCATACAAATAAAAAAAGTCTGTTGTGTTATTTTTCTCCGGAACTAATGAGGCATCCGTGTTTTCTATGTCGGGCCAGGTGAATTCGTTTAGCATCTTAAATCTTGAATAATCCGGATCAACCACCTTTGCTTTTTTCGCACCGGTAATAAGTTTATCCCCGCCTTCAACGTGAAGTGCCGCATGCAACTTCCATAAAAAATTTCGTGTGGATTCTGATTCATTCCTGATGTTGTATTCCAAATGAATGGTGGGAGAGTCGGCGTCTAAAGAAATTATTTTTTTATAATAAAGCCCGCTCAATTCTAATTTTCCAAATACAGAAATTTTATCTTCCAGCAATTCATAATCCAAAGCCGTAGTCCATAACTCCCCGTGATCAGGATAGTCAATGCCGTGTATAGTTTCAGGAATATCATTGGGGATCAGTTCATCAATTCCGCCAAAAAAATTTGAGTCGTAATCGGTACCGGGCTTATGGGTATCAAGCAACAAATTTGTATTCCTCCATAAAAATTCCTTCAGAAGTTTTTTGTTATAAACACTTATGATTTTCCCGCCGGCAGCAGGAACAATTTCAAATCTAATGTGATTATTTTCACCTGCGACTACTTCAACGTTATTAACTTCTGTCCGGGAAATGATCATAATATCCTCAGCGTTGATTGAGATGGAAAAATCATTTTAGTTTTTTATTTCTTTGCAAAAGCTGTGTTTTATCAATTATGCGTTTTGTACCGTCAGGTACATTTCGTGGGTACGGCGATATTACCGAAGCACCAGGCGTTCCGAAGGAACGTTTTGTACATTTATTCATCTGTATTATCCTGTCTACGAAAAGTCCCTCGGGGGAATAAATTCAAAATCCTAATCATTTTATTTCTTTTCCAGTTTTATCAAAAAACCACCTCCGGGTGCAAGATGAATTTTCATTGTATCATTCTTTTTAACTGTGGTGTCGGATAAAATATAATCTGCCGCATAGCGATCTGCATTTACACCATCTTTACATATCGTTGCTGTGTAGCTAGCACCTCCATCAAGAAAGTCGAATTTGATATCTATGTCTCTAGCAGACCAATCACTCATTCCACCAATAAACCAATTTGATTTATTTTCTCTTGCGGTGACTATATATTTTCCCACCTTTCCATCTATGATATTCGTTTCATCCCACGTAGTTGGAATGCTTCCGAGGAGCTCCATAAATTCCGGCTCCGTCCACGCCTGGGACGGATTGCCTGAAAACAATTGCATAGGATTATCGTATACCACAAACATTGCAAGTTGATGACATCGGGTTCCCTGGCTCATTACCATTCCTTCGATTTGCCTGGAACCTTTTTGTGTTGCATTGTTAAGAATGCCCGGCTCATAATCGAATGATCCAGCAAGCATTCGGGTGTAAGGCAACGTTACAT
>MWWA01000391.1_pt1 | contig 11604 bp, 8 predicted proteins | sample 1047341 | NCBI WGS metagenome assembly MWWA01 (sample SAMN06349978, study PRJNA376086) | soil metagenome | isolation source: MS5-1 sample Antarctic (ecotone) soil | place: Antarctica | collected 2015-01-13
TATATCGCTCGCTGATTCCCAAGGCGAGTGAATGCAAAAATTTGTTGGTGCCGGTTTGCCTGTCTGCTACGCACATCGCCTATGGCTCCATTCGCATGGAACCGGTGTTCATGGTACTGGGGCAATCCGCTGCTGCTGCTGCCAGTCAGGCCATCGACAAAAATGTTGCCGTGCAGGAAATAGATATTCAGCAACTTCAAACTGAGCTTACGTCCGATCCACATGCTGATGGAAGCACGGCTGACATACTCGTGGATAATGACCAGGGAGGGAAAGTGATTGTGAAGGGTGATTGGATCACGGAGAAGAAAGGGGGGTACGGTCCCACATTCTTTACTGACACGTCGCGATCAAAATCTGAAAAATCAGTCAGGTTTATCCCTGAAATTCTCCGGGAAGGCAGCTACCATGTCTACACTTACTATCCAAAATTTGAGACCGGTGCTTCACACACACCTATCAAAATTTTTGATGGAAAAAAATTAACGGAAACATCCATTGACAAATCTGCCGTCCAGGTAATTGGCCAAACATCCGGGGAGTGGGTGTCTCTGGGCAAATACGAACTGGGCAAAGGCAAAAAGGCTTACGTCGAGATTTCGAATAAAGATGCGGACGGCACTATCGTTGCCGATGCCGTTCTTTTTGTCCGGGAAAAATAATTAATCATCCCCTTTCTGTTTTTATACCTGACAAAAAAGGTTTTCAAAGCGAAAAAATAAATTGTATGAAAAATTATATGCTGAAAGTTGAAATGATGTTGATTGTTATTGCCCTATTTTCCTGCAAGGGCAATGAAGGGAATGATGGATATGAATCGGACATTGTGGTGTATGGTGGCACTTCTGCCGCCGTGATCGCTGCGGTGGAAGCAAAGAAATTAGGTAAGAGTGTTATTATCGTGTCGCCTGCGAAGCACCTCGGCGGACTTTCGTCCGGCGGTCTTGGATTTACCGACACCGGAAACAAATCTGTGATCGGTGGACTCGCAAGGGAATTCTATCACAGGCTCTTTTTGCATTATCAAGAGGATTCATCCTGGAAGTGGCAGCAGAAAGATGAGTACGGAAACAAAGGCCAGGGCACTCCGGCAATGGATGGGAATGAAAGAACAATGTGGATTTTTGAACCACACGCCGCTGAAAAAGTCTTTGAAGATTTCGTTAAAGAAAATACTATCACTGTGCTACGCGATGAATGGCTGGATCGCGAAAACGGCGTCACAATGGAGAATGGCAAAATTGCGTCTTTTAGCACTTTGAGTGGAAAAACATTTAAAGGAAAAATGTTTATAGATGCCACCTACGAAGGCGACCTGATGGCGGCAGCCGGCGTAGGTTATCACGTGGGCCGCGAAGCGAACAGTGTGTACAACGAAGAGTGGAATGGCGTACAGGTAGGCGTGTTACATCATGGTCATTATTTCCAATCTGATATATCACCTTACAAAATTCCGGGCGACAGTGCCAGCGGCTTGCTCCCCTTAATTTCAGCAGCAGATCCGGGTGTGAAGGGCGAAGGTGATAATAAAGTGCAGGCCTACTGCTTTCGAATGTGTCTTACAAATTTGCCGGAAAATCGTGTTGCCTTTTCAAAGCCTGAGGGTTATGATTCCTCGCAATATGAATTACTGATCAGGGTATTTAATTTGGGGTGGCGGGAATTATTTAACAAGTACGATCCTATTCCAAACAAAAAAACGGATACTAATAATCACGGTCCTGTCAGTACGGACAACATTGGGAAGAATTATGATTATCCCGAAGCCTCTTACGATAGGAGGAAAGAAATTATAAAAGAACACGAGACTTACCAGAAGGGGCTGTTGTATTTCATGGCAACCGATCCGCGTATGCCGCCTGACATACAGAAAGAAGTAAATACCTGGGGGCTGGCAAAAGATGAATTCACTGACAATGGTAACTGGCCACACCAGATCTATGTACGCGAAGCACGGCGTATGATTGGAAACTATGTGATGACGGAGAATGAAATTCTTGGCAGAAAAGCCGTACCAGAATCCGTAGGTATGGGATCATATACATTGGACTCTCACAACATCCAGCGCTATATAAAAGACGATGGCTATGTACAAAACGAAGGTGACATTGGTGTGAAGGCGCCAAACCCATACAGTATCGCTTATGGCGCTATAATCCCGAAAGCAAATGAATGTAAAAATTTATTTGTGCCGGTGTGTGTGTCCAGCTCGCATATTGCTTTCGGGTCCATACGCATGGAACCCGTATTTATGATACTTGGTGAATCAGCGGCCACGGCTGCCTCCATTGCTATTGATGATGAGGTAGACGTGCAGAATGTAGACTATGAAAAATTAAAAGACCAATTGCTTAAGCAGAAGCAACATCTTGTTTTGAATGATTAAGCCATCACCCCTTCGTCTTGTGAACTACAAATAATCCCTCAAAATTCCGCATGAAATTTAAGATAACAGTTTATACATTTTTATTTACCCTTTACATTTTTTTGTCTGCGGGTACTCTTCAGAATTACCTTCCCGGAGAAAAGAGATATACGGTTGATGTCTGTATTTACGGAGGCACTTCCGGTGGTGTAATAGCAGCTGTTGCTGCAACCAGGTGTGGTAAAACTGTGCTCATGGTAGAGCCGGGTAAGATGCTTGGAGGAATGACTACCGGCGGCCTTGGTAAAACCGATATCGGAAATAAGCAAGCTATTACGGGGTTGTCCCGGCAGTTTTATAAAGATGTAGGAAAGCATTATGGGGTCGATGAACAGTGGACATTTGAGCCGCACGTCGCTCTTGATATTATGCAATCTTATGCACAAGAAGCGAAGCTGGATGTCTTATATGAAAAGCAAATTTCACGTTTGCAAAAAAGTGGGACTGTTATTCAAAAACTGTTTCTCACGGATGCAGAACATCCCGGGACGGGCGCTATAGAGGTAGTTGCGAAACAGTATATCGACTGCACATACGAAGGTGACTTGCTTGCAAAGGCAGGTGTCAGCTATACGGTCGGCAGAGAGGATAATAAAAAATATAATGAAACAGTAGATGGCTTCCAGTTACCGGAATACCATAAACAGTCAGGCTATCACCAATTTCCTGATGGCGTAAGCCCTTACAAAGTTCCCGGCGATGTGGGCAGTGGTTTGTTGTGGGGCATCAGTACAGATAAAGTTCTTCCGCCAGGAACGGGCGATAGCAAAATACAGGCTTACAATTTTCGTATCTGCCTTACCGATAGTGCAGAGAATAGTATACCAATATCACGGCCCGCCGATTATGATGCGTCCAAATATGAACTCCTCGTCCGGTTGATTGACGCTCAACCAGGCATGAGAAAGATAAATGACTATTTCATCTGGAGTATGATGCCAAATCGAAAAACAGACATCAACAATCGCGGCGGATTTTCTACTGATATGATCGGGATGAATTTCGCCTGGCCGGAAGCTTCTTTCGCCGAACGAAAAAAAATATTCGAGAAGCATCTTTCTTACACAAAAGGTCTTTTATATTTCATAAAAACGGATACAAGGGTGCCTGCCGAACTACGGGAGTTTGTAAGCAATTGGGGCTATCCGAAAGACGAATACACAGCGTTTAAAAATTTTACCCCTCAGCTATATGTCCGCGAAGCGCGCCGGATGATCGGCGAATATGTGATGACAGAACACAACTGCCGCGGCATGGAGAAAGTTTCCGATGGGATTGGCCAGGCAGCATACACAATGGATAGCCATAATTGCAGTCGCATTGTGGTAAATGGTATGGTTAAGAATGAAGGCAATGTGGAAGTCGGCGATTTTCCTCCTTATCCAGTTTCCTATCGTTCCCTCACGCCAAAGAAGAATGAATGTACCAACTTGTTGGTACCGGTATGCCTCTCGGCCTCTCACATTGCGTATGGTTCCATCCGTATGGAACCTGTATTTATGGTACTCGGGCAGTCAGCCGCCATGGCAGCGTGCATGGCCATAGATGAAAAAGTACCGGTGCAAAATATTTCTGTAGAAAAGTTGCAGACATGGCTTGAGAAAGACCCTTATCTGGTACAACAAGCAATGACTAAATAATATCTGGCCGGCACAAAAGCTCGCAATCAAGGAGCCGTACCCAAAAAGCGTCTTATACAACTTCATATAATTCCGGCTATATCAATCAGCTTCAAAAATTTCGTGGCGCATATGTTTCAAAAAAAAATAGCAGATCAAACTGTTTCCGCCGAGGTGGAAAGCTTGCCTGGTAGAAAAACTAATACTTTACTGTTTCTAACAGTGCTGGTGGCAGCCATGGGTTATTTTGTTGACATCTATGATCTGTTACTTTTCAGTATCGTAAGAGTTCCCAGTCTCCGATCGCTCGGTTTTACCGGCGAGACGCTTACTGACAATGGCATACTTCTTTTGAATATTCAAATGATTGGCCTACTGCTCGGCGGTATTTTCTGGGGTGTACTTGGAGATAAAAAGGGAAGGCTGTATGTATTGTTTGGTTCTATTTTTTTATACTCGATAGCCAACATTGCAAATGGTTTTGTTCACTCAATGACGAGCTATGGCATCTGGCGATTCATTGCCGGATTTGGTCTTGCCGGCGAGTTGGGCGCAGGTATCACGTTGGTTTCTGAAATTATGCCGAAGGAAAAAAGAGGATATGCTACCACCATTGTGGCGGCGGTCGGTGTTAGCGGCGCCGTCGCGGGGTATCTTATCGCGGATCTTTTTGATTGGCGAACCTCCTTCTTTATTGGCGGTGGTTTAGGCATCTCGTTATTGCTGTTACGAATTGGCGTAGCAGAATCGGGCATGTTTGATAAAGCGAGACGCCAGGATATTGCACACGGCGATTTCTTTTCACTATTTACCAGCGGACAAAAATTTTTAAAATATCTCCGGTGCATTGTCATTGGTGTGCCGCTCTGGTTTGTCGTCGGTATCCTCATAACGTTGTCACCTGAATTTGGAAAAGTGCTCGGGGTAAAGGGGGAAGTAAATGCTGGTGCAGCAGTGGCCTGGTGTTATGGTGGACTCGTGCTGGGCGATGTTGCCAGTGGACTACTCTCCCAACTTTTAAAAAGCCGGCTTAAAGTAGTTCTTACATTTCTCATACTCACAACGATTTCCATTGCCGCCTATCTTTTGTTACACAATATCAGTGTATCTGCATTTTATTTGATCTGTTTATGCCTGGGAATTTCCGTGGGGTATTGGGTAATATTTATGACGATCGCTGCCGAACAATTCGGCACCAACATCCGGGCAACGGTAACTACAACGGCACCCAACTTTGTTCGGGGAGCACTGGTACCAGTATCGTTATTATTTCAATACCTGCGTGGCGTATTTGATGGTTCAATCATTCTGGCCGCCATCACCGTTGGTGTATTGTGTATAGCGCTTGCATTTTGGGCATTGTATTACATGCAGGAAACCTTTTCAAAAGATTTGAATTATGTTGAGTGAAATAAGGTAAAGTAAAACTATGCAGTTATTGTAATAAATATATGTCCTGCAAAATTTTTGATTCTTCAGAAAATAAAAGGAAAAAAGATTTCATAATTCCATTAGTTTAGAGAAGATAAGGCGGAGGGATTATTCGAAAATGTTATCGAGCTCCCCGAGCTGTTCGTAGAGGAAAATAGAAACAGGATTGATTGACAGAGTTATTGTTAACAAAAAAGATAGAATGAAGATTTTGCAGGGCCAGGAAATCTGAAAACGTTTAGATGGAAAGATTGCTGCGGCTTTCGGCTACGGCTTGGCGATGTGGCGGTATTTGAAAATCGTCAGCCCCGAACTGCTGCTGAGTAAAATTACAAAAGTTGATGTTAAGAACTAATGCCTGGCGTTATTCGTCGGATGGAACTGAAGCCGATTAGCGAACAAAAGGCTGAGAATATATTCGTCGCCCCGCCATATTGCCAAACCGCCTGTTTTAGCGGTTCGTGCTTCTTGTCCGTCATGCTGTGTCCACCTAATGGACTGTCTTTGGTTCGTTGGCTTGCAAGCTCTTTTGCAATTTTGGCTTTTGTGTCAAGGTTTGTGGGAATTGCAAATGTGCTTGCAAATGCGTTTGCATTACTTCTTCCAATCATAACTTAACTTCTCATCTTTGCAGCCGCATCTTATTCTATTCCTTACTGTATCCAAATACTTGGTTGAAATAAATTTGTTGCAGTCTTTACAATAAAATAATTTGATTAGCTTTCCAATGTCCTCCCACATAACTTCAATGTCTTCTATGCTTGCTTGAAAATCATTATCGTGTGAAGTGGTATTTCCAATGAACATTGGCATTCCTTTAATTCTTGAAATGTCTGCTACAGCTTTTAATTCCATGCTTTTACTTGCTATTTTGTTTTGAATTGAATCCAAAAGCTCTGGAGCCATTCTTTTCTCGTTAATGTCGTTATATTTGAAAGTAACATTTGCTTCGATATTCATTGAAATTTCCTTCATAACTTTTTCAGTATAAATGCGAATATCATTTCCAAGTCCATCAGTATTTTTCTCATCAAACTTTTTCTTTATTCTTTCTTTAATGTCAACCGTTCCTTTTTCAATACCTGTGCCTTTTTCAGGTGTCCATGTGATTTGATGAATATTCCACCCTTTACTTTTTACATCACTTGAAACAAGTTCAAAAAAATCTTTTTCGTGGGTTAAAAAAATTACTTGATACTCGTTAAATTTATCAATTAAAAGCTTAGCAAATCTTGCTCTGTGTCCTCTGTCAAAACTTGATATCACATCATCTAATATGAAAAAATGATTTTCTTTATTAAACGCTTTCACTGATGCAAGAAAAAATGAAAGCCCCAGACAATTAATATGACTTTCACTTAAATATGCTCTTGGTTGGGTTTTGGTTTCATCAAAGAAGCGATATTCAATAGTTATTCCAATTAAATCTCCATTCTTGTCTTTGAGAGAACCTAGTTTTATTCCTTCAACCTTTTCGTTAGAATTCATCGAAGTGTAGTAGTCATTTATATCCTTTGAAAATGTTTCAAGAAATACAGTTAACGCTTCCTCTTGTCGTTTAATAAAATCTGCGAAAAGATTTTCGAATGTTATTTGTTGCTTCGTTAAAATGTCTTGTTTTTTGTCAACCTTACGATACTCCTTGTAAGCTAGGTTGGCTTGTAAAAGTTTGGAATAAATAATAAGTTTAGTATTTTGTTTTTGACTATCGGAAAGCTCTTTTACTTTCTTTATTGCAGACTCAATCATTCCTTGAATTTCTTCTTTATTAAAAGTGATTTTGCTTGAGTGTAAAATAGATTCCTTTGCTAACAGTTCCTTCTTCAATTCCTCTGCAATGCTATTAAGTGTTATTCTTATGTCTTCCAGCTTTTTGAAGGTTTCTTCATTTTCTTTTTCCTTAAATTTTTTGTCCTTAAGCAAGCCTTCAATTGTTGTTGCGTTAGTTTTCACAGATGCTTTCAAGTTCTCATTGTATTCTTGAAGTTTGCTTTTTTCTTCCTGAAGTTCTTCTAATTCCTGGATACGTTCATTGAGTTCATTTATTAGTTTAATTTTATTTTTCTCCTGAAGGCATAGGGGACAAAAATCATCTTTCACTACATCATCCCTCAAAATATTTACTCCTTCATTTAACAACCCAAGAAGCTTTAGTTTGCTAAATTTCTCTGAGTCTTTTCTTAGTTCGGTGTAAGCTTCAAAATATGATTTATAATCATTGAGAAGTTGTTCGGTGTTTCCTTGAAATTCTGTTAGTGCTTCGATTATTTTAGTTTGAAAGGCGATTGCCTCAACAATTTTTAAATCATCTTTGCTTTCAATTTGCTTCAAAATTTCAGCGATATCTTTAAATGATTTTATAGTATTGCTAAGATTTAATGGTTTTATCAAATCATTTGCTGCCTTAAAGAATTGGTCAGGATTATATGCGTTTGCTCCAAAGTTTTGGATGATAGTGGATTGTTGGGCTCCTTTTTTTACATTAAAGTTTTCAGCATTAATTGTTCGTTTAAATCTTCCTGCAGTTTTTTTCAATAGGTCTCGTAGATTTCCAACTTCACTAAATCCAATTATACCTTGAAGCTTGTCCAATTTTTCCTTCTTACTTGCTATGATAAATAGAACTAAATCGCTATAGCGAAGAATTAGATTTTCCGTTTGAGAATTTTCAAGATAGGTTTCATAATCTTTAGATTTATTGGATGACGATTCTGTTAAATCTCCTTGGATGATTTTTACACAATCAAGTTTGGGATTGGTATAGCAAATTTCAATTGAAGAATCATGCTTTTCTTCAATAAAAACATTTCTCAAAGCATCTTTCCCTTTCTTTCTCCCAATTTCTTCGTTGGAAAGATGTTCTATCTGGTCATAATAAAACCATTCAAGTGCATCCGTGAATGAACTTTTTCCCGTTCCGTTATCTCCGTAAATTAAAATTGATTTTCCATCCAGATTTAAACCAAATTTTTCACGAACACCTCTGATGCCTTTTAAGGTTAAAGCTTTAATTTTCGTTTTCATCTTTTTCAATTTTATCAAGCTCTTTCTGCAACAAGTCATCAAGAGCATTTTGAATGTTCGTATCAGTCAACTTGTTTTTGCCATAAAGGGAAACCAGAATGTCAACCGAGGTTTTATCGGCATTTTCTACATTGTAGATTTCGGAGAAGAATTCATCAATTACTTCTTTGCCGCTTTTAATTTTATTACTCATAATTGTATGTTTTATTAGTCGAAATATGTCCAGTCAATAATAAAATTGGAGTTCATGGTTTTACTCAATACTTCAAATCCACTTTTGTTATTACATATAGGATAGACCCCATATTTTTCAACAAAATCAAGAATGAAATATGCTTCAAGATTCTCGATTCTAAATTCCCAAAATTTTCTCATCATTTCAAAATGAATGAAGGTAAAAAATAGTTGGTCAACATTCCGATAATTTCCCAAACCTACATTTTTTGATTTCCCTTCAAAGTGTCCGGTTAATCTACTTCCTATGCTGTTAGTTTTCTTTTCACTCATTCCGATATAAATCAATCGGGATTTTTTAAAAGGATATTGAATCTGTGTTTGCCTCGTAAAAATAAAATAAAGTCCTACCGACCCTGTCAAGGGTTGTATATTTTTTATTTCAAAAACCTTTGGTTCATCAAAATGTATTTTGAATTCACTAATCATGTCGAGCTTTGTCTTTGTGTGTCTGGCAAAAGCAAATATGTTTGCTCTGTTGTCAAGATGTTACTTGTTTTCTATTAATTGAATTAAAGTCAAAAGTTGTTCTGTATTTGGAATGTCAAAGTATTTGTCCTTGATGAGATTTACCTGAAAGCTTTGAGGTAAGTAAAGACCCCATTTGGAAAAGTCCAATAGCGTAGGAGTTATCTGCAACAAGTTTGTGATGTGTGTGTCAATGTCTGCAAAGGGTTGAGATAAGGAAGTCCACTTTGATAATAATTCTTGTTTAGGAACTTCAATGTCAAACGAACTGCTGCTGTCGTCAAGGTTGTTTTTAATTCCTGCAATGTTGAGTAGCATTTGAAAGGTTCGGTTTATTCTTGTCCCTGTGAAAGTGAAAAGCTGTAAATGCTTTTCTGATATGAGTAATGGTCTGTCCGTTTTTAAGTTTTGAATATTGAAAACTGAAAAGTCCTTACGAATTGCTTCAATTTCATCACAACTCGGTTGGTCTAAAATATCATAGTCAATTTTGCTGCAGAGAATTTCAAACATTTTCTCTCTGATTCTCGGATGGATTGTTGCACCACCACCAAAAAAACATTGGCTTCTTTCCGTCCTTAGCTGGTATTACTTCAATCTTCTTAGACTTGAAATCAATGAACTTTATCTTCCAGATTTTAGCCGCCAACAAAATATTTTCATCTTCTATAATTTGCGGTGAGAATGGAATTTCACCAATTGTATTTCGCGCATTTACAACTTTGAAATTTTCTTCTGTCTTAAACACACTGTAAAAATCTCTGCTGTTTACAACTTTCTCTCCTTCAACTCCTATGATAACTTCATGTTGAAGTTTTTCTAAGAAGTCAATTTCAATTAAGTGATTTAGTATTTCCTCAATGTCGGTTACTTCAATTTGATTGAAAGTGAAATTTTCTTTTAGTTGCTTTACTAAATCAGTCAATCTAATTCCTGAATGTCCTTTTGTAATTGACAATGCTTGATGAAGTAAAATATCATGGGGCTTTGCTGTTGGCTGCGGTGGTTCAATAAACCCTTCTTTATACAATAACCAACAAGCTAACGATTGCAACAAACTCCATTGGGTAGTTGCATATAAAAATAAGTTGCTGCCTTCTCCTTCTTTGCGTCCGCTTCTACCAACTCTTTGAATTAAAGATGAGATGCTATGTGTTGCATCAATCTGAACAACTTCATCAACTGTTCCAATGTCAATACCCAATTCTAAAGTTGATGTGCATGAAATGCAAAAGTTTTGTCGGTTATTATTTTTAGCAAAATACTCTACATACTCTCTTACTTCCTTGTCCACTGATGAATGATGTGAGAAATAATTTGAGTGTCCTTTTACTCTGTCCGAAATCTTTTTGAGTTTAACGGCAACTTCTTCTGCTCGTCCTCTGCTATTTGGAAAGATTAAAACTTTATTGTCCTTTGTTTCAATGTATAAATCTTTCAAAAGTTCTAAAGGCAATTCTTCATTTCCGTTTTTGAAATAACGGAATATTGCATTTATTTCTTTCGCTGTTCTGTCCAACAAAACTTTTGTGTGCAATTCGTTTCCTGTAAATTTTTTTGCTTCATTATAATCTCCAATTGTTGCCGACAAACCAACTATGCTAAAAGGTTTTGCATTTACATTTTGCAATCTTGATAAAATTGATTGCAGTTGTATTCCTCTGTCTGTGCCAATGAAGGAATGTATTTCATCAATAACTACATATTTAAGATTTGAAAAAAGTTGCTTCACATTAAAAGGTTTGTTTACAAACATTGCTTCCAATGATTCGGGTGTGATTAAAACAATTCCATTAGGTTGTTTAATGATTCTGTCTTTGAGAGTTTTGTTTGCTTCTCCGTGCCACTTTGTAACTGTTACATCAAGGTATTTGCAAAGTTCTTCTATGCGATAAAACTGGTCATTGATTAAAGCAATCAGAGGCGAAATGTAAAGCACCTGAATACCAGTTTCATTAAAATCAACTTTGGAAAGTATTGGAAGAAATGCTGCTTCTGTTTTTCCTGATGCAGTTCTTGAAGCTAAAATATAGTTGTCGGATGTTGAAAGGATTTTTGAAATAGCTGCTGTTTGAATTGGTCGCAACTGCTCCCAACCCTTATCACGAATGTATTTTCGTATTGGTTCTGAAAGTAAATCAAATGACATTATAATTCTTCAATGCTGTCTAAGGAAACTTCATTCGGTCTTTCATCTGAAATTTCAAGTTCGCCAAAAAGTTTGTTCTTGTCCACCGTTGGGTTTTGCCGAATGATGTTTAGGATATTTAGAAAGTCCCTGATTACTTCTCTTGGCGTTAAAAATTCAGATGCTCCTGGCTTGTTGAATAATTCCTCCATGAACTGTTGAATGTCGCTGTCCTCAATTTTGATTTCGGTTTTGTAGTTGAAATCAAATATTGC
>MWWA01000392.1_pt1 | contig 11601 bp, 10 predicted proteins | sample 1047341 | NCBI WGS metagenome assembly MWWA01 (sample SAMN06349978, study PRJNA376086) | soil metagenome | isolation source: MS5-1 sample Antarctic (ecotone) soil | place: Antarctica | collected 2015-01-13
CACTTGAAAAAGCAATAGCATTAGGGGGCGTACCCATAGGCAACATACTCGCACAACTGGCAGCAAGGGTCATAGGAATACCAAGTTCCAAAGGATGATGACCGGTGGCTTCTGCAAGACTGGTAACAATAGGTGCAAATACAATCACCTGGGCTACATTACTCATCACTTCACTAATAAAAATAGAAATGGTTGTAACAAGCAATAACAACAATAATTTATTAAATGCAAATTGCGCAAACCATGTACCCATCAATTCCATTATCCCTGCCCTCTCCAAAGAAGTGGCAAGTGCTATACCGCCACCAAATAATAATAATATTCCCCAGGCCATTTTTTTTGTATCTGACCAATCCAATAATGAAGTTGCACCTTTAACGGAAGACGGTACTATAAAAAGCAAAGTAGCCCCTGCAATAGCAATCATATTATCATCAAGGCTGATCCATTCAATTTTATTGAGTAAGCCTTTTGACATCCATAGGAATGCTGTTAAAGCAAACACTGTAAGCACTCTTTTTTCCGCTTTTGACATGGGACCTAATGCTTTTACTTCACGATCAATTATAGACTTTGTTACGGCATCTTCTTTCATGTAATTAGGATAAAGCCATTTTACCATCACCCAATAAAGTATAAACATAAGAGACAGTGCAATAGGAAAACATAAAAGCATCCATTTAAAAAAGTCAATGCTGTAATCATATCTTTTATTTATGAAAGCAGCATAAGCAACATTTGGTGGTGTTCCGATAATGGTAGCAATGCCGCCAAAGTTTGCTGATAAAGCAATTGCCAGCATAACAGATAATGAAAATTGACTTGCACCTTTTCTATCAGGGTGACTTTCCTGAATTACAGCGATTACAGAAAGTGCAATAGGAAACATCATCATTGCTGTTGCTGTATTACTCAACCACATACTTATAAAACCTGTTGCCAAAATAAATCCAAGAACAATCCGGTCTCCACTGGTACCTGTTGCTTTTACAATATTCAATGCAATTCTTCTATGCAGGTTCCATTTTTCAATGGCCAACCCCAGCATAAAACCTCCCATAAATAAAAAAATAACAGGATTAGCATAGGAAGATGCTGTAATATCTATTGGTGCTATACCTAAAAAAGGAAATAAAACTATAGGCAGCAATGCCACAACCGGCATGGGTAAGGCTTCTGAAACCCATAAAGCAATCATTAGCAAAGCAACAGTAACAGCTTTGTTTGCACCTGCTTCCAAACCAATTGGATTCAGGAGATAAAAAACTATTGCAAATACAGAACTAATAAAAAGGGCAATCAGGTTTCGGTGCTTCAAATACTAGTTTTGCAGTAAAAATAAAGTTCATTTTATTTTACCACTAATAAATTTATTGCCTTTCAGAAAAAACCGGTAAAGCCAGGCTGCATGGTCACCGGCATAATCCACACCAATACGCGGTGATGTGGCTATAGCAGACTCTTTAATTCTATACCCATCATCTGTTATAAATAATTCATCACTTACCAAAGAAACACCACATTGCGATGTATGAAATCCAAATGCTTTACCTACATTGCCCGGCCCACGGGTTAATGTTGCATCTGCTGTTTTTTTTCCTGTACGTTGCAACATAATATTAATTCCCTCAAGTGGTTCAACTGCACGAATTAAAATAGCATGAGGCACATCATTTTCATTGGTTACAATATTAAACATCTGGTGAATTCCATAACAGAGATAAACATAGGCAGTTCCACCTTGTTTATAAATTACTTCTGTTCTTTTTGTTCTGCCTTTATATGCATGCGAAGCTTTATCGATTTCACCGGCATAAGCTTCTGTCTCTACAATACGCCCGCTTGTTATTTCATTATTCCAATTGGTTACAAGCACCTTTCCTAAGAGCGCTTTTGCAATCAGTACAACATCTTTTCTTAAATAAAAACTCAATGGTAGCCTGTTCATACTATATATTCAACTGCTCTAATTACAATATATTTACCTGATCAAAAATAAAGCTTGCTTAAAGAAATTGTCATATCCATACAATCGTTTTTTGAAGCACATATGTTTATAAAAAAACACAGGCTATGGAAATGGATATTGATACCTGGTTTTATTTATACCATACTGTTTATTTTCGGGATGTATTTTTTCTGGCAATCATCTAATGATGCAGTTACGTGGCTGAGCAGTCGAATAGGATTGGAAAACTGGTTACAAAAACAAAGAAGTGAATGGCTTAGCTTTTTTTTTATGATGATGGGACTGATCCTGAGGCTGGTTTTGGTATTCTTTTATTTTTCTTTATTCAAGTTTTTATTTCTAATTCTAGGCTCACCCGTTTTTGCATATATCAGTGAAAAAACAGAAAGCATTTTGGAAGGCAGAGACTTTCCTTTTTCTTTTAATCAACTTATGAAAGATGCATGGCGCGGAATAAAACTTGCCTTGCGTAATGCCGTGTGGCAAACCATTTACATTTTCTCATTATTGCTTTTATCACTTTTTCCTTTGGTTGGATGGATATCTCCCTTAATTGCTTTGCTTGTAGAATGTTATTATTATGGATTTTCCATGCTTGACTATAGTTGCGAAAGAAATAAATTATCCCCTTCTCAAAGTATAGATTTTATAGGACGACATAAAGGTTTGGCAATAGGAAATGGAATGATGTTTTACCTGATGCATACAATTGTAATAGTAGGATGGATATTGGCACCTTCCTATGCAGTAGTTGCTGCTACATTAAGCATTCATAAAATAAAATCAAGGTAATGCAGGCTAAGGTTTATCTTATCCCAACAGTATTATATGAAGGACAAACTGATTGCTTACCAGCCTATATTTTACCTGCTATTAAAGAATGCAATGTTTTTTTTGTTGAAAATGAAAGAACAGCAAGACGCTTTTTAAAGCTGTTAAGTAAAGAAATTATTATTGATGATTATGAATGGTATAATATAAAAGAAACCACACATGAATTAATCAATTCGTTTAAAAATAAGATTGCAGCAAAAAAAACAATAGGCATTATGAGTGAAGCCGGGTGCCCCGGTATTGCTGATCCGGGACAAAAATTTGTACAGGTAGCACAGGAAATGAATGTTGTTGTAAAACCATTAGTGGGACCTAATTCAATTTTACTGGCTTTAATGGCAAGTGGTTTAAATGGTCAGCAGTTTCAATTTCTAGGGTATTTACCAATAGAAGTCGGAGAAAGAATAAAATCTCTTCAAAAACTGGAGTCCGAATCAAAGCAAAAAAATTGCACACAGATTTTTATTGAAACACCTTACAGGAACAACCAGCTATTTGAAATCATAATTAAAACCTGCTCACCAAATACATTGGTTTGTGTAGCAGTTGACCTTACCGCTGAAACGGAAATGATAAAAACCATGACTGCACAGCAATGGAAAAAGCAAAAGCCTGAACTACATAAAAGACCTGCACTTTTTTTAATTTATGCAGGTTCATAATTATAATCCATATTTATCTACCAGGTAAATTAATGCTGCCATATTAACTGCTCCTAATTCCAGCTCACGTTTGTTTACTGCTTCAAAAGTATCGTTCGCTGCATGATGGTAATCAAAATAACGTTGAGAGTCGGGTTGTAATCCTGCCACAGCAGTACCCAATGCCCTGTTCAATGGACCAATATCTGCACCACCGCCACCAATAGATAATTCGCAGGCACCATATGGAGCTAATAAAGGTTCCCACGTTTTTATTTTGGCAAATTGATCAGCAGAAGCTGTAAAACCAAAACCCCGGGGAGTGAAACCACCGGCATCACTTTCCAGGGCAAAAAGATGTTTTTCATTTTTTGCTTTAGCTTCATCTGCATATTTATTTCCACCGCGCAAACCATTTTCTTCATTGGCAAACAATACAAACCGGATAGTTCTTTTTGGCTGGTAACCCAGTGCTTTAAATGCTCTTATAATTTCAATTGTTTGTACACAGCCTGCACCATCATCATGCGCACCTTCACAATTATCCCAACTGTCTAAATGACCACCAACCGTTATATATTCATCCGGAAATTCAGATCCTTTTAGTTCTCCAATTACATTATGACCTTTTGCATCAGGAAAAAATTTTCCATGAGTGTGTATGCTAACATTTATTCTTTCAGATTTTAATTTATCACTTAACCAGTCAGCATCCTGCAAACCAATGGCAACAGCAGGAATTTTGTCAAAAGAATCATTATAACTCAAACTGCCTGTATGCGGAAAATTGTCTGTACTGTGCGATATACTCCTCACTACAACACCTAAGGCTCCATATTTTGCGGCACGGCTTGCACCCTGAGACCGGTAGCGGACAGCATCGCCATAACCTTGAAATGTTTTTACAAAAGTTGGTTTGAACTTATAATTATAAAAAACAATTTTTCCCTTGATTGAATCTTTTTTACTTTCTAATTCTTCAAAATTGTTTACCAAAATAACCGGTGCCTGTATAGCTTTCATGGAACCAAATGAATTTCCTAGTACAACAACACTCAGGCTTTTCTTGTTTTTACCATACAAGGCAAATGCTTCATCTTTTCCTCCACGATCCCAGTGAGGTACCATGCATTCCTGCATCCACACATTATCTGCACCTGCAACTTTCATGGCCTGTGCACCCCATTGTTCCGATTTTACCATATTAGCCGACCCTGCAAGGCGAGGACCTATGGTTTTTGTAAGCACTCTTAAATTTTCATAAGCTTTGCTGTTTGTAAGTATCTCATCAGAAAGGCGACGAATAAACAGGGAATCTTCCTGCTGTGCTTCAGCTTTCATTATACAAAATAAAATAAAGGATACCAGTATTGATCGAATCATGCCTAAATATAAAAACGAAATGATTTCCAAAAACAATTATTTAACAGCAGCAACAAAAGTTGTCACATAATTGTTTTTACCTTAGTTGCAGAATGAATTCATCTATAATGAGAATTGGAATTGTTTGCTATCCCACTTTTGGTGGTAGTGGTGTATTGGCTACGGAATTAGGAAAGGCATTGGCACAAAAAGGTCACCAGGTGCATTTTATTACATACCAGCAACCTGTAAGATTAAATGGATTTATTCCAAATATATTTTACCACGAAGTACAGGTTCCCACGTATCCTTTATTTGATTATCCTCCTTACGAAACTGCATTAGCCAGTACGATGGTGGATGTAATTAAAAATAACAAGCTTCAGTTATTACATGTGCATTATGCCATTCCGCATGCTTCCGCAGCCTATATGGCAAAATGTATTTTAGAAAAAGATGGCATTCATATCCCTGTAATTACCACACTACATGGTACAGATATAACATTAGTAGGAAGAGATAAAACATATGCTCCCGTAGTTGCATTTTCAATTAACCAGAGTGATGCCATTACAGCAGTATCACAAAACCTGAAAGATGAAACTTTCAAAATTTTTAAAATAGAAAAACCTATTGAGGTTATTTACAATTTTGTTGATGTAAATAGATTTAAACGCAAACCTATTGATGCTTTTAAAAAAGTAATAGCCCCAAATGGTGAAAAGATATTGTTACATGCTTCTAACTTCAGAAGGGTAAAAAGAGTACAGGATGTGGTTAAGATCTTTCACCAGGTATCACAAAAACTAGCATGCAAATTATTGTTTGTGGGTGATGGACCTGAAAGAGTAGTTGCAGAACAACTAAGTCGTGAATTGGGTGTATGTGATAATATCCGTTTTGTAGGAAAGCAGGAACAGATGGAAGATATTTTAGCTATTGCAGATCTGTTTCTTCTTACTTCAGAATATGAAAGTTTTGGTCTTGTTGCACTTGAAGCCATGGCAGCCGGTGTACCTGTAGTTTCAACTAATGCAGGCGGTTTGCCTGAAGTAATGATACAGGGAGAAACAGGCTATATGAGTAATGTTGGTGATGTAGCATCCATGAGTGCACATGCAATTGAAATTTTACAGGATGACAATAAGCATGAATATTTTAAACAGGCTGCATTAAAACAGGCACATAATTTTGACATCAATAATATTATACCTCTTTATGAGAAGTTGTATGATGATGTATTAAGTAAGGAACTTGTAAGTTAACGTCGTAACCAAAGTCCCGGGTTCACATTTTTCATTTCTACCATCAGTATAAAGTCAACCTTACCTCCGGAACCACCTTCGTCATCGGCCGCCGCCCTGCCTATGGCCTGACCTGTTTTTACAGAAGATCCTTTGCCTACACTTACACCTGATAAATTACTGTATGTTGTAAAATATTTACCATGTGTAATAGTTACTGCCTGCGTTCCATCACCTAAATTAAAAACACTTAAAACCTCGCCGTCAAAAACAGATTTTACAGTAGCCCCGGGTGATGGTGTTGTATATGTAAGTCCGGGGTTATCGCCACTTAAAGAAGTACCGGGAACTTTATAAGGTCCGAAAGGAATACTCACATATCCATTATCAACCGGGTGTGGCAGTTTACCCCTATTACTTGCAAAACTATTAGAGAGTATCACTTCCTTTTCATTTAAAGGAATATTTGCTGCCGATGTTGTAGTACGTGTTTTAGCGGGTGATGCGGCTGGTGCTGATGCTGTTGAAGATGAGGCCGTTGTTGAAGTAGTTCTGGCCTTTTCTATTGCTGCCAAACGCTTATTTTCCTCTTCTTCTGCTTTTTTACGCGCCTCAATTTCACGGCGGATAATGGCAGCAATTGAATTTTTAAGTTGAGCATCTTTCTTCTTCCTGTCAGCTATTTGCTTTCCTAATTCTTTTTCTTTTGATTTTAATTTATTTACAACCACATCTTTCTCTTTCTTTTGATCTTCTAACTCCTTCATCTGGTGAGTTTGGTTTGAAAGAGCCGAACTCTTTTGATTTTTCTTTCCAAGCAATTGTTGTTTCCTGAGTTCTATTTCCTTTTGCGTTTGTAAAATATTTTCTACCTGCTGTTGCCTGTAAACACGATATGTACGCAGGTAGGCTACTCTTTTTAAAGCATCATTAAAATCATTTGCAGAAAATATAAAATTTAAATAATCATAAGTGCTTTTAGTTTTGTATGCATAAACCACACTTCTTGAATACTGAGTTTTCAACGTATCTAATTGTTTCTGCATCCGGTTCAATTCTAAAGTACTCAGATAGATATCATTATTCAGATGCTTTATTTCGCCATTTATATTGTTGATATATTTATTTTGTACAGCCATTTTCTTCTGAAGCAGGTTCAATTGTCCCAGGTTAACTCTTGTTTCTCCTTTAACCTTGTTGTAAACAGATTGAATTTCTTTCAATTCCTTTTGTAATGCTGCACGGTCACGTTCCATTTTATCACGATCCTGTGCAAAAACTCCAATTGAAGCAAGAAAAATAATAAGTAGAATGGCGGTTTTCTTCATAATAAGATATTTTGGCCGTTACACTATAACGGTAATACTATTGCATTAATTGCTTGAATATCCCCTTGGTACGGAGAATGGAAAACTTACTTCCGTATTAAAATCATATTGTTTAAAATCCAGCCTGATATCAAGATTCTTTTTCTCTATAAAATTCAATCTCCTTTTTGTTGCAAATAAAAATCCTTTTTTGTTATCATAATCTGAGTAATTAAGATCAGCAGACCTGTTGTATCGTATATCCACATCATCTAATTTACTCCTGATTAAAGTATTATCTGCTTCATTAAGAGTTAGAAAATTTTTAAAAAGATTTCCAATGCTTAATAATGAAATGGTATTGCTTCCTCTTGCATAGGCCACTACATTAGAATCCAGAAAAACAGGATTACCTACCAATAAGTCCTGAACAGTTTTAAGATCAAGTGGCAAGGCTGTTACTTCCTGCAGGTAATCTACGCTGCGTGCCGTATATATTTTATTTTGTTTGTCTAAAAGTTTTATTGAATCTCTTGTAATTAAAACTCTTAAAGCTTCTATACCTAATATAGCATTGACGGTTACCCAAACAGCACTATCCTTATACATTCTTACAGTAGCATTCACATCATAATTTTTACCTGTAGCATCCCTGTAATCAACATTTACTTTTGCATTAAAAGTTGTGTAATCTTTTTTATTTGCCTGCAACTGGGTTAAAGTATTTTTCATGAAAGCAACACTATCTGCATGTGCTTTATCATCAACAAAAACCATATGTTGTTCAGATGTATCTTTTTTGGCAATAGCAGTACTTATTTTTTTTGTTGATCTGCATGAAGCCATTAAGGCAACTGAAAGTATGAGTATAAAAAATCTGTTCATAATTATAATTTACCTGTTGAACCGAAACCACCGGCGGCTCTTTCTGTTTCTGTTAATATTGTTACTGGTTCCAGCTCCGCTTTCTCTATTTTCTGAATTACCATTTGAGCTATACGGTCACCATTATTAATGGATTGCTCCTCCTGTGAAAGGTTTATCAAGATTATCATAATTTCTCCACGGTAATCACTGTCAATTGTACCCGGTGTATTAAGGCATGTAATACCTTGTTTAATAGCCAGTCCACTCCTGGGGCGTATCTGGGCTTCATAACCAAAAGGAAGTTCCATAAATAATCCTGTTGCAACCAATGTTCTTTCCAATGGTTTTAACGTAATAGTTTCATTTAAAGATGCCCTGATATCCATACCGGCAGCACCTTCAGTAGCATAGTGTGGTAAGGGATTATCAGATTTATTGACCATTTTTATGGTTAAGGACATATTTTCAAAGATAGGATGGTAAGTTACCAATGATGTTAAAGAGCTTCCAATAAAACAGTAGCATAAGCTACCACACCTTCTTTTCTACCAACAAATCCCATCTTTTCTGTTGTTGTTGCCTTAATGGAAACTGTGTTTTTTTGAATACCTAATATGTCGGCAATTGAATCTCTCATGTTTGAAATATGATCTTTTAATTTAGGTTCCTGCAGGCAAATGGTGGTATCAATATTTACTATTTTAAAACCTTCATTTTTCATTAATGAAGCAGTTCTTTCTAACAATATTTTGCTGTCAATGTTTTTATACTGCTGATCATTATCCGGAAAATGAGTTCCAATATCACCCAAACAAGCTGCTCCTAAAATGGCATCACAAATTGCATGAAGCAATACATCGGCATCGCTATGACCAACAGCACCATGAGAATGCGGAACATGAATACCACCAATAATAAAATCCCTGCCTTCAATCAACTGGTGATAATCTACTCCAAAACCAATTCTAAAACCCATATTATTATTTGGCTGCAAATGTAAGCAGGGCAGATGAAAGGGATAACAGTCATTAGAACAAAAAAGGCGAAAGCATTGCCTTCACCTTTTTTAATAAATTATTGGCAGGTTATTCATTACTACCATCCAGATCGAACACTATAGAAAAACGTAAGGTATTAGAAAGTGGATTTTGGTTAGCACCACCACCACCTGATGGAACCAGGTAAGAAAAATTTAAACCAAATACATTGTATTTTATACCTACACCTGTTGTAAAGAAACGGCGGTTTCCCTTGGTTTTATCTTCATAAAAATAACCGGCACGCAGTGCAAACTGGTTGTTGTACCAATACTCAGCACCTACAGAAACCTGTAATTCTTTTACTTCTTCGCTCATGCCACCGGGTGCATCACCAAAGGATTTAAACCAGCTGCTCATAACCCCTGTTTGCCTGTATTCAAATGCCCTGCGGTTATTATTTTCATCAATATCAGGATCGCCGGTTGGATTGGGTTCAAACCTTGGAGGCGTAGGAACAAGTAATTTATTTACATCTAAGCCAAAACTTAAACTGTTACTTTCATCTAATACATAAGTATAACTTGTACCTAACCCAATGTTAGCAGGAATAAAATCTTTTTGATCAGCATTATCAGTATATGCTATTTTAGAACCAAGGTTGGTAAATGCCACCCCAAATGCCCATCCTTGTCCTACATCATTTTGTAAATTACTGTAAAAACCCAGGTCAGCTGCAACAGCATTACCAGCTTTATAAGTTCCGCTTGCAGAAGAGGCACCTGCAGCCAGGTTTGAATTAATGTATTTTAATCCAATTCCTAATCCTGTTCTGTCGGTTAGCTTACGTGAGTAACCTATGTCTATTCCAAATTCTCTTGGACGACCTTCGCCTTGTAACTGACCAAATTGATCAGTAAACTGGATGTTACCAAGACTGAAATATCTTAATGAACCCGATATGGCTTGTATATCATCAAGCTTATAATACCCTGCCATGGAGGCAAGATAAACATCGTTCACTAATCTTTTTAACCAGGGTGTGTAAGTAAGGTTGATGCCTGCGTTGGAAAGATTAAATGGAACTTTTCCCAAATTAAAAAAAGATGAAGCGGCATCAGGACTTGTTGCCAGGGCAACATCACCCATGGCACCTGCACGGGCATCAGGCGAAATACGTAAGAATGGTACGGCGGTAGTTACTACATTAATCGTTTCCTGGGCATGAACAGCTAAAGAAGCAGAAGAAAGTGTAACAGCAGCAATTAATTTAAAAGCAGTTGCTCTCATAGAACTTGTTTATAAAAATTGGTGAAAATATATGGTTTGGTTATAGGACTGGTTTTTTTTGGTTTACAACTTTTTTAGCGGATCAAAACGAGGCGTTGCAGTTTAGTAGCTTTTTTTCCATCATCACTTTGAACAGTAAGGCGGTAAAGATATACACCATTTCCGATTTTCATACCATACTCATCCCGGCCATCCCATTCAATGTCACTTGAACGATTTCCTGCCGTATTTATTGTTTTTGTTAACGTTTTAATTATTCTGCCTGTTACTGTAAAAACTTCAATTTTTGTTTTCAGGTCAACTGCGGGCTTATTATGCTCAAACCAAAATGTTGTTTTTGTGGTAAATGGATTAGGATAATTTAAAACATGATCCAGCACCAGTTCATCATTATTGGCAACAATAAAATCAAGAATGTATTCATTTGAATTGTTCATTACATCCCAGGCTTTAATTTTTAAAGAATGGGCACCCGGCGAAAGAGGTGGTAACTGAAAACGAACTGTTCCCTTTTGATAATTATCGAGTTCTGACTCATAAAATTCATTCAGCACATAATATTTATTATTATCACCATCAAGTGTGGCAATAATATCATGGTCTATTCCGGCATTGCCGGTGTTAATGCCCGAAGAGTCGCTTAGTTTAACGATCAATATGGGCGATTCATTTGTTATACTTCCATTTACAAAACGCTCATCGTTTAAATAAGCTTTTATTTCCGGGCCTTCTTTATCATCATTATTGCCTGAACCAATACCTCCTATTATAAAGTTGGCAGAAATTCCGCCTGCATCCCTTGTACCATCTTCGGCATAAAAGCTCATTTTACCATTGCCATACTGGTAGTTAATATCTTTTGGTAGCCTGAATTTGAATTGAAAATTTCCGGCATTTGCAGATACTTTGCCTTTAAATAATACAGATGTTTGGGTTGAAAATGATACAGGCAAACTACCGGCATCGTTGCCTAAGGTTGTTGTTTGGCGGGGCTTATCAAATAAACTCAGGTAAACAGTACCATTAAAATCATTCAGTTTTGAACCGTTTACATCTTTCACTTCACCTTCTATAAATATAAGTTCTGTAGCGCTTAAAGTATCTGTCACC